>Ga0326727_10007246_pt1 | contig 29497 bp, 31 predicted proteins | sample MB2enrmetagenome_FD_207643 | JGI IMG/M metagenome (GOLD analysis project Ga0326727, IMG submission 207643) | Lab enriched peat soil microbial communities from McLean, Ithaca, NY, United States - MB29MY | ecosystem: Environmental > Terrestrial > Soil > Wetlands > Peat | place: USA: New York... | reverse complement strand
CGCATCGCGCTCTCTCCCGACCCGACGCCGCTGGAGCATTTCGTCGGCGCGTTTTGGCTGGCGTTCGGCATCATCGGGGTCTTCGTGATCGCCGCCGCCTGGTTCGCGGGCCGCTACATCGCCTCGCAAGCGTTGCTGCCCTTGATCGAAACGACCGCTTCGCTCAACCGTTTTGCGGCCGGCGACTTCACCCCGCGCCCGGTAGTCACGTCGGACCGGGGCGAGATCGGCGAATTGGTCACGGCCTACAACGGCGCGGTGCGGCAGGTCGCGGCGGCCTTCGAAGAGCGGCGCAGCGTGGAATTGCAGATGCGCCAATTCATCGCCGACGCGGGCCACGAACTGCGCACGCCGCTGACCGTGATCATGGGCTTCATCGACGTGCTGCGCAAGCGCGGCAATTACGACGCGGCCTCGTCGGCGCGCATCTTCGACACGATGCAAGCCGAGAGCCGGCGCATGCGCGCGTTGATCGATAAATTGATCGCGCTGGCTCGTTTGGAGAACCCGCAACGGCGCGATCCCGAGCCCGTGGAAGTCGGCGCCGTCGCACAGCGCGTGGTCGACGCGCTCGGTGCGCTCCAGGCCAGCCCGCGCGTGTTCCTGCACGCCGAGCGCGGCTTGATCGTGCGCGCCGACGAACACGAACTGCACGAAGCCTTGGCCAACCTCGTCGAAAACGCGTTGAAGTACGCGCCGCAGTCGCCGGTCGAGATCGTCGCGCGCGGCGAAGGCGACCGCGTCGTGCTCGAGGTGAGCGACGAAGGTCCCGGGCTCAATCTCGAAGACAGCAGACACGTCTTCGATCGCTTCTATCGCGGGGCCAACCGGGGCGAGACCGAGGGGTTCGGACTCGGCCTGGCCATCGTCAAACGCGCGGTCGAGCGCGCCGGAGGCGACGTGTCGGTAGAGACCGAGGAGGGCGTGGGCACGCGCTTTCGCATAACCTTGCCGCGCCAGCCCGGAGAGAGCGCCCGCATCGCCGTATAACCGGGGCGTGATACGGCTTCTCGACGCGGAGACGGTCGGACAGATCGCCGCCGGCGAGATCGTCGAGCGGCCGCTTTCGGTCGTCAAGGAACTGGTCGAGAACTCCCTCGACGCCGGCGCGCGACGCATCTCGGTCGCGGTGACGCGGGGCGGCCTGGAAACGATCGACGTCGTCGACGACGGCGCGGGCATCGACCCGGACGACTTGGTGTTGGCCTTCGCCCGTCACGCCACGAGCAAGCTCGGCGCCGCGAGCGATCTCGAACGCGTCGCGACGCTCGGATTTCGCGGCGAGGGTTTGGCCAGCATCGCCGCCGTCGCGCGGGTTCGCTTGAGTTCGCGCACTGCCGCGGCTCAGACCGCGATGCGGGTCGAGGCGTTCGGCAGCGCTATTTCGGTGCCGGAGCCCGTCGCCGCGCCGCCGGGCACGCGCGTCGCCGTCGCGGATCTCTTCGCGACCGTGCCGGTGCGGCGCGAGTACCTGCGTTCGCCTTCGGCCGAGTTCGCGCGCATCTCGACGTTTTTGGCAACCCTGGCGCTGGCCTATCCGCAGGTGACGTTCTCGCTCGCCCACGACGGACGTCCGGCTTGGACGTTGCCCGCGTCCGAGTCGCTCGCCCAACGGCTCGATCACGTCTTCGGTCCGGCCGCGGCGCGCGGTCTCATTCCGATCGACGGCGACGACGTCGCGCCGCTGCGCGGCTTCATCAGCCGTCCCGGATTCGATCGCGGCGACCGGCGCATGCAGTTGCTCTTCGTCAACGACCGGCTGCTGCGCTCGACGTTGTTGGCCGGAGCCTGGACGGCGGGCTATTCCACCTTCGCGCTTTCGGGACGTCAGCCGTACGGCGTGATCTTCCTCGACCTGCCCTACGACGAGGTCGATCCGAACGTGCATCCGACCAAGAGCGACGTGCGCCTGCGGCGGCCCGAACGCGTGCTCGAACGGGTCAAGCGCGCGCTCTCCGCCACGCTGGCGCGCGACGCGACCGCGCGACTGCGCGCGACGGTCTCCTTCGCGCCGGGCGGCGAAGAGCGCGCCGCCGTCGCACCGGCGACGAACGGCGAAGGTGCGGCGGGCGCCGCGTTCGTCGAAGCGCTGATCGAAGCGCCGCACGCGCCGACCGTGCTCGCGCAACTCGATGCAACCTACGTGCTGGCCATCGACGGCGGCGCGCTGCTGCTGGTCGATCAGCACGCGGCTCACGAGCGCATCGCCTACGAAGCGATCGTCGAGCGGGCGCGCGCCGGAGCGCCCAGCGAGCCGCTACTGCTGCCCTACGCGGTCGAACTCGAGCCGGCCGACGTCGCGCGTTTCGAAGCCGTGCGCGAGACGTTGGCCGAAGCCGGCTTCGAGGCCGAACCGTTCGGCGAGCGGACGTATCGCGTGCTGGCGACGCCCGCCGGCTACGCGGCGCGCGCCTTCAAACTGCAACCGTTCTTGGCCGACGTCGGCGATGAGATTCCCGGACTCTCCGCAAGCGAACGCGTCTGGGCGACGCTGGCCTGTCATTCGGTCGCACGCGCGGGCGAACGGCTCGAACACGCGGAGATGTCGGCGCTGGTGGCGCGTCTGATGCGCTGCCGCAATCCGATGCACTGTCCCCACGGCCGCCCCACGATGGTGCGCATCGAAGCCGACGCCGTTGCCCGCATGTTCAAACGCACGTGAGGTCCGAGAGCGGCGTTCCCGGCGTGCTCGTGCTCGGCGGTCCGACCGCGTCGGGCAAGAGCGAGTTGGCCGTTGCGTTGGCCGAGCGCTACGATGCCGAGATCGTCAACGCCGATTCGCGTCAGGTCTATCGAGGCATGCCGATCGGCACGGCCGCGCCGACGCCGCTGCAATTGTCCCGCGCCCGCCATCATCTCGTCGGGTTTCTCGATCCCCACGAGCGTTACAGCGCCGCGCGCTTCGCGGCCGACGCGCTGAACGCGATTCGCGACGTCGCAGCGCGCGGCAAGCGCGCGATCGTCGCCGGCGGAACCGGCTTCTATCTGCGCGCGCTCTGCGGCGACGTACGTCTGTCGGCGGCGTTCGATCCGGCGCTGCGCGGCCGCCTCGCGCGCGAGTTCGCGTTGCATCCGCCCGAGGTGATGCACGCCTGGCTCGCGGCGCGAGATCCGGCGCGCGCCGCGGCCGTCGTTCCGGGCGATCGGTATCGCGTCGCGCGAGCGCTCGAGATCGCCTTGTGCGCCGAGCCTGCGAAACCTCAGCCGCAAGCGCAGGCCTCGCTGCGCTCGACCGGCATCGCGTTCGCGAAGCTTTGGCTCGACGTCCCGCCGGCCGTTCTCGAAGCGCGCATCGCCGCTCGGGTGGATGCGATGCTCGCGACGGGGTTGCTCGCCGAAGCGGAACGGATCGGGGTCGGCGCGGTCGCCGCCGACGCGGTGGGGTATCCGCAGGCACTCGCGTACTTGGCCGGCTTTTCGACCTTCGACGAACTGCGCGCGACGCTCGCGCGGGCCACCCGGCGCTACGCGAAACGGCAAGCCACGTGGTCGCGCAGCGAGCCTTCTTTGCAGTTGGTGAACGCCGGGGACATCGACCAGGTCTGCCGCGTCGCCGAGCAACGGCTCGGTTGGCGACGCGCAGGATGCCCCTAGACCCGTCCCAAAACGCGCCCCATGTCGTCCCGGGATGCCCTTTCGACCGCTCCGCGCGCGCAGACGCTGCAAGACGCGTATTTGGCCGAGGTCCGCGGGCAGGGCGTCCCCGTCGTGATCTACTTGGTCAACGGCTTTCAACTGCGCGGCTTGGTCAAGGGCTTCGACTCGTTCACCATCGTGCTCGAGTACGAGCACCGCGCGCACTTGATTTACAAGCATGCGGTTTCGACGATCTCACCCCAGGCACCGCTGGGCGCGGTCCCCGGACTCGACGGAGAGCGTGACCGCGCCGCGCGTTGACCCCACTCCGGCCCCGGCGACTCTGGTCGTTCGTAAGATGCACGGAACGCACAACACCTTCGTCGTGCTCGACGAACGGCCGCGGCGTTTCGACTCCTACGCCGAGCTCGCGCGGCGCCTGTGCGCGCCCGGCGGTGAGGGCCTCGACGCCGACGGCTTGCTCGTGATTTCCCCGGCGGCCGCGCCGGCGTTGGCGACGATGCTCGTGGTCAACGCCGACGGCAGCGAGGCGGAGATGTGCGGCAACGGCGTCCGCTGCGTCGCGCGCTATTTGGCCGAAGACGGCGCCGGCGACCGCTTCACGCTGGCGACCGCCGCCGGGCCGATCGGCGTCGAGATCGTCGGCCGAATGCCGAAATTCTCCGTGCGCGTCGACATGGGCGCGCCGCGCTTCCTCGACGCCGGGCCGGTCGAGGCGAGCGTCGCGGGCCGCGAATGGGCGGTCCATCGGGTCGACACCGGTAATCCGCACGCGGTCGTCTTCGTCGACGACCCCGGCGCAATCGATCTGGAAACGCTCGGTCGCGCCTTTCAGACGGAGCCCCGATTCCCCGAAGGCGTCAACCTGCACGTCGCCGCGAGCGTTGACGCTCACACGCTGTGCGTGCGCCACTTCGAACGCGGCGTCGGCCTGACGCAAGCCTGCGGCACCGGCGCCGTCGCCTCGGCGGCCGCCGCCGTGCGTGCGGGATTGGTCGAGGCTCCGGTCGACGTGCGCGTTCCGGGGGGAAGCCTGCGCATCGAGTGGACGCCGCAGGGTTCGGCGCTGATGACCGGGCCTGCCGAGAACGTCTTCGAGCGTGAGCTGACGCTGTGAGCCCCGGCCTGGCGTACTCCGACGCCGCCGGCCGCATCTTCTACGACGAGTCGGCCGCGCCGCTGGCCGACGGAGGGTTCGTCCGCGCACCTCGGCCCGACGAACTGATCCCCGCGCCGCCCGGCACGGTCAGCGCGTTGCTGCCCGGACGGACTCCGCTGATCGCCGCCGCCGGCGGCAGCAAACCCGCGGGACGCCGGACGGCACTCGCGGCGCTGCTGCCCGCAGGCTATACGCGGCTGCTCGTCCCGGCGTACCGCACGCGTCCGGGTGCGCCGATGTTGCCGCTCTTCGGTTACGCTTTCGCCTGTTGCGTCGACGACGAACTCTACGTCGCCGCGACCCGCACCGACGACGCCGAGGATTGGCGACCGCGCTATTTCGCCGAAGGCGAGTTGGCCGAGCGCATCGCCGCGCGGACGGCGCTCGATCCCCAGAATCGCGTGCTGCGTCAAGTCGCGCTGTGCGCGAGCGATTACGGTTGCTTCACCGCGCAAAACGTTTTTCTCGAGCGTGGCGAGGCGGCGCTGCCGCTGTCGCCAAAGTGCAACGCGCGCTGTCGCGGCTGCATTTCGGAACTCGAAGCCGACGCGGGCATCCCTTCCCCGCAGCAGCGCATCGCCTACGCCGCGAGCCCCGAAGAGTTGGCCCGCGTGGCGCTGCACCACTTGGCCCGCGTTCCCGACGGCATCGTCTCCTTCGGCCAAGGCTGCGAGGGCGAGCCGCTGTTGCGCGCGCCCGCGATGGCCCGTGCGATCGAACTGATCCGCGCGCAAACGTCGACCGGCACCGTCAACCTCAATACCAACGGCAGTCTACCCAAATCGTTGAAGCGCGCGATCGAGGCGGGCTTGGGCGCGGTGCGGATCAGCCTCAACTCGTTTCGGCCCGATGTCTATGCGGCATATTACCGGCCCATCGGGTACGGTCTCGACGACGTCTTGGCCGGCGTGCGCGTGGCGAGCGAAGCCGGCTTGCGCGTTTCGCTCAATCTGCTGACGTTTCCGGGCGTGACCGACGAGCGCGCGGAGATCGAGGCCGCCGAAGCCGTGCTCGCGAACGTCCGCGTCGACATGGTGCAGACGCGGACGCTCAACATCGACCCCGAGGTGTATCGCGCCGCCGTCGGCCCGCCGGTGGAGCCGCTGGGCATGCGCGTCGCGCTCGACCGCATCGCCGCCTGCGGCGTGGCGCTGGGCAATTTCACGCATGCGCACTGAAGGCGAAACGGCCGTCGCGAGCGCCGCACCCAACCGGCAGTGGGGCGTCGCGGGCCGCAGCGAGAGCCGTCTGCCCGCGACCTTGGCCGTGCTCGTCGCCGCCCTGCTGAACTACGTCTTGCCCGGCAAGTTCACGCTCGGTCCGACGTGGCTGATGCCGGTCTTGGAACTGATCATTCTGATCCCGTTGACGCTGGCCGCGCCGCGTCGCGTACCGAACGAGAACCGCTGGAAGCAGGCCATGGCGGTCGCTTCGATCGCGATCGTCAACGTGGCCAACTTCGCCTCGCTCTATCTGTTGATCCGCACGCTGATCTACGACGCCAAGAGCGTCGACGGACAGCAACTGCTCTTTTCGTCGGTGGCGATTTGGGCGACCAACATCATCGTCTTCGGGCTGTGGTACTGGGAAATCGACCGCGGCGGTCCGGACGACCGGCTCGAAACCGAACACGCCGCGCCCGACTTCCTGTTTCCGCAGATGACGGCGCCGGGCTGCACCTACGAGGGCTGGACCCCATTCTTCATCGACTACTTGTACGTCGCGTTTACCAACGCCACCGCGTTCAGCCCGACCGACACGATGCCGTTGACGCCGGTGGCCAAGGTGCTGATGATGTTGCAGTCGATCTGCTCGCTCGCGACCATCGCCATCGTCGCCTCCCGCGCGGTAAACATCCTCAGTTGAGCGCCGCTCATAAGGTGCGGTGCATTATCAGCACGTCGACGTAACCCAGCCGCGCGTGCCGGAAGGCCGCGGGCACTCGCCCGACGACGCCGAACCCGTGGCGCTTCCAGAGCCGCACCGCGGTCGCGTTCGAAGCGACGACGAAGTTGAATTGCATCGCCGTAAAGCCCGCCTCGCGGGCGCGCTCGAGCGAATCGGCGCACATGGCCGACGCGATTCCGCGGCCCCGGGCGACGGGCGCGACGATAAAGCCGGCATTGGCGACGTGATCGCCGAGACCCGGGGCATTGGGGCGGAGCATGTACGAGCCGGCGAGGCTGCCGCCCAGGCTCGCGACGAAAAGCCGCGCCCCTGGCGGCTTCCAATAAGCGTCGAAGGTCTCGTCCGCGGTTCCGGGCGCCGGCGCGAGGGCGTCGCCGCCGGCCAGGGCGTCCGCGAAGAACCCGCGGATCGCGGGCAGATCGTCGTTCGTGGCCGCCCGGACCTCGAGAACCGGGGTCAGTGGGGTTTGTTGGCCTCTTTGAGCAGTTCGAGCTGCTTCGTGCGCTGCTCGGCGAGCGAGGTCATGGTCACGCCGATCATGGTCAAGACGACGGTCCCGCAGATAAAGATGGCGACGTAGACTCCGTGCATGGGCAGGGCCTCCGGGCGGCAGGGCGGTTGTGCCGCTGTTACGTTCGAGCCCGCTCCGATGTTTCATTGCCAAACGTGACGAGGGGCGGCCGCCTCAGCGTCCGCCCCCGTTTTGACGACTTGACGACGCCGGATCTGTACGGAGGCGCCGGAATACGAGTACTGAGGCGCTCAGCCCCGCGCGACCGCGGCCGGCGCTAGCGCTTCCCACTGCAGGTCACGGCGATAGCGGTGGGCGACCCTTCCGTCGTCGGCCATCGCGAAGAGGTGCACCCAGCGGTTGTCGACGAGATCGCGCACTCCCCGGTTCGCCGCGATGACCGCGTTGAGCGCGTCCAAGGGCGCCTCGACGACAACGTTGAGACGCAACGGTTCGTGGACGATGCGGGCACCGTCGTCCACCGATTGCAGGGGAAGGCCGATCTTGAGATCGCCTGCGTTTCCTTCGAGCACGCCGATCGTGCCCGCGACGTTGTGCAGTACCTTGTTGCCGGCGCCGAAGACCCGGTTGTTCACCGTCGATGCGTAATATTGAAGATTGATCCAACTGGCCACGACCATCGGGGCGGTCAGGATCAGTTGCAGCACCGCGAAGTCGCGATCTTCGCGCCACGCGTAATCGTGCAGGAAGACGCGTCCCTCGAGATCGAGGCCCCGCGTGCGCTCGCGCGGCGCCGCAATGAACGCGGCGTTGCGCGCCAGGCCCCATTCCGGACGGACCTGAGCCCAGTCGCGGCTGCGCGCCACGACCCGCCGCTGCGTCTGCGCGTCGAGCGGAATGCCCAGGAGCGGCGCGCGCTCGTTCCGGCTGATTCGCGTCGCTTCGTCTAAGGCGCCGCGGAGTTTGTCGACCAGCGCCCGATGCGACGCCGGCACGCGGTCTGCGTCGAACAGGCGCACCTCGTCGGTGGTCGTGTCGTGCAACGCGCCGAGAAACCAGGTATCCACGGGAACGTCGATGCCGCGTTCGCGCAGGCCCGCGCGGACCTCGGGCTGGTTGAGGATGCGCGCGGCGACGCGGGCGTTGGCCTCACCCGAATGTCCGCCGCACGCGCCGCAGTCGAGGCTCGAGGCGTGCGGGTTGTTGACCGTCGTGCTGCCGTGTCCGGCCATCAGCACCAAGCGCGCGAAGCGCGTCGTCAGCGACATGCCGCGCAGCACGGCTTCGGCCTGCGTCACGGCTTCTTCGGGATCGAAGCCGGTGTGGCGGCCTTCGAGCATGCCGGGGGCGATCTCGGGCCCGAGTCTGCCGATGATCGACGCGTCGAGCCCGTCGGTGTTTGGATCGTTGACGGTGCGCGTCAGGGCCAAGCTGTCGCTGACGATCTTGGCCGCAAACGTGATGCCGGCCGTCTCGACGTAGATGAACGACGACACCGCCGCGAGCTTGAACGATTTCCAGGCCTTGGCCACGCGCCGGCGCAGGCGCCGCAGTCCGAGGATCTCCTGATCCTCGATTTGAGTCGCGCCGTCGACGGTCTCGCAGACGGTATACTTCGGGGTCAGCAAGACGGGACATTGCGGACCCCCGGTCACGTGCCCGATGGGCACGTACTCGATCGGATAGCCGAAGAAGCCCGCGAACCCCAAGGTGTCGATCTCGGGACCGACGCTCTCGAGCGCGCGCCGATAGATCTCGGAGCGCACGTCGATGCAAAACGCGGCCTGGACGTCGGGTCGACGGCCCGGAGCGCGCACCATGGCGCCCTCGCGCGGGGTCAGCTTTGCGAGGAACCGCCGCTGGAAGGCGCGCTCGTACGCCTCGTGCGCGATCAAGTCGATGCACAGTTCGGGATCGTCGCCGAGCTGTTCGTCGAGCGGCGGCTTCGCCGCGATGGCCATCGCGTGACGCCAGGCGCTTTCGAACGCCTCGTCCTTGCGCTGCGCGAAGAGCGTGTACCCCCACACGACGCGGATCGCCAGGAGCTGCACGAGCGTATCGTCCGGACGCCCGTAGAGTTCGTTATTCCAGACCAGGTAGCGCGCGTAGGCCGCCCAGCCGCTGATGTCGAGTAGGGCCTGATGCAGATAGTCCTCGAAGGCGCGCTCGGGAATGCCTTGCCGGCTCACGACTTCGGCGATCGCCGCGACGGGGTCGGCCGGCAATTCCGCGACGAGCCGGCGAAAGTCGCGAATGCCCATCACCTCGGGATTGTGGTCGTACTGCATCGCCGCGCGCCAGGCGTCGTACGGCGGCAGTCCGCGCCAAGGCAAGCGCCACACCGACTGACCTTGATCGAAGTAGGCCGCGCAGAACTTGGAGATCTCGTCGGTCATGAACGCGGTCCGGGAGGCGTTGCGGTCGCCCGCGGCCAGCGAGTCGAGAACCTCCGCGACCGTCGCGACGTGCGCCGCGTGTTGGACCTTCCCGGTCGCGTCGCGTCCGAGCGCGGACTTCAGTGCTTCGAGCGTTTCCGGCACGCGCCAGTCGGCGGGGGCGCGGCGCAGGGCCGTCTCGAGGTCGACGTCGGCGATCGTGCCCTCGGCAATCGCGCGACGATAGAAGTCTCGCGGCATCAACATCTCCACGCGCGCGACGCGATGGAGCGCGGCGCACGTTGCGTGGAACGTCCGCCCGACGAAGCCGAGGAACGGATTGACCGCGACGAAGTGTTTGAGCGGCCAGAGCGGCGCGATGCGCGCGCACGCTCCGGCGATGGCCGCCTCGATCATGCGACTCCCTCGAACGCCGCGGCACGCCGTGCGCTTTCCTTCGCGTGCGGCGGCCAATAGCGCAGTAAGAGCCGGTTCGCTACGGTGTTGACGTAGAGGCCGTTGGCGACGTGCGCGTAGAGCGCCTGGGAGCGCGGCGTGCCGCGGTCTCCCGGTACGAGTCCCTGCAAAAAGGTCACCACCGCGAACGAGGTGACCACCAGGGTTACCACGGCGATGGCGAGCGGGCCGTGGAGCGACTGCACCGAGGGCAGCGCGCCGGCGAAGATCTGTTCGGCGCCGTATTGCAGAGCGAAGTAGACGACGCCGACGAGCGCGGCGTATGCCAGCGTCTTGCCGACGACGAAAAGGTTCGGCCGTTCGTCGATTCCGTTGGCGACCAAATGGATGAGCCCGAGCAGCAGGACCGCGCCGAGCGCGAAGACGCCAGGTTTTTCGGTGAGGCCGGCGCCGAAGAGCTTGCCCACCACGAGCGCCGCGGCCAGCACGGCGGCGATGGCGAAGAGTTGGCGCCGCGGATGCGGTTTGCCGCCCGGACTCGGCGTCCACGAAGCGCGCGCGATGTCGATGACGCTGCCCGACGAGAGAAAAGCGTGGGCCTTGTACAGCGAGTGGGCGATGATGTGCAGCATAGCCGCGGGAAAGGCGGCGAGCCCGCACTCGAGCATCATGAAGCCCATTTGGGCGATCGTCGAATAAGCCAGCGTGACCTTGATCGACGTTTGGGTCAACATCACGACCGAGCCGAAGAGCGCCGTGAAGCCGCCGACGACGGCCAGGACTTCGAGCGACGGGTACGAGAGCGAGATGACTTCGGAAAAACGGAGCACGAGAAAGCCGCCCGCGTTGATGATGCCCGCGTGCAGTAACGCGGAGACGGGCGTGGGTGTCTCCATCACCTCGACCAGCCACCCGTGCAGCGGAAACTGGGCGGATTTGAGCAAGGCGGCCAGGACGAAGAGGAACCCCGCGGCGTGAACGGCGAGCGGCACGTCGTGCCCCGCGCGCAACGCCGCGGCGCCGGCGAAGACCGGCGCGTAGTCGAGGCTTCCGAAGCTCCGGTAGATGAGCACGCTCGCGCCGATCAAGCAGAGATCGCCCAGCCGGCTGGTGATGAACTTCTTGCGCGCGGCCAGCACCGCAGCCGGACGATCGCGATAGAAGACGAGCAGGACGTTGAGGCCGACGCTCGTCGCGATCCAGGCCAAGGTAAACGCGATCAGGTTGCCCGAGACGATCAGCGACAGGACCGCGGCGAGCGTCAGGCAGAGCAATTTGGTGAAGCGCGCGCGGCCCGGGTCGCCGTCGAGGTAATTTCGGCTGTACGCCACCACGATCGTGCCGACGAAGGCGACCAGGCAGAACATCGCCGCGCTCATTGCGTCGACGTACAGGCCGATTCCGAGGCCGTTCGCGCCGAGCGTCGGCGTGCGGATGGCGCCCTCGAGCGCCACCGCGACGGCCGTCCCGAGCGCGAGCGCCAACGCGAGCAACGCCGCCCCGAGAGCCAGCCGGTTCACCGTCGCGGCTCGGCGCCACGAAGCGGGAAGGACGCCGACGCTCGCGAGCGCGAGCGGACCGAGGGCGATCCACCAGAGGTGTTGTGAGATCATCGCGATGCTCCGTCGATGCGCACGGCGTCAGCCTCGCTGTCGCGCAGATAGATGGGGATCGGCGTGGCCGCCGCGACGCGCGACGCGTCCGGAAAGCCGCCGGTAAGGACCGCCGCGTCGGCGCCGAGCGCGACGGCCAGGGCGAGGTCGGCCGCATCTTCGCATGCCGCGCTCCATAGTCGCACGCTTGGACGCTGTCGCGACCGGCGAAGTTCTATCGGGCTGCTCGAGACACCGTCGGCGCCGGCGCGGCGCGCTTCGAGTGCGGAGCCGCCCAAGAGCACGATCGTTCCATACGGCCGCACGCGCTCGACGAGTCTGCGCGCGAAGGCGATCCGCTGGTCGGGCGCGCGCGATTGGTCGCACACGAGGATCAGCCGCAAACCGGCCGCCGCGCGCGCGCTCAGGCTCGCGAGGGCTTCTCCGCCGGCGCCCGCGAAGGCCGCGCGAGCGGGCAAGGCCAGGCTCGCGAGAATGCGTTCGTTGCTGGGCAAGATGGGCGCGACCGAAGGCGTCGCCGGGTCGACCCAGGCCAAACGCTGGCCTTCGCGCCCGTGCGGCGTTCCCGTCCAACCTTCGACGCGGAAGAAGTGCAGGCGCACGGTCTTGGTCTTGAAAGCGTGTTCGTACGTCAGCGACGGAACGAAGGTGCGTCCCAAGATTCCGATCTCCTCGAAGAGTTCGCGCGCGGCGGCCTGCTGCGCGCTCTCGCCGGGATCGATCTTTCCGCCGGGCAACTCCCAGTAGCCTGCGGCGATTTGGCGTTCGGTCCGTTCGCCGAGCAAGACGCGTCCGTCGTCCGCTCGCACGATGGAGACCGCGACGTCGACCGCGCTCACGCCTCGGCGAAGGCGCCGGCTCGGCGGGCGAAGTCCTCCGCCGCCTCTCCCGGCGCCCCGCCCTCTACGCCGTAGATCGTCACGTTGACGTGTTTGCTGCCGAAGCCCAGGTCCGGGAAGAGGCCGGTCTCTTCGGAGAGCGCGGCCAGCCGGTCCAGGAACGCCCGCGTCCGAGCGTACGAGTCGAACTCGAAACGCCGAAAGAGTGACGGCGGACGCTCGATGCGCTTCCAGCCGTCAGCGAGCGGCGACGTCACCCGAGCCGAAGTCCGGTTGCGTCGGTAGAACCTGTTCCACTTCCGAGTGCGGGCGCGCGATGATGTGCGCCGCCGCCAGGCCGTCGCCGACGCGCTCGCAGGCGTCCGCGCCGGCGCGAACCGCCGCGTTGACCGCGCCCGTCTCGCCGCGCACGAGCACGGTGACGTAGCCGCCGCCCACGAACTGACGGCCGATCAAACGAACTTCCGAGGCTTTGGTCATCGCGTCGGCCGCTTCGATTGCCGGTACGAGGCCGCGCGTTTCGATCATTCCCAGGGCGATGCCCATCTTTTCGTTAGCCATGACTGCTCCTTATTCGGTGGTGTTGGAGTGTGTGCTTCGCTGCCGCCGCGTCACGCGCGCCAGCGTTCCTCGTCCCAGTGGTCGATGATCCCGCCGATGGTGAGATCGGTCGTGATCTTGGGATTGCCCGCGGCGATGCGCGCCGCGGAGATGCCGATCGTGACGACGTAGTCGCCGGGCTTGGTGCCGATCGGATCGAGCGCGACTTCGAGGTTGCCCGAGGCGTCCTCGACGACGCGCAACGACTTTGCCGAAAGCCAGAAATTGCGCTTGCTGGTCACCAGGTCGCGCACGACGCGTTGGATCTGCATCGTCACGCGCCGGCCTTTCCGCCGGCTTCGTCCCAGTAGTCGATGATGCCGACGATGGTCAGGTCGCTGGGATAGTCCTTGCTGCCCGCGGCGTCGCGCGCGGCCGAACTGCCGACCGCGATCACCCAGTCGCCCGGCTTGCAGCCGACGGGATCGACGGCGACCTGCTTTCCGCTGCTGCCGCGTTCCTTGACCACCAGCAGGCGGCGGTTTTGCAGCCCGCTGATGCGCGCGGTGGCCACCAGGGTGCCTTCGACTTGACAGATCTTCACGCCACAAACTCCATGCGGTCGCCGGCGCGCACCAGCGACCGGACGTAGAGCAGGCCGTCGCCGGCGAGTTGTGCGAAGCGCTCGAGGATCGCCGCGCGCAGACGGCGGGCGCGCACGCAAGCGCGCTCGTACGCGCCCGGAATGCGCTCGTCGTACGCGAAGTGCACCAGGAGCGGGATCGCGAGCCCGCGCGGTTCGTGCAGGCCGCGCAAGATGCGCACGCCGACGTCGAGTGCGAACGTGTTCTCTTCCACCGTCTCCATCTGCGCCTGGAAGGCGAGGTTGCGGAGCTGGACGTCGTCGACCGCGTCGCCGACCACCATTAAGCGTTCGGTGTGGCCGCGTTCCGCGTAGCCGCCGCGATGCGCGGCTCGCACCGCATCGACCTGGCCGAGATTGTTCTTGAGCAGATAACCGCAGAACCAGCGCATGCCTTCGCTCGCCGGATCGCCGGTCGGCACGCCCGCGCAGGCGGCCACCGCCGCGCGCACGGCTTCCTTCGCCGCGTCGCGCGCGAGCGGACGGGTCGTCTCGTACAGCGCGGCGTTATCGACGAAGCGCGCAACGTCGGTGCGTCCGGCCGCATCGGGAACGTGGACGCGAATCGCGTCGGTGTCGGTGTCGACGCCGATCAAGAGCGTCGCGACGGAAGCCCCGCAGCAGTGCGTCGCCTCGACTGCCCGCGCAAACTCTTCGAGTCTGCGCTGCAGCGCGGCGGCGGCTCGCGTCGCGTCGTGTCCGTGCGCGGCGCAGCCCTCGCGATCGGGGTCGGCGCCGCTGAAATGGTAGACGCCGATCTTGAGGAAGCGCGTCGGCGCGTCGGCGGCGTTGGGCTTGGCCTCGCGCCAGCGGCGCAATTCGACGCTCTCCCAATGACGCACCGACTCTTCCACGTCGAACATCGCGCCCGCGTACGACTTGCGGTAGGCGACGACCGCGGGAGGTACGCGCAGGATGTAATCGACCAGGCCGGCCAAGCGCCCGTCGGCGCACGGCGTGATGTCGACGGCGTGGAAGCCCCAACGCGCGATCAGCTCGGCGGCGGGCTCGCCCTCACTCAGGTTCGCGACGTTGCGGTCGAAACCGCGTCCGATCAGGCCGGCGAACGTGTCGAGAACGCCGTGAGCGTACGCCAGCGCGCGCAGCGCGGGGATCTCCTGAGCCGCGGGCTGGGGGGCGGCGAAAGCGGCCTCGATCTCGGCCGCGCGCCGGCTCAAGGCCGCGGCGAGCGCAGCATCGGCGAGCGGATGTCCCGCACTCGGCGCGGCCGACGCCGCTTGCTGCGTCGCGGCCCAAATGCGCGCGGCCTGCGGCGTGCGACGGCCGCGGCGCAATTCGCGCGCCGGCATGGAAATCACCCGTGCGCTCCTCCGGAGAGCGTGACCCGCGCGCCCGAGTCCGATGAATAGCCGGACATGCCCGTTACCAGCCGCTTGGGCTCCTCGCGCGTCGCCTGCGCCTTGAAGCGCAGCGCGCCCGCGAACTGCTGCGGCTTCCCCGCGCGTTCGCTCGGATTGCGCTCGCCCGCGAAGGCGCCCTCGGTTCCGGTGATCTTGGGGTGCTCGCTCCACGCGCCGCCGGTTATGCGCTCGCCGCTGCGGCCTTCGCCCGTGACGCGCAGGCGCGCCGCCGGAGCGTCGCCGGTTTTCGCGCGCGGCGTAAAGGCGAACTCGCGGTTGCCCGTGATTTTCTCACCGCCCGCGGCGAACGAGCCCGTGATCCCGCGCGCGTCGGTTCGGCCGTTGGCGCTGTGCTGGGGCGAACGCACCGAAAACCCGTCGGCTGCCTCGCGCGGCTCGCCGGCGGTGGCGCCGTATTGCGTGCCGGTGATGCAGCCGCAAGCGACCGGCGGGTCGCCGGTCACGCGAGCGTCGGCGTCGACGCTGATGCCCGTCACGCGCTTGCCGCCGCGCGTCGAAGCGGTACCGACCTTCGCGCCGGTGACGGGATCGGGGCGCGTCGCGCCGTCGAGATGGCGGCCGCGCTGGGGTGCAAAATACTGGTCTCCCGAAACTGCGCCGCGGGCCCAGGCTTCGTCGCCGGTCACGCGCTCGCTGGTTCCGACGGCGGTGCCGGTCACGGGCAAACCGCCTTCGGTCGATTCGAGCGCGGCGCCGTGCCGCTTGCGCGCGGTGAAAACCGATGCGCCGTGCGGTTCGGCCCGGCGCGGAAATTGGGCGAACGCCTGCGTCGAGCGCTCGGTGAGATCGTCCTCGAGGCGTTGGTCGGCTTCGCCCGTGATGCCGAGGTGCGAACCCGCTTCGTCGCCGGTGATGCGCACGCTGCTGCGTACCTGCGTGCCGGAGACCACGAGCCCGGATGGAGTGCGCGAAAAGCCGACCTTCGGACTGGCCCCGCGCGCGGCCAAACCCGAACCGAATCGAACGTCCGGTGCACCGGTCACCTGCGCGCTCGTGCCGACCCGCGACGACGTGACGCCGGCCGTCGCGGCGGCGACGGCCACGTTCGCTGCAGTCTCCGGCCGCGGCGCCCGGCTCGGCGGCGCGGCCGGCGCGTTTCCTCGACCGTGGCGGCTCAGCGCGGCGCGCCTGGCGCGCGCGGCTTCGCGGGCCGAGTTGCCGGCAAATGCGCTCGGCGCGATGGGCGGTGCGGCAACGACGGCCGCGGCCGGAACTTCAGACGGCGCCGCCGGAGCGGAGGCCTGTGCTGCAGCGGGCGCGAGCGCGGACTTACCGGCCGATAGCGCGCGGCGTCGCGCGATCGAAGCGGCGCGGCCGCCGATCTCGGAGGTGAGCGTCGACACGGGCGACGATGCTCAGCGCGCGTCCGCGCGGTACACGATGAACGCCGTACCTTGCGACTGCGCGTAGTTGTCGTAACCCAGCAAGCGAACGTGGTGACCGGGGTTCGCGCGATGACAGGCTTCGAGTTCGGCGAGGATGCGCTCGATCGAGGTCTCGCCGAACATCGGCAACTTCCACAGATACCAGAAGCTCGAGAAGGCTTTCTCCGGTTCGCTGTGTTCGATCGCCGGATTCCAGCCTTGTGCGATCAGGTACGCGATCTGCTTGCGCAGCCGCTCGGGCGTCATCGCCGGCAGATACGAGAACGTCTCGCCGCGGCGCTGCGTGGTGGGGTAGGGCAGAATGTCGGCCATCGCTGGTTCTCCCGGTCTCTAGTTGGTGCCGACGCGCGCGGGCGCGTCGAGCTTGTCGACGGTGTCGAACTCGAACTTGATTTCTTTCCAGGTTTCCATCGCTATACGCAGCTCGGGCGAGTCCTTGGCGGCTTCGCTGAGGATCTCGCGGCCTTCGCGCTCGACCTGACGGCCCTGATTGCGCGCCTCGACGCAGGCTTCGAGCGCCACGCGATTGGCGTGCGCGCCGGCCGCGTTGCCCCACGGGTGCCCGAGCGTCCCGCCGCCGAATTGGAAGCAGGCGTCGTCGCCGAAGATCGCGGTGAGCGCGGGCATGTGCCACACGTGAATGCCGCCCGAAGCGACCGGCATGACGCCGGGCATCGCGCCCCAGTCCTGGTCGAAGAAGATGCCGCGCGCGCGATTTTCGGGGATGAACGGTTCGCGCATCATGTCGACCCAGCCGATCGTCGCTTCGCGATCGCCTTCGAGCTTGCCGACGACGGTGCCCGAGTGCAGATGGTCGCCGCCCGAGAGCCGCAGACATTTGGTCAGCACGCGGAAGTGGATGCCGTGATACGGATTGCGGTCGAGTACGGCGTGCATCGCACGGTGGATGTGCAGCAACATGCCGTTCTCTCGACACCAATTGGCCAGGCCGGTGTTGGCCGTGAAGCCCGCGGTGAGGAAGTCGTGCATGATGATCGGCGCGCCGAGCGACTTGGCGAATTCCGCGCGCTTGTACATCTCTTCCGGCGTCGGCGCGGTCACGTTGAGATAGTGGCCCTTGCGTTCGCCCGTCTCGGCTTCGGCCTTTTGGACCGCTTCCATCACGAACTCGAAGCGGTGCTGCCAGCGCATGAAGGGCTGGCTGTTGATGTTCTCGTCGTCCTTGGTGAAGTCGAGGCCGCCGCGCAGACACTCGTAGACGGCGCGTCCGTAGTTCTTTGCCGAGAGTCCCAGCTTGGGCTTGATCGTGCAGCCCAGGAACGGACGCCCGTACTTGTTGAGCCGGTCGCGCTCCAACTGGATGCCGTTGGGCGGTCCGCCGCACGTCTTGACGTAGGCCAGCGGAAAGCGCAGGTCTTCGAGGCGCAGACTGCGCACGGCCTTGAAGCCGAAGACGTTGCCCACGAGCGAGGTCAGAACGTTAACGACCGAACCTTCTTCGAAGAGGTCGATCGGATAGGCGATGAAGGCGTAGAAGGCGTTGGCGTCGCCGGGCACCTGCTCGATGCGGTAGGCGCGGCCGCGATAGTAGTCGAGGTCGGTCAGCAGGTCGGTCCAGACCGTCGTCCAGGTACCGGTCGACGACTCCGCGGCGACGGCCGCGGCCGCTTCCTCGCGGGGTACGCCGGCCTGCGCGACGATCTTGAAGACCGCCAGCAGATCGCTGTCGAGCGGGACGTAATCCGGCGTCCAATAGGTCGCTCGATAGTCCTTGACCCCGGCCTGGAAGCTGTTCGATGCCACGCTGACCTCTCTCAAAAACGCTGTCGGGCGAATCGGTGCGCCCGACCCGAGTATGGGGGCACGTGGTATAAAGGTCAAATACAACTTTACGTCATAATGATAACCATAGACTTATGCTTTCGTTGTACCAACTGCGCGCCTTCCTCGAAATCGCCCGCCTCGGCTCGGTCCAAGAGGCGGCGGACGCGCTGGTCGTGTCGCAGCCCGCGGTGTCGTCGGCGCTGGCCTCGCTCCAGAAGTCGCTGGGCGTTCGCCTCACCGAACGTGACGGGCGCAAACTGCGGCTGACGGCGGCCGGCAAAGCGTTCGAAGTCTACGGGCGGCGGATGTTCGCGTTGCTCGAGGAGGGCCGGCGCAGGGCGCGCGAACTCGACGGGGCTTCGAGTAGCCGGGTCGCCGTCGCAGCCGTCACGACCGCGGCGGAGCACTTGGTGCCGCAACTGTTGCAGCACTATCGCAACGAGCGTCCCGACGTCGACGTCGACCTCGATGTGGGCAATCACGAACGCGTGTGGGATCGGCTCCGCCATTGGGAAGTGGATCTGGTCGTCGCGGGCCGGCCTCCGCTCGATTCGCCGTTCGAGACGCTGGCGACGCGCAAACACGAGATGATCGTCATCGCTCCGGCGGGCGAAGGCTTCCCGGAGTTGCCGCTCGGCACGGCCACGTGGCTGGTGCGCGAACCGGGCTCGGGCACGCTGGCCGTGACCGAGGAGTGCTTCGCGGCGCTGGGCATCGATCCGCCGCGCCTCACGATCGCCTCGAACGGCGCGATCAGCGCCTGCGTGCGCGCGGGCTTGGGCTACTCGCTCGTCTCGCGCGACGGCGTCGAACGCGAGTTGGAGAGCGGGGCGGTTCGCCAGATCGCGACGGCCTTCACGCCGCTCGACCGGCAGTGGCATCTCGTCGCGGCGAGCGATCGCGAGCGCGCGCCCGCCGTCGAGCGTTTCGTCGAATTCGCCGTCGAACGCTACGGGTTCAGCCGACGCTCAGCGCAGCCCTGACCTCTTCGCGATTGTCCTTGCGCACCATCACGATCACGCTGTCGCCGCCGCGCAACTGCGTGTCGCCGTTGGGGATCACCAGATCGTCGCCGGGCCGGTCGACGGCGACGATGATGCTGGAACGCGGCAACGCGAGTTCGGTGATGCGTTTCCCGTCGGACGGGGCGCCTTTGGCCACGGCCAGCTTGACCAGTTCGAGGTCGCCGTCCTTGAGTTTGGTGATGATCGCGTAGTCGCTGGCGTTGACCTGGTCGTTGATCGCGTCGAGGATGATCTCGGTCGAGGAGACCAGGGTGATCGGCTTCTCGCGGTCGAGCGACTCGAAGATCGTTTTATTGCGCGGGTTGTTGACGCGCGCGATGCAGCGCGCCTGCGAGCGGCGCTTGGCGATCAGGCAGACGACGAGGTTGTCTTCGTCGTCGCCCGTATCGGCGACGACGATGTCGGCGCGCTTGATGCCGGCTTGGTCGAGCACGAGCGGATCGCAGCCGTCGCCGACCATGGTCACGTCGTTTTCGAGCAAATTGGCCATCATCTGCGCTTTGCGCGAGACCTTCTCGACGACCACGACTTCGTGCTCTTGGGCGAGCAGCGCACGAGCCAAATAGGTGCCGACTTTTCCACCGCCGACGATCAGGATGAACATCAGACCGCGGCCGCGGCCGGAGTTTCGGCGAAGCGCGCGGCAAATTCGCTGAACGCTTCGGGGGCGACGATCGCGTTGATCTCGTCGCCGAAGTCGAGCACGTCGTCGGGCGCGGGAATGCCGACCTTGCCGCCGCGGCGGATGGCCGCGATCTTCACCAGCTTCGCGCGCTCGAGGTCGGCCACGCGCGTTCCGGCCAACGCGCGCGGCACGCTGATCGCCAGCGACGAGACTTTACCGAAGTCGAACGACGGCGTGGAGTCGAAGGGCGCATGGGTCAGCCGGTCGCGAATCGTCTTGGCGCCCATGGTCGTGGGGCAGACCGTGTCGATGCCGAGTTCGCGATAGATCTGTCCGCGCGGCGGGTCGTAGATGCGCGCCACGATCTTGCGGATGTTGAACATGCGCTGCGCGAGCAGGGCGGCCATCACGTTGCGGTTGTCGCCGTCGGTCACGGCGACGAAGCCGTCGGCATCCTCGGCGCCGGCGCGCTTGAGCACGTCGTAGTCGATGCCGGTGCCGACCTCGACTCGCCCCGCAAAGTTGGCGCCGAGGCGTTTGAATGCGGCCGGATTCTCGTCGACGACGGTGACGTCGTGAGATTCGGCCGTCAGGAGTTTGGCCAGCGCCGAACCGACGCGGCCGCAGCCGACGATCACGTATTTCATGGAGTTCTCTGAGTGCTTCGCAGTGAGTCCCGGGTTTCCCAGGTAGACTGCCCGGCGTCGCGGCCGTTGCAGGAGGGATGTCCGCATTCCAGAACCGTCGGCTGTTCCGCGAAGATTCGGGGCGTAGCTCAGCTTGGTAGAGCGCTGCGTTCGGGACGCAGAGGTCACAGGTTCAAATCCTGCCGCCCCGACCATTCCGCCGCTCGCCCGGCTTCCCGACGCAGGCCGGGTCCGTCCCGGCCGGCAGTCGCGGCCTACTACAGGCGAAACGAGCGCCGGCTCACGTCCGGCCGCCGGTCCAAAGTGCCGATATCTCGGAAAGGGCACTGATTTTTCGCTTCCTTTCCGAGGAGACGGTCGTTATGTTTTTCCGCTACGGTGTAATTGCGGTCGCGGTGGCGCTTGCCGGGTGCGGCGGGCAGCAGGGGCTGCAACCCTCCGATGCGGGTCCGCAGGGGCAGCAGCTGAGTCCGAGCGGGCTGCGCTCGACGTCCAAAGCGTCGAACGGCCGCTTCACGTTGTTTGCGGCGCCCGGAAACACGCTGGGCGCCGGCGCGAGCAACCTGATCGTCGGTTCCGACGGAAACTTTTGGTACGCCGAAACCGCGAGCGACGGCACGGGCACGATCGTGCGCTACACGCCCGCCGGGGTCGCGACGTCGTATCGCATTCCGAACAACGATCGCGGCGCGGCGATCACGCCGACGAGCGTGGCGGCCGGCCCGGACGGCAAAGTGTGGTTCGGCAGCGAGCAATGCACGATCGGTTCGGTTACGACCTCCGGTGCGTTTGCGGAATACCCCGTCGGCCGGGGCGCCGGCTGTTCGATCTCCGTCGGCGCTGCGAGCGCGAGCACCGGCGTCTGGTTTACCAACTCCGATCAGTCCGAGCCCGGGGCCTCGGTCGGCTACATCGGGACCGGCGGCGCGGTCAGGCAATTCGCCCTGCCCTCCGGCTATCAGTTTGCGTCCCCGGCTACGGTGGCGCTCGGCCCCGACGGCAATTTCTGGTTTGCGACGTACGACACCGGCATCGGCCGCGTCACCGCCGGCGGACGCATGAACTTTTACCCGGTGCCGTCGATTTCGTCCCCGGGCTACGTCATCGCCGGCCCGGGCGGCACGATCTGGTTTGCCGGTGATTCGGCGGTCGGCGAACTGAGCGTGACCGGAGCCTTGATCGCGCGCTACGACGTGCCGGGAGTCGCCTACCTCACGGCCGATTCCGGCGGGAACGTTTGGGCCGGCGAAGGCGGAACGTGTTGCGGCGTGACCCTCGACGAGATCGCCGCCTCGGGAACGGTCACCCGTTTCGCCGCGCCCGGCGATCGCGATTACGTCGCGCAGGGTCTCGCCATGGGGCTCGACGGCAACATTTGGTTCACCACTGCGGCGCGGCGCGGGACGAACGATAAGAAGGGCATGGGCACCTTCGTTCTGTAGAATCTGCTCGCCCTCGACGCGCGCGGCGACGGAGGTCGCGCAGGCTTGCTCGTTCGGGCGCCGTATGCTACCGAAGGCCTCGCGACTGCGTGGTCTCGGTCTCGCGAAAGAGAGATTCTCCCCCTCCATTGTTTACGCGATTCGGGCCCGCCGCGCGGCGCGCGCTGCGTCTTGCCGAGCAAGAGTGCCGGAACCACAACCACTATTACGTCGGCGCCGAGCACGTGCTGCTCGCCTTGTGCGCCGAACCGGATTCGGCGACCCTCGAATTCCTCGCGGATAGGGGCGCATCGCCGGAATCGATCCGCGCGTCGGCGCGGCGCGCGCTCGGCACCGGTGAAGACCGCTCGTGGGAGGGCATCATCCTCACGCCGCGGGTCAAGCGGATCGTCGAATTGGCCGAGTTGGCCGCGGGTCCCGACGTCGAGATCGAGCCGGTGCACCTGCTAGAGGGCATCCTGCGGGAGGGCCGAAGCCGGGCTGCCGAACTCTTGACCGGTGCGCAAGGAAACTTCCGGGCATCGCCCCGGGTAGCCGGCTAGACAGACCGGAGGCATACCCTGGAGCACGTCGCCCAATTCTTTCTGAGGCTGGTGGAGAGCGCAGGCTACCCCGGCCTCTTCATCGTCATGGTTCTCGGCAACGTGGGGCTTCCGGTCGGCACGGAGATCGTCGTGCCCGCCGCGGGCGCGCTGGCCGCGACCGGACATTTGTCGAGCTGGTGGCTGGCCGCACTCGTGGCCACGGCCGGCGAGATCGTGGGCGGCACCTTGCTCTACGGCGTGGGCTTCTACGGCGGTCGTCCGTTCGTAAAACGCTGGGGCAAGTTCATCAAGCTCAGCGAGAAGAAACTCGATCAGTTTCACGAATTCTACGAGCGCTACGGCAACGGCGTCGTCTTCGTCTGCCGGTTCGTGCCGGTGATTCGCGGCATCTCGGCGCTTCCGGCCGGCGTATCGCGGATGCAGAAGCGGTACTTCTTGATCTACACCCTGCTCGGGTCGGCGTTGTTTTGCTTCGCGCTCTCGTGGCTCGGCAACACCTTCGCGCACCACATCGACGTGATCACGCCGTTGATCCATCGCTCGACCCTGATCTTCGTCGTGCTGCTGATCGCGGCCGTCGTGGCCTACTTCCTCGTCCGGCGCGCGCGCACTCGCGCCGGCCAAGGGCTCGCCTGACCCGGTCGAATCCGGAACGGTCCCAGCCGGGGTCGTGAGCCTCGTGCGCGATCTGCAGCAGACGCTGTCGCAAGTTCCCGACGCCCCCGGCGTCTACTTGATGCTGGGCGAGCACGAGCGGATTCTCTACATCGGCAAAGCCGTTTCGCTGCGCAACCGCGTGCGCTCGTATTTCCAGGATTCGGCCGCGCACGCGTATCGCACCGAGCGCATGGTCGAGCGCGTGCACGACGTGCGCTGGATCGTGGTCAACAACGAGATCGAGGCGCTGATCCTCGAAGCGAACCTGATCAAGCGGCACCAGCCGCCGTTCAACGTCCGTCTGCGCGACGACAAGCGTTATCCGTATCTCAAGGTCACCAACGAGCCGTTCCCGCGGGTTACCTTCACCCGAGTGGTGCGCGACGACGGGGCGCGATATTTCGGACCGTACACCAACGCGCACGGCATTCGCGAACTGATCAACCTCGTGCGCGTCGTCTTTCCGTTGCGCACCTGCCGCGAGCCCATCGACGGCAAGCGCAAGCGGCCCTGCTTGCAGTACCACATCAAACGCTGCATGGCGCCCTGCGTCGGCTATCAAAGCGAGGCCGAATACGACGAACTCGTCGACGAGGTCGTACTCTTCCTCGAAGGCCGGCAGGACCGTCTGCTCGAGCGTCTCTCGGTGGAAATGCAAGAGGCGGCCGACCGGCTCAACTACGAAGCCGCCGCGCACCTGCGCGACCGCATCGTGGCGGTGCGGCGCGTGACCGAAGATCAGAAGGTCGTGTGGCGCTCGCGCATCGACATGGATCTGATCGCCGCGGCCAAAGCGCAGGGTCAGGCCTGCGTGCAAGTGTTCATGGTTCGCGGCGGCAAGCTGATCGGTCAAGAGCACTTCATCCTCGACGGCGTCGCCGATCAGCCCGACGCGGAACTCTTCCGCGAATTCTTCGGCCAGTTCTACACCGCGCGCGCCGGTCAGACGACCTCGAGCGGCATCGGCGACGGTTTCTCGCCGCTGGCGCTGCGCGAGGCGCGCGACAACGAAGTGCCCGTGGCGCTGAAGGCGCGCGCGCGCAAACCGGCGTCCACCGCAGTCATTCCCAAGGAAGTGCTGGTCGAGGCGCTGCCCGGCGAACTCGGCGTTATCGAGGCCTGGCTCAGCGAACTCAAAGGCCAGCGGGTACGCGTGCTGCGCGCGCAACGCGGCCCGCGCGCCGAGTACATGCGCCTGGTGCACGAGAACGCCGAACAGAATCTCAAAGCGTTCCTGGCCCACCAAGAACTGCAAGAGACGGCGTCGGCTCGGTCGCTGACCGAACTCGCCACCGCGCTCGACTTGCCCGACGTGCCTCACCGCATCGAGTGTTACGACATCTCCAACATCCAAGGCACCAATCCGGTCTCCTCGATGGTCGTCTTCGTGGAAGGGCGCGCCAAGAAGAGCGACTACCGCCGCTTCAAGATTCGCTACGACCTCGGCTCCAACGACTTCGCGATGATGGCCGAGACGCTGCGCCGCCGGCTGCGTTACTTGCGCGCCGACACCAACGCGCCGGGTGAAGAAGATCCGGCCAGCATCCGCGAGGACGCGACGCTCGAAGCGCACTTGCGCCGCAAGGAAAAATTCCACCACCGCCCCGACTTGCTCCTGATCGACGGCGGTAAGGGCCAACTCAACGCGGTTGCCGAGGTGCTCGAAGAACTCGATCTGTGGGGCATTCCCGTCGCGGGGTTGGCCAAGGAACACGAATGGCTCTACGTGCCGGGGCAGGCCGAGCCCATCGTCTTGCCGCCGGGGTCGCCGGGGTTGCACCTGGTGATGCGCATCCGCGACGAGGCCCATCGTTTCGCGGTCGAATTCCATCGCAAGCGCAGGGGCAAGGCAATGACCAGTTCCGCGCTCGACGCGCTGGCGGGTGTCGGGCCGGTTCGGCGGAAACGGTTGCTCACGGCTTTCGGCTCCGTCGGCGCCCTGAAGAAAGCCAGCGTTGATGAGATCGCCGCCGTCAAGGGTATGACTCCGGCGTTGGCGTCTTCGATCAAGACCGCTTTAGGAGGTTCATGATGCGATTGCTTCTCAGCTTGGTGCTCAACGCACTGGCGCTCTGGGTCGTCACCCTCGTATATCACGGCGTGCACGCCGACAACACGTCCGCCCTCGTGATCGCGGCCATCGTCCTGGCCATCGTCAACACGATCGTACGGCCGATTCTGTTGATCCTCACCTTGCCCGCGGTCATCCTGACCTTGGGCCTGTTCATCTTCGTGATCAACGGCCTGGCGCTCTGGATCGTCGGGGCCATCGTCCCGGGCTTCCACGTCGACGGCCTGTGGGGCGGGATCATCGGCGCGATTCTGCTGGGCATCGTCTCCTGGGCGATCAGCGCGATCGGACTGTCGTCCGAGAAGGCCGCGAGCTAATTGCGCATCCTGGTCACCAACGACGACGGCTATCAGAGCTTCGGCCTGATCGCCGTCGCCGAGGCGCTTCGCGAGCTCGGTGAGGTCACCGTGGTCGCGCCCGAAACCGACATGAGCGGCGTGGGCCACTCGGTCTCGATCAAGTATCCGGTGCGGGTCGCCAAGGTACGCGACCGGGGAGTGCCCACGTACCGGTGCTCCGGCACTCCCGCCGATTGCGTGGTGGTCGGCGCGTACGACCTCTGCGGCGGCCGCCCCGACCTCGTCGTCAGCGGCATCAATCGCGGCGCGAATCTCGGCGACGACGTCAACTATTCCGGCACGGTCGCCGCGGCGATCGAAGGCACGATCGTCGGCGTGCCCTCGATGGCCGTTTCGCTGGCCGCGACCTGGCCCGAACACGCGCGCGATCACCACTGGGCGACCGCCGCCGCGTACGCCGTCGAAGCCGCGCGCGACGTCTTCGAACACGGGCTGCCCGCCTTGACGCTGCTCAACCTCAACGTGCCCAATCTCCCGCGCGCGGAGGTCGGCGAGACGCGCTGGACCGTGCAGGGCCGCAAGCTCTATCGCGATCGCGTCGACAAGCGCAGCGACCCGCGCGGCGGCACGTATTATTGGCTCTGGGGCGCGTTCGACGCCGAGACGATCGTCGAGGGCACCGACCTCGCGGCGATCCGCGACAACTGCGTGAGCATCACGCCGATCACGATCGACCGCACCGACCGGGTGACCCTCGAGTCGCGCTGGACGCTGCGCTGATTTAGGCCAGACGCGCCTGGGCCAGGTCGAGATCGTATTCGATCTTGCGGTAGACTTCGTCGGGAATTTCGCCGGCGTTGCGTAAGCGCAGCACCTCGCGACGTTCGCCCTCGAGGGCGGCCTCTTGGAGTTTGTGGTCGAGCGCGACGTTCATGGTTTCACTTGGAACGGCGGACGCGCGGCCGTCGAGGTGGGCCTGCAGGTGGGCGATGCGGAACTGGTACTCGCCGACGAGGCGGCCTTCCACTTCCCACTCTTCGGTCGAGTCGAACTCCGGCTCCATCTCGCGTAAGCGTTTGATGCCCGCTTCGAGGGCGGCGATGCGGACTTCGATCTCGCGCTCCTCGAGATCGTCGCCTTCGATGCGCAGGATCTTGAGCAGCGGGATGAGCGAGAGCCCTTGGAAGACGAGCGTCGCGAAGATGACGCAGAAGGTGATGAACAAGATTTCGTCGCGCGCCGGAAAGCTGAAGGGCAGCGCGAGCGCGGCGGCCAGCGAGACGACGCCGCGCATGCCCGACCACGAAATGATGAAGATGTAGTTCCAGCCCGGCTTCGGGTCGTTGCGGTAGACGCGCGGGAAGAGCAGCCGCGGAACGTAGGTCGCCGGATACGTCCAGGCGATGCGCACGCCGATTACGACCAGGCTGACGACCACGCCGACCCACAGTTCGCGCAGCGCGAAGCTCGGATCCGAGACGATCGCGCGCAATTCCAAGCCGATCAGCAAGAAGGCGAACGCGTTGAGCAAGAAGATCAGCAGTTCCCAGACGCTGCCCGCGAGCAGCCGCGCTTCGGGGTCGAAGATCTTCGAGGAGGCGCGGCTGGCGATCAGGCCCGCGGTCACGGTCGCGAGGACCGCCGAGGGGCCGACGCCGTTGATTTGAATCGCGTCCGCCAAGATGTAGACGGCATACGGCGCGCTCAGCGAGAGGATGTTGTCGACGAGGTAATCGCTCAGCGCCGCTTTACGCATTAGCTTCATGAAGGCGATGAAGGCAAAGGCGAAGGCCGCGCCGACGCCGACGCCGCTGAGCGCGACGAACACGAACGCGCCCGAGGCCGAGAGCAGCGAGAACGATCCGGTGAGCGTGGCCACGATGGCGAACTTGAGCAGCACGAGCGCGGTGGCGTCGTTGACCAGACCTTCGCCGTCGAGGATGGCGAGGATGCGCCGCGGGACCGAGAAGCGCGCGAACACCGCGCCCGCCGCAACCGCGTCGGGCGGTGAGACGATCGCGCCCAGCACGAAGGCGGCCGGCCAGGGTATCGCCGGCACGAGCGCGTGCAACGTTGCGGCCACGGCCAGCGTGGTGACGATCACCAAGCCGATCGCCAGCAGCCCGATCGGACGGAGGTTGTCGCGGAACATCTTCCAATCGGTGGACCAGCCGCCGGAGAAAAGCAACGGCGGCAGGATCAGGGTGAAGATCCAGTCCGGGTCGATGTGCGGTTGCGGCGCGTTGGGCACGAACGCCAAAGCGGCGCCGCCGACGACGAACGCGATCGGATAGGGGAGGTCGAAGCGTTTCGCCAGCGCCGCTATGCCGCATATCGCGGCGAGCGCTAGCAAGAGCAGCCAAGAGACGTGCACGAGCGAGCCTCAGAACCCGCGTCGCGCGCGGAGGTATGCGCGCCGGGCGCGAATCCGGGCCCATGCAAAAGAGTATCCGTTGCTTCGTGTTGCTGAGCGTCTTGGTAGGCGCTTGCTCTGCTCTCACCGCGCCGGCTGCCGCGGACGCGGGCGTGTCGATATTGGGCGGTCCGGCCTTCGTGCTCAACAGCAACTCGGTGCTCCCCACCGTCCTCACCAGCGTGGGGCTCGGCTACGACCTCGGGCCCAAGACGATCGTGCCGATCCGCTTCTCGGTGGAGGGCGACTATGCGGGCGGTTCGGGGCACGGCGGCTCGCTCGACGAGTACGAACTCGGCGTCGGGGCGCGGCTGACGACGCCGCTCTACGTCGGCGTCACGGCCTCGGTCTACTCTGCCAACGTCCACCCGGCGGCGTTTTCAGGGGGCGTTCCGGGACCCGGGGCGAGCAGTTCGGGTGGACTTTCCGGGGCGGTCTTTGCCGGTGAGAAGCTCTTCGGCTTGCCCGGCGGAGCCGGGGTGTCGCTGCAGGCAACGTACCGGCGGCTCAGCGCGGGCGGCGGCTACAACCCGAACTCCCTGACCGTCGGCCTGCGGGTCAACCTGTAGCAACCGGCGGCGGGCTGGACGGGTTGTGCTACCATGGACGTCGCCGGTTTCGACCGGCGGGTTCACGACGCGGTCACCATGGGGCTGAGCAGCTTCGACGGGACAGTCCGCGGTCAACGTAAGCAGGCGGAGTTGCGAGCCCTCCTAAAACGATCGCAAGCGTTTTACACGCGAACAACAACTACGCACTGGCTGCCTAAACTAGGTTAGCCACGGTCAACGAGGGGTCGCCGACGCCGCCACGTTTTCCGTCATAAAGGTCGGCTGGACCGGGCAGTCCGCTCTGCGAGCCCGTTCGAGATCAAGGAGCTGCCGCCGGCGAGATTCGGGCTTCGAGAAGCTCGACGGCCTAAGACAAACTCGAAGCTGAGCCTGGAGAAAGCGCTGGTCCGGCGTTTCGGACTCGGGGGGCGGTTCCCCGACAGCTCCACCACTTTCCAAATGCGCCCCAGCCCCCGGCCCCGGCCGGACGGCGGGGCGCGTTTCATTATCGGCCCGGCCGGTAATGCGTACCGTTGGTGGCCATATGACAACCATTAGTTGACATATGACCGCGCGTGGTCGTATAGTGGGATCGTTGTGGATCGTGCGAGCATATTCGGCAGCCCGTTGCGGGACCGAATCTTAGCGATTCTGGAGCATGCCGGCTCTTCGCATGCGCGAGAGTTGGCCGTGATGTTGGACGCTTCGCCGGAGGGCGTCGGAAAAGCCGTGCGGCGACTCGAGAAGGACGGTTTGATCGTCGCGATCGCACGGGGCCGCACGCGCGTCCTGCAGCTGAACGTGCGCTGGTTCGCGAGCCGCGAACTGCGGGCACTACTCGATAAGATGATCGAGTTCGAGCCGCGGCTCGCATCTGCCGCGGAGGTCGTCCGAAAGCGTCCCCGCCGGAGCGGAAAGCCGCTTTGACGCTGTCCGCGCAATCGATGTTGCTCGACGTTGCCTTTGCCGTGTGCACGGCCCTCGATCGAGCGGGAGTAGCCGCCGTAATGGTTGGCGGAAGCGCCGCGACGTTCTATGTTCCCGACCGCTACCAGTCGCTCGACGTCGATCTCGTTCTCGAGTTCGGCCACGTTGCTGCGGAGGTCA
>Ga0326727_10007244_pt1 | contig 29506 bp, 22 predicted proteins | sample MB2enrmetagenome_FD_207643 | JGI IMG/M metagenome (GOLD analysis project Ga0326727, IMG submission 207643) | Lab enriched peat soil microbial communities from McLean, Ithaca, NY, United States - MB29MY | ecosystem: Environmental > Terrestrial > Soil > Wetlands > Peat | place: USA: New York... | reverse complement strand
CCGCACAGACCGCGTGGGACTCATCACCGTGCGCACCGACGGCCAGCACGTCAACATCGAAACCTGGGAAGACGACCTGAAACCACGCCTCATCGGGGAACCCGCACATTTTCGTTTCTGATTTTCAGCCGGGTAAACGCGCCGGGCGGAATTGTGCTATACGTTTTATAACCAGCCAGCTAATATTAGAGGACCAGTTCGAAGGGTCCGCCGGAATGCAGGTAATTCGATATGTGCGGATCGATATGCGGATGCCCCAAAAGTGGGCGGCAGGGTTCGGACGTCATGAAAACAATTCACTCGGTATTGAGGAACAGCGCCGGCCAACCAGCCGGAGAGGGTTCCGGCGGGGCTGTCACGCCTACCCGGCCAGCGGTGGACGTGTCCGCGGCTCTCGATCGCGTGGGCGGGGATAACGGTCTGCTGCGCGAGCTGGCTGACCTTTTTCTGGAGGACTATCCCAGGCAATTGGCCCTTATCGAGGAAGCCCTCGCCAACCAGGACTGGGAGACCGTCGAACGCGAGTCGCACGGGCTGAAGGGGGCAGTGGCGAACTTCAGCGCGGCGGAAGCCGAGGGGGCGGCGCGGACCCTGGAGTATGCCGCGCGGGAACGCCGCAATGCCGAAATTCCCGTTTTGTTCGACCGCCTGAAAGAGCAACTCTCCCGCGTCCGCGCCGAGCTCACGCGGCTGGGGACGCAGTAACGCCCTCACTTCGGCAGCCGGTCCGGCATGCCGGGAAAACCCGTTTGTTATAGTGGGAAGGCCAGAAACGCATGACCCCGACTTCGGCTACAGAAATCGTCTGCGCACACAGCCCCGACTCCGATGACGCGTTTATGTTCTACGCTCTGGCGACCAGGAAGATACGCTCACGCCTGATCACGTTTCGTCACGTTCTGGCAGACATCGAGACGCTGAACCGTAACGCGATGAAGGGCACGTACGAGCTCACGGCAATCTCCTATCATGCGTGGCCCTATGTGGCCGACAAGTACGTGTTGATGGCCAGCGGCTCCAGCGTGGGCGATGGTTACGGCCCACTGGTGATTAGCTCCAAGCCTCTGGAACCCGGCGATTTGAAGGGTCGGAGGATCGCAGTTCCAGGGAAGATGACCACGGCCTGGCTGGCGCTCAGTTTGTTCGAACCGGATTTTGAAGCGGTGGTGATGCCGTTCGATCAGATCATGCCCGCCGTGGCGGAGCGCTCGGTAGACGCCGGCCTGGTGATTCACGAAGGGCAGTTAACTTATGGACGGGGCGGCTTTCATGCCGTTGTCGACCTGGGCCGATGGTGGAAGAACACCTACGATCTTCCGTTGCCGCTGGGAGGCAACGTGCTGTTGCGCAGCCTTCCCGAGGATGTGAAATCGGAATGTTGCCGGCTGATGCGCGAGAGCATTCAGCACGCGCTCGATCACCGCGAGGAATCGCTGAACTACGCGCTGCAGTTCGCGCGCGACATGGAGCCGGCGCTCGCCGAGAAGTTCATCGGCATGTACGTCAACCATTTCACCGTGGACGCGGGCGAGCTGATTCCCCGGGCGGCGCAGAAGCTGCTGGACATGGGTTATGACGCTGGACTCATCCCGAAAAAAGTACAAGTGGAGTTCGTCAGCTAGACCGCGGCCGCGGCGAGCGCTGGCGTTCGCGGTGACCTTGCTGGTTTGCGCAGGTACGTTCCCCGCAGCCGCGCAGGATACCCACGCCGATGCCCGCGCTCGCGCAAAAGCCGTTCGCGAATACGGCAAGCAGGGCGGATCGGCGATCATCCCGAAACTGGCCACGTATCTCGCCGATCCCGATCTCGATGTGCGCCTCGAAGCGGTGAAGGCGATTGTCAACATCGGCACTCAGTACAGCCTGGACCCGCTGATCCGCGCGCTCGGCGATATCGACCCGGAGATCCAGATTCGCGCCGCCGACGGCCTGGTCAATTTCTATGTGCCCGGGTACGTGCAGACGGGCGGAGGACTCACCTCATCGTTTCGCCGTGCGGGAAGCGCCATCAAGAGCCGATTTACCGATACGAACGACCAGACCGTCGATCCGTGGATTCAGGTCCGGCCGGAGGTGATTTCGGCTTTGGGCAAAGTAGCGCGCTCAGGGGCCAGCATGGACTCGCGAGCGAACGCGGCTCGGGCTATTGGCGTTTTGCGCGGCTGGGCGGCGATTCCGGATCTGATTGACGCACTGCAGACCAAAGACAGCCAGGTGATCTACGAGGTACTAATCGCTCTGCAGAAGATTCACGATCCCTCCGCGGCGCCGTCGATCGAGTCTCTGCTGCGCGATCTGGATGATCGGGTGCAATCTGCCGCGTTGGAGACGGTTGGATTGTTGCAGGATCGCGCGGCCATTCCAGCAGTGCGCGATGTGCTCGATCATGCACGCAGCGTGAAAGTTCGGCGCGCCGCCCTGGAAGCACTGGCGCTGATGCCCGATGCCGGTCTCCACGATGTCTTCAGAACGTGGTTGACCAATCCCGACGACTTTCTGCGCGCATCCGCGGCGGAGGGACTGGCCCGTTTGAAGGATCCGAACGACCAACCGGCGCTGGAGAAAATGTTCAACGACGAGACGAAGATCGGCCCGCGGCTGGCTGCCGCGTTCGGCTTAGCCGACCTCGGAAAGCTGGACATGAGCGCGCTCGCGCCGCTTCGCTACCTTGTCTACAACCTGAACATCGCCGCATGGCGCGGCGTTGCTCGGCCCTACCTGGTGGAACTGGCGCGCGATCAGGCGGTCCGTCCGGCCCTGTATCCCGCGTTGACGTTGCCGGACGCGACAAAGGATGAGAAGACGGGTCTCGCGGAAGTGCTGGCGGCCAGTGGAGGCGCCGATTCCGTCGCCCCGCTTCAGGCGCTGTCGCGGGATCAGGATGCGGACGTGGCGCGAGCGGCCCTGCGCGCCCTACAGGCTGTTCGGGCCCGCATGGCGGGGTGATTGCGCGAGCAGGCGGTCGACGGTGTCGAGCAGCTCCGCGGACCTGATGGGTTTCTCGACGTAGGAATCCATTCCACATTCGAGGCAGCGTTCGCGGTCGCCTTTCATTGCATACGCAGTCAGGGCCACGATGGGAATGTGCGATCGCCGCGGCTCCTCCTGGGAATTCCCAGACTTTCCGTTCCCCTGTGCTTCCCGGGCGCGGATCGCGCGGGTGGCCTCGAAGCCGTCCATTTCGGGCATCTGCACATCCATGAGAACGAGGTCGAACTCCTGCTTCTCCATCGCCACTAAAGCCTCGACGCCGGTGCCCGCCACGGTGGTGGAGTATCCACGCTTGCTGAGAAGCCGCTCCACCAGCCGCTGATTCACCGGGTTGTCTTCGGCCAGCAGGATGCGGCCTTCGGCGGGCGCCACGCGATGGCGATCTTCGTCTGCCGGCGCCTGCGAGCGATTCCCCGGCGGTCTGTCCCCTTGCAGGGCGTTACGCAGCTCATAAACACCAACAGGTTTGGTCAGCCAGGTCTCTATTCCGAGTTCGCGGCAGCGAGCCACGTCCGCACGCTGCCCGACGGATATAAGCATGACAATTCGCGTACGAGGCAGACTGGCATCGCGCCGCACACGCTCAGCCAGGGCAAAGCCGTCCGGGTCAGGCATGTGCGCATCCGCAACGATCAGCGGAAACGGATGACCGCCTGCGAGCGCGCGATGGAGTGCGTCGAGACCTTCCGTGGCGTTGGCGGCCACGTGCGGCTGCATTCCCCAACCCCGCAGTGTATCCTCAAGAACTCGCCGGACGGTTTCGTTGTCGTCGACGATGAGCACGGGCGCACGCTCGACCGGCAGAACCGGAGCGGGGCTGGCGCCGCGCCGAACCTCGATCTCGAAGTGAAACGCGCTTCCCTTGCCCGGTTCGCTCTTCAGGCCGAGGCGGCCACCCATCAACTGCACCAATTGCGCGGAAATACTCAGGCCGAGGCCGGTGCCTCCAAAACGGCGCGTGGTGGACGAATCCACCTGAGAAAAGGGATCGAAGATTCGCGCCCATTTGTCGTCGGGAATGCCGATGCCCGTATCGCGCACCGTGAAGGCCAGCCGGACCAGCTCGCCCCCGGCATCGCCAGGAGTCGCGCGCACGGCCAGTTCCACCTCTCCGGTCTCGGTGAACTTCAGCGCGTTCCCGACCAGGTTCACCAGGATCTGCCGTAAACGCAGAGGATCGCCAACGATCGCGATTGGGACGTTCTCAGAAAGGCCCCAGATGAGCTCCAGGCCTTTTTCCTCGGCCGTCAGCGCGAACGGCTTCATGAGATCGTGGAGAGCCTGGGGAAGGTCGAACTCCACCAGATCGAGATCCATGCGGCCGGCTTCGATTCGGGAGAAGTCGAGGATGTCGTTGATCAGGGCAAGCAGTTTCTCGCCTGACGCGCGGACGGTTTCAATGTAGTCACGCTGTTCGTCGTTGAGATCGGTGTCAAGAGCAAGATGCGCCATGCCGATCACCCCGTTCATGGGCGTACGGATCTCGTGGCTCATATTCGCCAGAAACTCGCTCTTGGCGCGGTTGGCGTCTTCCGCCGCTTCGCGGGCCGCCGACAAATCACGTTCCATCCGCTTTCGTTCCGTGATGTCGCGGGAAATCCCGAAGGTGCCGATGACATTGCCACCGGTATCGCGGAAAGGCAGCTTGGTGGTCATCACCCAGGTTTCACGGCCATCCTGCCAGGTCTCTTTCTCCTCTTTCGAAACGACCGCGACGCGTTCGTGCACAAGGTCCTGCTCGTCATCCCACGCCTGCTGGGCGTGCTCGGAAGTGAAAAAGTCAAAGTCGGTCTTCCCGGTCAGCTCGTCCGGTTCGCCGCACCCGAACGTCCTTGCGAGCGCGCGGTTCACCAGGGTGAATTGCCCTTCCCGGTTCTTGAAGTAGATGGAATCGGGCAGGTTGTCCATCAGCGTGTGGAGCAGGTACCGTTCCGAATCGAGTCTGGCCTGCAATTTCCGGCTACCGGTGACGTCGCGGAAACCCCACACGCGGCCAAGGCTCTTCCCGCCGATTCTCTGCGGCTCGGAATGCCGCTCGAACATGCGCCCGTCGGCGAGCTCGATTATGTCGTCGCTGTGACACTCCGGGTCCGCGTAAAGCTGCCGCACTCCGGCCAGGAAGGCCTCCGGATCGCGGAGCTGTGGGAGAACGTATTCGAGCAGCCCGATGTCGTCACGCGTAGAGAGAACGGATTCGGGTATGCGCCACATCTCGGCATACTTTTGATTGGAGGTGACCACCTTGCCGGCCGAATCGACGACGAGAATGCCATCGGCGGTGGATTCGAGGGACGCTCGCAGTGCCTCTGTCCGCGCGCCAACCTGCCGCCGCAATGAGATCACCCAGAGGCCTCCCAGCAGAATGACGCCGGTGAGAGCGGCGAACACCATCAGGATGCGGGGAGCGGTCCACCAGGACGGGCTGTAGAGCACGCGGACATCGTCCGGCGAGCGCAGCAGGATGCGCACGGCTTTGGGGGTCTTGTCGGCTTCCACCTCCACCAGGCAAATGCCGGTCAACTCCAGAATGCTGTCCGCGCGCAGTGAGGCTTTGTGACTTCCGCCCGAGGGCAACACCGCGGTAAAGACAATGCCATCGGAGGAGAGCACCAGGGTCTGTTCGCCCGCGGCCACCATCTGGTCGAGCAGGCGAGCGCGCACACTCACGAGCCGGCCGTCCAAATCCCCGCGAAACGCGTCGCCCACGGCGACGGGAACCGGTTGCGGCGGCTGAACGCGGCCGGAGCGCCGCAAAATCGCGTCCTCAAGAATGGGCGCCAGGCCGCCGCTCGCGGGGAATCCGACGGTATCCACGACGTCGCCCACGCGGGCCTGCACGGGGCCGGTGGCGTGGACCAGCAAACCGTCACGGTGATCGGTAATCGCCAGCAGGTTCCCGCCCCAGTTGGCCGCAACGACGCCGCGAACCCGTACACGATGACCGGCCTTCGGGTCCGGCTCAAAGCGACGGAGGTCGGCCATCTCGCGAAGCGGCATCGCAAAAGGATCGGGATCGGGGTGCTGCACCACTTCGATCTGCCGGGGGTCCGGCGAATAGAGGACGAAGCCAACCATCTGACCTTTGCTGTTGAGCCATACGCCGCAAACGCCTCTGACAACGACCCGGGCATCAATTAGGGCCTGGCCATCGGAGGCGGGATCGCCGGGAGCGATCACCTCAACGCGGCCGGTGCCCATGGCGAGCTTCAGGACGCGGCTGCCGTTCGGAACCGGTGGCCGGCCGAATACGGCTTCCCCACCGAGCTCGCGAACCGAATGGACGATACCTTCCACTTGCACCCACTGGCCGTCGTAGACGCCGCTGGAGAGCCCGTCCATGCTGACCGGCTGTGCGCGGGGAAACGCGGCGCGTCCGGTAACGCGGATGACGGGACGCGCGACGACCGGAGCGTAATGTCCGGCCTCGCTCTCGCCTTCGATGTCGAGTACGTCGCCCGGCTGCATGGAAGGGGCGGGCTGGGATCCGATGCGGACGAAAACCCCCCCGGTTGCGTCATGAACGAACAAAAGACCATTCGCGGAGTCGCGGTACAGAACGACGGCTCCCCTGAGCTGGACGGGATAACCGCGCTGGGCTTCGTCCATCGGCAGGGAGTGAACCTGACGAGCCGTGGTGAGCGTGGAGAGACGGTTATCGGCCGCGCTGAGTGGGAAGAACGCGCACAAGAGGAGCGCCAGCAGCCGGAGCCGTGGTCTTGTGGCCAACAACGGCGTGGTTGGGCGAGCCGGTTTCATCGGCGCGATGTGCTGTTTTACTGTTCGCAGCAGGGCCGGATTAAGAACCCGCCCTCAGGGGTCTTATCGGCGTTTTTCAGGCGCAACTATAGCGGATGCCCAGGATGAAAACCTGAGAAATGCTGGAGGGGAGGGCTGAAATCCTCGCTTACTTGCCCTTCTTCTGCTTCTGCTGGCCGACGCGGATCTTGAAATGGGCCTGCTTGGATTCCTGGAACGCCTTATGGTCGTGCCGGGCAACGGCGTCGGTCAGGTAGCCGTCAACGTCGGTGTCCGGGGGGAGGACTGCCATGAGGGTAAAGCTATCGTTGCAGGTGGGGCAGAACGCGCGGAAGCGCTTCACGTTGGGAATTGCCATACGATTTCTAGGGTAACACGGGACCGAGTTCAGGGTAGTGGGTCCTGCTTCAGGGATGTGGGGCGGGTTTTCAACAGTTTTCAACCTGCGCGCCAGTTTCATCGGCGCTCCGCGCGGTTACAAACCGCGCGCAGGATGCAATGGTGCCCCACAGCGTCATCAGGGTATACTGAACGCTATTCGGTCTGGCTGACACGGTCCACCTTGATTTCCGAACAAGACACTCAAACCAGGCAGCGCGAGTTTCGCAAGGAGCTGGGGCTCCGCGACCTGGTAATGGGCCAGATCCTGAACATCGTGGGCCTTTACTGGGTGGGAACCGCCGCCAGGCTGGGGCCTTCGCACGTTGCATTCTGGCTGCTGGCGATAGTTCTGTTCTACCTGCCTTCGGCCGCGGTGGTGATCTATCTGAACCGCGCACACGCTTTGGAGGGAGGCCTCTACGAATGGGCGCGGCTGGGCTTCAACGAGTTTACAGGCTTCCTGGTGGGATGGAACCTGTGGCTCAATGCCGTCGCCATTCTCTCTTACGCGGGAATCCAGGCCACCACCATGCTCGCCTACGTGCTGGGGCCGCATGCGGCGTGGATCGCCGAAAGCAAGTGGGCGATGGGCGCCATCACTGTCGCCGTCCTGGGGAGTCTGATCCTGATCGCGTTCATCGGGCTGGGGCTGGGAAAGTGGATTCAGGATTTGGGCGGAGTGGTTATGGTGGCCGTGTTCGTGGCTCTGATCGCATTGCCGTTTCGCAACCACTTGATTGGCCGTCCCACCGAATACCCGCCCTTCACGCTTTCTTTGCCCGCCATCTCACTGCTCAGTTTGAACCTGCTGGGGAAGATGAGCTTCGGCGCGCTGGGCGGCTTCGATTCAATGGCCATCTTCGCGGGCGAGTGCCGCGACGCCGCCAAATCCATTGGATGGTCCGTGATGATTGCCACACCGATCATCGCCGCGATGTTCGTGCTGGGGACCAGCTCGGTGGTGGCGCTGGTTCCCAGGGACAACATCGACCTGGTCAGTCCGATCTCCCAGGCGCTGACGCTGGGCACGCGTCCCGGCGATGCCGGGGCGGGACTGATTCCCCTGGTGATCGCCGCACTGCTTTTCTCCTTCATCGCGCAGCAGGCTCTGACGTTCGCCGTCACCACCCGGCTGCCGCTGGTGGCCGGCTGGGACAAACTGCTTCCGGATTGGTTTGGCCGCCTGCATCCGCGGCGCAAAACGCCCACGAACTCGATTCTGTTCGTCGGGGGCGTGGCCCTCGCCATGGCCATCGCAGGCGTTGCCGGAGCCGGGCAGCAGGAAGCGTTTCAGTTGTTGCAGAACGCGTCAGGGATCTTCTACGCACTCTCGTATCTGGCCATGTTCGCGCTGCCGCTGGTGGGCAGGCAACGGGAGATCCTCAAACCAGCGGTGTGGTTACAGGCTGCCGCCGTTTCGGGCTTCACGATGACCGGAATGTATCTCGTTCTGGCGTTGTTCCCCATCATCGACGTGCCCCGACCGCTGCTGTTCGCCGCGAAGATCGGCGGGTTCATACTGGCGTGCCAGTTGGCGGCCGCGGGCCTGTTCTATTCCTACCGGCGCAGAAGCCGGACTATTGGATAAGCCTTCGCGGCCGGGTTTCCAGGGTGATGTGCGCCGAACAACCCTGACTCGTGCGCGGGGCGGCGCCGATGGTACTCGAAGCGCACTGCCGAAGGCTTGCTAACGTTAATGAGGGTAGTGCGTCTACCCTTACCAGGGTAGAATGTCTACTATCATGCAGAAACCATCCGGCCGGGCCGAATTGCTGCAAGGCACCCTCGACATGTTGATTCTGCGCACCTTGCTTTTCGGGCCGGCGCATGGACATCAAATCGCGAAGCACATTCAACGCACCACGGAGGACGTGCTGCAGGTGGAGCACGGCTCCCTGTATCCGGCGCTGCATCGCATGGAGCGCAAGGGCTGGATCGTCTCGAAGTGGGAGATGGCGAAGGACCGGAATCGCGAGTCCAAGTATTACCGGCTGACGCCTGCGGGCCGGAAGCAGCTTGTCCGCGAAGAATCGAGATGGAAACAACTGGCGGCGGCGGTGGCGACGGTGATGTGGCCAGCGGCGGGGGGCCGGTCGTGAACGTTTGGGATGGGCTGAGATCGCGCTTGGCCGATTTCCAGAGACGCCGCAACCGCGAAAATGATCTTGACCGCGAATTGCAGTCGCATCTCGAACTGGAGGCGGAGGAGCAGGAAGAGTCCGGTTTGTCATCAGAGGATGCGCGTTACGCCGCTCGGCGTGCTTTCGGCAACACCACGCTGGTGAAGGAGGACGTGCGGGCAATGCGGAGCGGGTTTTGGCTGGAGCAACTCGCCCGCCACGTGAAGTATGCGGCGCGCTCGTTGCGCAAAAGCCCGGGTTTCGCAATCGTTGCCGTTCTCACGCTCGCATTGGGCATTGGCGCCAACACAGCTATCTTCAGCGCCATGAATGCGCTGATGCTTCGGCCTTTGCCGTTCACCGCCGCGGATCAACTGGTGCGCATTTACTCGATTCAGCAGGGCATGTCGAACAGCTTTGCCAATCCCGACGGGCCCTCGGCGCCGGACGTTCGCGATTTTGCACAGAGAAGCCGCATCTTCCAAGAAACCGTGGTTTATGACACCTGGGGCAAGAACGTCAGTTTCGGAGATTCCGCAGGCGAGCCGGAGCAGATGCACGTCGGCCTGGTTCCGGGTGCATATTTCGAAATCCTGGATATCCATCCAATCATGGGGCGGCTCTTCACCGAGGAGGAAGCTCAGCCCGGCAAAAACTTCGTCGCCGCAATTAGCGAACGGTTATGGAGAAACCGTTTTGCTGCCGACCCATCCATCCTGGGCCGAAAGATTCGCGTCAACGGTGAGCCCTACACCATCGTTGCGGTAATGCCGGACGTTATCCCCGCGTGGGTGGAGCCGGGGCGGCAGAGCGAAATCTGGACTCCCTTCGCTTTTCCCGAAGCGTGGCTGGAAACTTCGCGGGGAGGACGCGGCTTCGCGGCACTGGGACGCCTGAAGCCCGGAGTGCCGCTCGAACAGGCGCAAGCAGATATCTCGGCGATTGCTGTTGCCCTGGCAGCAGAGCATCCGGTGGATCAGGGTGTACGCGTCGTCGTCAGGAGACTGGCTGACACCCGGGCAGGAGCGTTGCGGCCGATGCTGTTTCTATTAATGGGAGCGGTGAGCCTGATTTTGCTCATTTCCTGCGTGAACCTCGCCAATTTGCTGCTGGCGCGCAATTCGTCCCGGCAACGCGAACTGGCCGTGCGCGCCGCACTCGGTTCGTCACGAGGAAGTCTCGTAACGCAGCTCCTCGTTGAAACACTTCTTCTCTCGCTGATCGGCGGGGCAGCGGGATTAGTTCTGGCGAAGATTGGAATCGCCGGCGTCATGAGGATGCATCCGGAGGATTTGCCGCAACTTGTTTCCATCGGAATCGATTGGCGAGTGCTGACGTTCACGCTGTTGGTCTCGCTCACTACCAGTTTGCTCTTTGGCCTTGCTCCGGCGCTCACCGGCACTCGCCTGAACCTTGTGGATGCTTTGAAGCAAGGCCGGCGCTCCGGCAACACAGGGAAAAGAGGCACGCGCATGCGGAACATACTTGTCGCTGCGGAAATGGCTATGTCCCTCATGCTTCTGGTGGGCGCAAGCCTGTTGGTCCAAAGCATCCTGCGTTTAGAGCACCAGAACCTGGGAATCAAGCAGGACCATTTACTCAAAGGGCATTTCTACTTGCCCCCTGTTCGATATTCCAACCCCGGTGCGATCAGCCGCTTCTGCGATCGCTTTGCAAGCCGGGTTCGCGCGTTGCCGGGCGTGATCGATGCGACCATAACAACGGTGTACCCGCCGAACAACGGATGGATTCAAATGCTGGGCATTCCCGGACATTCGGTCACCAGAATTCAGGATATTCCGGCAGCACAGTTCGGAGTCGTGGATGCAGAGTTCCGCAAGACTCTGGGAACGCCGTTAATCCGCGGAAGAGATTTCGCCGAGTCGGACAGCGCCACCAGTCCGCCGGTGGCCCTGATCAGCGAAGAATTCCAACGGCGCTATTTCCCATCGGAGGACCCCGTCGGAAAGCAGATTCACATAGGGCCCCCACAATTCCTGCACCTCGCCGTTGGCGACAACACGGCGGATGCCGCGGACGTCACGATCATCGGCGTTATCGGCGATTTCAAGAATCGCGGACTTGCGCTTTCGCCCGATCCCCAGATCACTGTGTTGTACGCGCAGCACCCATTGGTGAATTACGGGTTCAAGTGGATTGTGATTCGCACTTCTTCGGAGCCGCGCCTGCTGGCGCCCGCGGTAGGCCGACAACTTCATGAGCTCGATTCCGACCTGCCCTTCGCCGAAGTGCAAACCATTGGCGAACTCGTGGAACAGCAAACCAACGGTGAACGTTTCACCACTGTGCTGCTGTCTTCGTTTGCGATAGCGGGGTTGGTGCTCGCCATAGTCGGTATTTACGGCGTCATATCGTATCTGGTGACTCAGCGAACTCAGGAACTGGCAGTTAGGATGGCGCTCGGCGCAAGCCGCGCGAACGGTCTTTGGCTTGTCGTGAAGCAGGGCGTTGGGATGGCTGCAATCGGCGCGGTAATTGGGCTATGCGGCGCGTGGGCCAGTCAGAAACTGACGAGCGGGCTGCTTTTCGGCGTCTCGCCCGTCGACCCGGTCACGTTCGCTGGCGGCGCTGTCTTTTTGCTCGCGGTCGCCGCGGTCGCCAGCGCCATCCCCGGCGCGCGAGTTATGCGGATCGATCCTGCAGAGGCGCTTCGAGGGGACTGACGGCGAAACTGACCACTATCGTGGTTCATAGATCTCGATGCTAAAGGACCGACGGATCACTTCGCGGGCCTCGGCGGCGTTGGCGATTTCGCCAGCGCCCATCGCCTGTACGAGGACGTTACCGGCGGCAGTTGCTTCGGAGGGTCCCGCGATCACGGTTCGGCCTGTGGCTGACGCCGCCAACTGATTGAGCAGCGCGTTGCGCGATCCACCGCCGACGATGTGAATGGAGCGGATGGTGCGACCGGTCAGGCTCTCTAAACCACCCAGTACTTCGCGATAGCGGTGGGCCAGGCTTTCGAGAATGACGCGGCAGATTTCGCGTTTGGTGCGCGCCCTGCAGGCGGCCGCGATGCGGGCGGGCATGTTGCCGGGCTGCGAAAAATCGTCGGGATCGATGAGCGTGGCGGCGGTGGGCGCGTCTTCGGCCATCTGAAGGAGTTCGGCGTAGGTGAAGGGATCGCCTTCATCAGCCCAGGCGCGGCGGCATTCCTGGAGCAGCCAGAGCCCGGCGATGTTCTTCAGCAGAAGAATGGTCCCGTTTGCGCCTGCTTCGTTGGTGAAGTTGAGCGACCGCGACGCATCATTGATCACGGGTGTGGGCAACTCGACGCCCATCAGAGACCAGGTGCCGGAGCTGATGTAGCACCAGTCGTTACCGGAGGCGGGAACGGCGGCAACGGCGGCGGCGGTATCGTGAGCGGCGGTCGCATAGACGGGTACGGGACCCAGGCCCGTGGATTCGGCGAGAGACGGAAGCAGAGTGCCGAGCCGCTGGCCGGGCTCGATGAGTTCCGGCAGCAGCCGCACTGGCAGGCCGAGCTTTTCGAGAAGTGCAATGGCAAAACACCTTGAAGCCGAATCGTAGAACTGCGAGGTGCTGGCGATGGTGACCTCGGCGCGCTGCATGCCGGTTAGCCAGTAATTGAACAGATCCGGCATGAACAGCAACCGCTCAGCCGTCGCGAGCGAGGGCGAACCGGCCAGGTGCATGGCGTACAACTGGTACAGCGTGTTGAGAGCCATGATCTGAATGCCGGTGGCGTTGAACACTTCTTCGCGCGGCACGACTTCGAAAAGACGCTCGGGAATGCCGATGGTGCGCGCGTCGCGATAATGACGCGGGCATTCGAGCAGGCCGCCGTCAGCGGCAAGCAAAGCGAAGTCGACGCCCCAGGTGTCGATGCCGATACCGTCCACGCGCAGTTTGCGTTCGCGTCCGGCGATGGTGAGGCCGTGGACGATTTCGTGGAACAGGCGGAAGCTGTCCCAGTAGAGGCCGCTTGGGAGCGGCACGGGATGGTTGGGAAAGCGGTGGAGTTCCTCAAGGGTAAGGAGGCCGTCGCGAAGGACGCCCAGCATGACTCGGCCGCTCTCCGCGCCGAGATCAATTGCCAGATAGTTCGACATGGCGAACCCGCGAGCCCACGAATGAATACCACGCGATGAAGACGTAACAGGCCAGCGGCACCAGCATCGCGAGCGCCATGCTGCCGTTCTTTGAAATGAACCCCATCAGCGGAGTGAATGCGCCGCCGCCAGCGACGCCCATCACCAGCAAAGAACCGCCGATTTTGGTGTTCACGCCGAGTCCCTTGATGCCCAGCGCGAAGATGGTGGGGAACATCAACGACATGAAAAAGCTGGTGAGGAAGATGGACCACATGCCGATCCATCCTGGCAGCAGCACCGCGATGGCCAGCAGCGCCACGTTGGCCAGACTGTAGAAGCCCATGAGCACGTTCGGCCGGATGTAGCGCATCAGCACGGTAGATGAGAAACGGCCCACGCAGAAGGCCACCAGAGTTCCGGTGAGCAGGTAGCCGGCGGGCTTTTCAGGCAGGCGTGTGTAGTCCTGAATGTACTGGATGAAGTAACTCCAGGTGCCCACCTGTGCGCCCACGTAGAGGAATTGTGCGATCACCGCCTGGACGTAGTGCGGGAATTGGAAGAGATCGCGGAAGTGGCCGTGATCGGCGGATTCGGAGGCGTCTTCTCCGGCCATTTGCGGAAACTTCGTGCGAGCGATCAGTACCGCGATCACGAACACGACGCAGCAGAGCACGAGATACGGCGCAATCACACGCATGGTCTCGGTGCGCAGATAGGTGTTGTAAGTACCGGCCGCTTTCATCGCATTGATCTGCACCGGGCGCAATTCCACGCCGGAGAAGATGAAGACGGTGCCGATCAGCGCGCCACTAATCGCGCCGAAAGGATTGAATGCCTGGGAAAAGTTCAGGCGCCGTTCGGAGGTGTCGGGATCGCCCAACTGTGCGATGAATGGATTCGCCCCGGTTTCGAGAAAGCCCAGTCCCGATGCGATGATGAACAACGCGAGAAGGAAGAACCAATAGCGGCCCACCAGCGCCGCGGGCCAGAAGAGCAATGTGCCGACGCAATAGAGAGCGAGTCCGGTGAGCAGGCCGAACTTGTACCCGCGCCTGCGCATGAGCAGCGCCGCGGGCATGGCCCACAGAAAGTAGCCGAGATAAAACGCCGATTGAATCAGGCCCGCTCGGACGCGGTTCATCTCGAATGACTTCATGAACTGGCGGATCAGAATGTCATTCAGGTTGTGAGGAATGCCCCACAGGAAGAACAGCGTCGTAACCAGGATGAACGGGACGATGTAGTGGCGGGGAAACAGCGAGTGCCGTTCGGCTGCGGTCACGTCCGATGCAGTGGCCACTTAGAGGCCGTGCTCCGTGCCACAGATATTCACTTCGAGTCCGAGATTGGCGAACATCGCGGCCTTCACGGCAAGCGCCTGGTTGGCTGCTTCCGCGCTCGGAGCATAGGCCACCTGTACGTGATTCGATTTGTGCTGAGCCATCATCTGATCGCGAGTGACGCCATACGTGACGGCGTGCATGATGGGCCACTGGGGCGTGGTGATGTTCCAGCGCCTTTGCGTTTCGTCAGCCGGAAGTTCCACCACTTTGCCACGGCCGATATCCACCTTGAGAGCGTAGGCTTCCAGATAGACGCGGCTCCATACGATTTCGCCGGGCTTACTCACGCCTTTCACGGTGCCTCCACCAAGGCGGAAATACATGGGAGGCTGACGTTCGCTCACCGTGCCCGCGTATCCGCCGATGAGGTGCGCGGGCGGGACCGCGCCGGAAATCTCGAATACCCAGACAAACTGGCCGTTGTAATCTTCACCGAAACGGACATCGTGGAGCGTGGTTTCGGGCGCGAGACCGAGATGCGTCCAGACGCGGTTGGTGATCATCGCATCGAGACCGGCGCATTCGTCCACTTCGTTAAAGTGCGGAAGGGGCCGGCCCTCGTAAAGCACGCGTCCATTGCCGCGGGCGTGGACGGGCGGGCGGTCAGTGTTGTTGAGCAGCCCTTCGGCCAGATCGGACGCGGGCGTGAGATCCTTCAAGCCCTGCTGATACTGAATGCCGATGGCGTCGCAGCCGAAATCGTCGGCGATGCGTAAGGCGGCGATATACATCTTGCACTGATCGAGGACCTGGCCATCGGTGAGGTCGGTCTGGGGATTCGGGCCGGTGACGAAGCGCATGCCTTTGGCGTCGAGCCAGGCGCGTACTGCACGAGCTTCGGAATCGGGCGTCGCCAGCATCTCGGCATACAGCGCGGACTGGCTCAGGCGCTCCTTGCCGATGCCCAGCGGCAGAAGGAAAAGGTCCTCGACGATGGCGTTGTACATGCCCATGCAGCCTTCGTCGAACACGCCGAGAATGGCCTTGTTGTTGCGAAGTTCACGCGCGAGTTGCACACCCGTTACTGCGGCGGCGGGAGGGAGCTGAAGATTCTTCAGCGGTCGGACATGACTGCGGTCATGAACCACCGGCTCGCCGCGCAGCCATTTGCGCAGACCGGTGACGAAAAAGTCGTCTTTGAAGTCGACGCTCCACAGCGTGGTGTATGGAGTGTTGGCCTTGGCCAGGCATGCGTTCAGGTTGAGCAATCCGACCAGACCGGGCCATTGTCCGCTCCAGTTGGCGACGGTGAGAATGGGCCCCTGATGAAGGATGAGGCCGGTGAGCACCTGATGGCTGTATTGCCACACCGCCTCGCAAACGATCAGTGGCGCATTGGGCGGGAGCTTGCGAAAGACCTCGATGCCCTGCTTCTGGCTGCCGATGAAGCCGTGCTTCAGCGCGGCGTCGTAGGGATGGCCTCGCACGATCTCGCGGCCTTCGGCGCGGACGGCGGCCATCACCGCCTCTTCCACTTTCTGCTGCGCGGCCCAGCAATTCTGATTGGCGGCCAGACGAAGGTCGCCGTTGGCGATCAGGTACACAGTTTCCGGCATGGGACTCCCTGCGCGATCCAATCTATCATGTTCTGAGGAGATCTCCACGTGAACCTTACACGCCGGGAACTGGGGCGCCTTGCCGCTGCGGGGACGATGCTGGGCTACGCGCCGCGAGCGATCGCCTCAGGCGAAGAACGAAAGATCGGCTACGCGGTCATCGGGCTGGGAGTTATCTCGATGGAGCACTTCATGCCTGGGGTGAAGATGTCCCAACACTCGAGAATCACGGGCATAGTGAGCGGGCATCGGGATAAAGCGGAACGTATCGCCGCGCAGTATGGCGTACCTTCCGGGAGCATCTACAGCTACGAAGATTGCGACCGCATGGCCGATAACAAGGACATCGACGCGGTATACGTTGCGCTGCCCAACAACATGCATGCCGAGTACACTATTCGCTCGGCAAAAGCTGGCAAGCATGTGCTGTGCGAGAAGCCTATGGCCACTTCGGTGGCCGATTGCGAGGCCATGATCGCGGCCTGCCGCAACGCGGATCGAAAGCTCATGATTGCATATCGCTGCCATCTGGAGCCGACAAATCTGCATGCGATGCAGATCCTCAGGGAAGGAAAGCTGGGGAAGATTCAGGCCATCGAGAGTTCCTTCGGATTCCACGCCGCGCCCGGCCAGTGGCGTTTGAGCCGCACGATGGCCGGCGGAGGGCCGCTGATGGACGTAGGCATCTATTCGCTCAACGCGTGCCGCTACCTTACGGGGGAAGAGCCCGTGAGCGTGGAGGCGTATTCATCGGTGGTGGATAAGGACGGACGATTCGCCGAGGTGGAGGAGAACGTGTCGTGGACGATGGAGTTTCCTTCCGGCGCGGTGGCCAGTTGTAGTACGACATACGGCGCTCCGATGATGGGATTCTTCAAGGTGCATGGGGCAATGGGAGAAATGTACGCGGAGCCCGCGTTCAACTACGATGGCATGCATCTTCGCGCGGAGATTTACGGCCAGCCACCCATCGACGAACTGAATCCGGCCCGCGATCCGTACCAGTTCGTAGCCGAGGCGGATCACTTCGCCGAGTGCGTTCTCGAAAACAGGGAGCCGGTGACGCCGGGCGAAGAAGGCCTTCGCGACATGAAGCTGATTGCGGAGATTTATCGGACCAGCGGGATCAGATGAGATCCAGCAGGTGCACCGTGCGCTCATTCTCCACGTTGCCGGTGTTCAACGTGCTGGTCGGCTCGAGCAGCAGTACGTCCACCTCTTCATCGGCGCAAGGCCGATGTTCAACGCCGCGTGGCATGATGACGAACTCGCCTTCGCGAATATCCATGCTGCGCGCCGCGCCGGATTCGTCAAGGTAGTCCATGCGGAAAGAGCCGCGCACCACGAGGAACAGCTCATCTTCGTTGTCGTGATGATGCCAGACAAAGTCGCCCTTGAACTTCACCAGCTTGATGTACTGCCCGTTGAGCTCCCCGGCAATTCTGGGGTTCCAGTGGTCGGAGATGGAAGCGAACTTCTCGCTGAGATTGACCTTCCGCATTTCCCGAAGATAGCACCCGCGCATGGGAGGCCCTGACAGCGATACATTGGAGGCAAGCAGGTGGTTATGTTTCGCTCTGTTTGCCTGATTCTCTCCCTGTTGAGCGCAGCGGTGCTGGACGCGCAGTCCCCGCCGGCGCTGGCTGTTGATGCTAATGCGGCGCGCCATCCCATCAGCCCGCTCATCTACGGCATTAACGAGTGGACCGACAGCGGGATGTCCGCGCTGATGCACATAGGCGTGCGCCGGTGGGGCGGCGACAATGCCACCAGCTACAACTGGCAGCTTGATTTGAAGAACAACGACGACGACTGGTATTTCACGACGTACCTGCTGGGTGACGGTGTGACGTCGACGTTCGACATGTTCCACGAGCGCAATCTAGAAACGGGTACGGCGAGCCTGGGCACCGTGCCGATTCTCGACTGGACGCCGAAAGCGCCGCCGGGTCCGCTCGCGGTGAATCAGGTGCTCAGTTGCAGTTTCGCCGTGGCGAAGTACGGAGCACAGCAGAAAACGGATCCCTACGATTCAGCTTGTGGCAATGGCTTGACCGCAGCGGGCAGTTACATCGTCAACGATCCGAACGACGTTTACGAACCCATCACGCCGGCGTTCGCAGGCCAGTGGGTGCAGTACATCATGAGCAAGTATGGCCCGGCCGATCTCGGCGGCGTCCAGATGTGGAGCTTGGATAATGAGCCGGAATGGTGGGATGGAGTTCACGAAGACATGTACCACAGCATCGCCAGCTACGACGACATGCTGGCACGAGACACGGCAACGGCACAGGCAGTGAAGGCGGCGGACCCGACGGCGCTGGTGACGGGCCCGGTGCCATCCGGCTGGTGGGGCATGAACTTTTCGAAGAAAGACATGAACAGCGGTTGGAGCACCCCGCCGTACTGCTACTACGACAACCCCATCGATCAGAATGCGCACGGCGGCCTGCCGTGGGTGGTTTACTATTTGCAGCAAATGCAGGCGTTTGAGAATGCGAACGGATACCGGCTGCTCGATTATCTGGACGTGCACGGCTACATCACGCCGCCTACTATCGGATTCGACACCGATTACAGTGTCACGAACACGCAGCTACGGATGACTTCCACGCGGGCACTCTGGGACACGAACTACATCGTGCCGGGCTTCACGAATGCGGATGGTACTTCGAACTGCCAGGGTTACTACAACGCGGCTGGCACTCCGGTGGCTCCTGCGCTGGTGCCTACGATGCACAGTTGGGTGAACGCCAACTACCCTGGCACAAAAACCGCTATAACCGAATACAACTGGGGCGCGCTCGAAGACATCACGGGCGCGGTGGCGCAGGCGGACATTCTCGGCATCTTCGGCCGCGAGCAGCTTGACATGGCGACGATGTGGCCCGACGGCAACTTCGCGGTGGGCGTTCCCGGCGCCTTCGCGTTCCAGATCTTCCTGAACTACGACGGCAACGGGAATCAGTTCGGCGAGACGAGCATTTCGGCGACCACCGGCAATCCCGACACGCTCGATATATTCGCGGCGCAGCGCTCGGACATGGCGCTCACGATTCTGGTGCTGAACAAGACGTCGGCGGCCATTACGGACAGCGTGAGCATTGCCAACTTCGCGCCAGCGGGCACGCTCCAGACGTTCCAGTACAGCTCGGCGAACCTTAACGCTATCGTGCTTGGCACTGCGGCCATCAGCGGAAATTCCGTCAGCGCCACGTTTCCGGCATACTCGATGACGCTTTTCGTGATTCCCCAATCGCAATCCGCGATGACCGTGCCGAAGCCGATCGTCAACTGGGTGAAGAATGCGGCTTCGTGGAATGCCAGCGCGATCGCGCCCGGTGAAGTGGTGGCGATTCAGGGGACATCGGTGGGGCCTTCGCAGCCGGTCTTTGCGTCATCCGCTTCGCAGCTTGGCACCTCGTTGGGCGGAGTCAGCGTACTGTTCAACGGCATACCGGGCGCGATGATCTACACGACGCCAATATCCGGAGACACGCAGCAGCTCGCTGTAGTGGTGCCTTATGAGATCGCGGCGAATCCGGCAACGACGTCGGTGAACGTGCAGGTGGAGGTGCAGGGGAACAGTTCGGACCCGATTCCGATGCCGGTGACCACAGCGCTGCCGGGTCTGTTCACGAACGACTATTCGGGGCTCGGCCAGGCGGCGGCGCTCAACCAGGACACCGTGAACGGCCAGACCGTTCTCACACGTAATGGTCCGCTCAATGCCTCCGCGAACCCACCCACGCAACCGGCCACCCGCGGAAGCTACATTCTCCTCTACGCTACGGGGGAAGGGCAGACGAGTCCCCCGGGTGTGGATGGCCGGATCGCCGCCACCATTTTCCCGTCGCCGGTGTTGAGTTGTTCGGTGAGCATTGGCGGCATCGCGGTGACGCCGGCTTCGTGCGGCGCAACGCCGAACTCCACGGCCGGTGAGCTGCAGGTTAAAGCTCAGGTGCCGATAGGTGTCACGCCGGGAAACAACGTGCCCGTTCAGGTGACCATCGGAAACGTGACCAGCCCGGCCGGGGTGACCATCGCGGTGCAGTAGGGCAGGGAACCGGCGGATCGCGGGGCAGGCCGTGACCTGCCCCACGCGTGTTTCTGTTTCGACTACCGGTCCGATTTCGCGGGCCAGAATTTGATGGTGTAGAACAGGCCGACCAGCAGCAGGAAACCTCCCCACCAAACGCCCGCGTGCAGGTTCTGCAGCACCACCGTTCGGACGGGCGGCACAAAGACATCATAGACGCTCGCGCCGGTGATGAGGATGCCATACACCAGCAGAATGACGCCGATGAAGAACCAGATTGGGACCATTCCTTTTTTATGCATGGTTGCCTACCAGAAAATGATGTTGAGAATCACGAACACCACCGCCACCACGGCCGCCCAGAAGACCGGTTTTTGCCAGATGGTGAGATCGTGCTCGCTGGGCAGTTCGGTTAGGCCGTAAACGAGACCTACCAGTTCCGCCTCGGGTTTAGGTTTGGTCATGTACGAAACCGCCACGGTCACGACCACGCAGAAGAGGAAGGACCACAACGCGCGATACATGTTCTCGGCCATCGTCGAGGCATACGGCGACAGCGCGATGTACCGCAAAGCCGAGGGGTCCAGCCTGACCCAGGTCCACATGGCCAGCGAGCCCACGGTGCCGAGGCACAGGCCCCAGAATCCGGCGGCTGGCGACGCTCGTTTCCAGAGCATTCCCAGCAGCACCGTGCCAAACAGCGGCGCGATGATGAAGCTGAACACCGCCTGGACGTAGTCCATGATGCTGGCGAAATGCATGACCACGTAAGCCGTGCCGATACTGACCAGCACGCCCAGCAGGGTGCACCAGCGGCCCATCGCAAGGTAGTGCTGATCGGTGGCGTTCTTGCGGATCGAGGCCCGGTAGATGTCGTAGGTCCACACCGTGGCGAAGGCGCTCACGTTGCCGGCCATGCCCGACATGAAGCCGGCAATGAGCGCGGTGACGCCCAGCCCCAGCAGGCCCGGCCCGAGGTAGCGCGCCAGCAACAGCGGCAGCACTTCGTTGTAGCTGTGTCCGCCGGTGGCGATGGCCTGCGCCTGCGGCATCAGACCGGGCAGCACGACGATGCCAATCAGGCCGGGCAGGATGACGATGAACGGCACCGCCATCTTGAACGCCGACCCGATAATGGGCGCCATGCGCGCCGCGCGCAGGTTCCTGGCCGAGAGTACGCGCTGAACCACCAGAAAGTCAGTGGTCCAGTACCCGGTTGAAATCACGCACGCCAGGCCGAACACGATGCCGGTCCAGTGGATGCCCATGGGATTGTCCTTGAACGACCCCAGCGTGGACCACAAATGCGTGTAGGCGGTGGTGTGCATCCGCTGGGCGATCTTGTGGACCAATGAATTCCAGCCGCCCGCCTCGATCAACCCGAGGATGGGAATCAGCATGGCGCCCGCCCAGATCAGCATGAACTGCAGAACCTCATTGAAGATGGCCGACAGCAATCCTCCAAGGAACACATACACAGCCACAGTCAGCGAGGAGACCCAGATGCTGAAGTTGATGTCCCAGCCGAGCACCACTTTCATCACCAGGGCCATGGCGAACATGTTGATGCCGCTCATCAGTATCATCTCCAGCGAGAAACTGACCGCTGAAAACATGCGCGCCGCTTCGCCATAGCGCAGCTTGAGGAAACCGGGCACCGAGTGCGTCTTGCAGATGTAGTAAAACGGCATCATTACGATGCCCAGCAGCAGCATCGCGGGGATGGCGCCGATCCAGTACCAATGCGTGGCGAGGATGCCGTACTCATAGGCGGACGCGGCCCATCCCATCAGTTCGAGCGCGCCCAGGTTTGCCGAGACAAAGGCCAGGCCGGCTATCCAGGCGGTCATCTCCCGGCCGGCCAGGAAGAAGTCCTCGCCGGTATTGGTGTGCCGCTTCAGATAGAATCCGATGCCGATGACTACGGCGAAATACAGTGCGACGATGACAATGTCGATTGGCGCTAACGTGAGCAGTCTGGTGGTGGTCATGACCTGAGATGTGGAACGAGCTCTCAACGCGGAACTTGTTCCAGATCATGACATCACAACACTGCAAGCGATTGCAAGCCCGCAAAACAAGGTTTTTGCCGTTGGCCGTGGTGCACGGCGCCCCAACCCGTGGCGGCCGGCCGGGCCAGGTGATAAATTCACCATGTGGATCTACAGCCCATTCTGCGGGGAGAGCGTGTTGAGCTCCGGCCTCTGCGGCCCGAGGACTTCGACGATCTTTATGCCGTTGCCTCGGATCCGCTCATTTGGGAACAGCACCCGGACAGGGACCGTTACCAGAAAGACGTATTCAAGAAATTCTTTCGCGAGGCTCTTGAATGCGGCGGCGCTCTGCTGGCCAGCGACGCGGTGACCCACCGGGTCATCGGGTCGTCCCGCTATTACGGGTATGACGAGCAAAGGAGCGAAGTGGAAATCGGCTGGACTTTCCTGGCACGATCTCACTGGGGCGGCGTCTATAACGGCGAGATGAAGCGGCTCATGCTGCGGCACGCGTTTAAGTTCGTTGAGCGAGTAGTGTTCCTGGTCGGTCCGGAGAATCTCCGCTCGAGGAGAGCCATGGAAAAGGTCGGCGCCATTCGCGCGGGATCGAGGCGCGACGCCACGGGACGGGAGAACTTCGTTTACAGAATTGCGCGACAACAGTTCTCCATGGCACAACGCCCCCGGCGGCGGATGAATCCCGACTGAAAGGAGCAACAATGCGTTGGTACCACTACGTGGCGTACTTCTTCGGCGGAGCGTTCCTCGCGAACGCCCTGCCGCATCTCGGCAATGGCATCTCCGGGCACGCCTTCCAGAGCCCCTTCGCATCGCCACCCGGGCAAGGCCTGTCGTCTTCAACCATCAATGTCCTGTGGGGGCTCTTCAACCTTGCCGTTGGTTATGTGCTGGTCTGTCGTGTCGGCAACTTCAATCTGCGCAAAACCCGGCACGTGCTCGTTCTCGGCGCGGGCATCCTGGTCATGTCGGTGATGCTGGCCCGCGCATTCGGACGGTTCCACGGGGGAGGGTGAGGCCTGCGCGCTAACGATTGACCTGTGACATGACCGATATGGGCGTCACCCATCAAGGTGAAACGCCGGGATTTCACAATCCGCAATTCATAAGTGGAAACTAGGTTGCCGGCCCCGCGTGACTTCGCTGCCCTGCTGTTTTCGACCGTTGGGCAGGAAAGTGGAAACGGTCCGCAGGATGTGCTCTACTGCCAGACGTGACGGTGAAACGATTGCGCTTGCACCTCGGACGCATCGAGGATGAGTTGCGTGATGTGCAGCGTCACTTCCCGGCAATCAATGCGGTGCTGAATTTGCGTCGTGATGACTTTAGTGATACGGTCCGGCAGAACATGCTCACGGCGTACGAGTTTCTCGATGCAGTTGTCGCTGAAGACCTCGACTTGTTCAGCGATGAGGGGCTCGAAGCGCTCTTACAGCTAAACCACCTCGTCCTGCTGGGCAGGGGCTACGATCCGCGCGCGTTCGGTCGCCACATCGCCGTAACCCGACGGCAATTCTTCGATAATGTGAAGCCGATTCGCCGCTGGTATCGCAAGCATGAGAAGGAGAACCCGTATAAGGTCGCGTCGCAGGTCTATGTAGGCGTGCTTAGTCAACCACAACTCTATCAGGAAGGCAATCATCGCACCGGGTCCTTAATTGCAAGCGGCATCCTCGTGCAAAACGGTTACCCGCCCTTCGTCCTGACACGGCAAAATGCCGTCGCCTACTTCAATCCGTCATCGGAGATTAAGTTCACGGACAAGCGCACGATCCGTGGCAAGCTCCGTCTGCCCAAATACCGGCGCGAGTTCCGAGAGTTCCTCCAACAAAACGTAAACCAGGCTTATGTGCGCTACTCGCGGTGATTCCACAGACCATTTCTGCGATAAGGGCGTTACCCGATCGATTTGATGTAACAGGATTCGGGGAATCATTCCGGGAATTGAACGTAAGTGCGCCCCTACGCTCCCATTACCTTGAACACGAACGCATAATCGCAAGGCTTCTTTGCCGGCGCGAGCACCTTCAACCCCGCGTCATCCTGAGACCACTCGAGCTTGCCGTCGAATCCGAGCAGTTCCACGTTGCGAATCGTACCCACACGGAGCGCGGTCTTCAACGCCAGCGGCTTAATCACAGCCTGATAATCCGGCCATCCCATGACGAACGCATACAGCGTGTCGCCCTTCGTGGTGAAGCGGACATCATCCACCGTCAGGTCCTTGCGCGCGTTCTCATTGAACATGCCGCCCTGCGCCGACGCTTCGGCGCCCGGTCCTTCGCCGAAAATCTTCCATGGCCGCGTTCCGTGGATCGCCTCGCTGTTGACGGCCATCCAGTCCGTGATCGCGCCGAGCACGTCCAGCTCCTCGTGATCCAGCGCGCCACTCGCGGGCAGTGGGAAATTCAACATCAGATTGCCGTTGCGGCTGACAATGTCCACCAGCATGTCGACAACGCGCTTCGGCGTTTTGTATTCGACGCCGCGCAGGTAGTGCCAGTTTCCGATGCACGTATCGGTCTGCCACGGCTGCGGCCAGATCTTGTCCATCACGCCGCGCTCGCGATCCAATACCGCAATGCTCTGCTCACCATCCTGCAGGCGCTTGCTCGTGTAGACCACGTCCACACGCCCGCCGTTGCGCTTTGCGCTGGCGTTATAGAAGTGCGCCACCAGGTTCAGCCCGTACTCTTCGAAAGGCAGCGAGCCGTCGCTGTAAAGCAGGTCCGGCTCATATTGATCCAGGAGATCCTTGATGCGCGTGTACCAGTGGCGCTTCCACCACTCGGGAATGCCGTCTTCCATCCAGGGCAGATCGCCGGTGTAGACCTGATCGGAATCGACGTAGAAATCGGCGAACCGCGGGTCCGCGCCATCGTACGGAACGCCGGCGAGCGGGCCGGTGAGATCGCTCCCGTGACTCGTCGAAAACCAATTATGCGTGATCCAGAGGTGCTCGCTGACGGCGAACTTCAACCCTTCCTCGCGCGCCGCCTTCTTCCACATGCCGACGATGTCCATCTTCGGGCCCATATTCACTGAGTTCCAGCGCTGGTGTTTCGAATTCCACAGGTCGAAGTTGTCGTGATGCACGCCCATGGTCATGAAATATTTCGCGCCGGCTTTCTTATACAGGCGCATGAGCGCCGCGGGATCGAACTTCTCGGCCTTCCACAGCGGAATGGTGTCCTTGAAGCCGAACTGCGAGGGGTGGCCGTAATGCTCGACGTGGTAGTTGTACTGAGGCTGGCCCTGCCGATACATGTTGCGCGCGTACCAGTCGCCGTTTTCCACTGCCGATTGCGGACCCCAGTGCGCCCAGATGCCGAACTTCGCGTCATGGAACCACTCGGGAACGCGATAGGCGCTCAACGATTTTCGAGTCCCTTCGAACGGCCCCGTTTCGATCTCGATGCCCGGAGGCAACTCGTGGCGGATGCTCTGCGCCAGCGTGGGCACTGCGGCCAGCAGCCCGACGGCTTCTCGTCTGGTGAGTTTCATGATACTTTCCTCTACCCCCGTTCCTTCCTGCAAGCGCTGAACGTCAAAATGGAGCCGGACATCTCGGCTGGAAGTCCTCAAAGCCCGAAGCGGCCAGGTACTGCTCCATCTCGGAAAGTCCGAATACATGAAGGCCCTGATCCCTGCGATACCACTCGCGCACCCGGCGAGACTTCAGGAGACCGCCGCGGCCCTCGCCAAAGGTGAAGACCGAGAGAATTGCCCGTGGCTTCATCACGCGAGCCATCTCGCGCAGAGCAATCACGGTATCCGTAAACAGATGCAGCGAGCCACAACAGAGGGTGGCGTCGAAAAGACCATCTTCGAAGGGAAGGGCCTCCACCCTCGCACGGGCGAAGTGCACGTTGGGGATGCCTTCCTTCGCCGTGTAAACCGCGCCTTGCCGAAGCATCCCCATGGATACGTCGATCCCGAATACCTTCCTCGATGGCGACGCAACCCGCCGTCCATAGGTGCCGGGGCCGCAGGCGACATCCAGCACGCGGCCCGCAGTCGATTGGACCTTCTGAGACACAATGCGGATCAGTTGCGCGAGAGACGGGCTGTGAACTCCACCGAACAGCTTCAGAACGATCGGATACCATAACCTTGTCTCGTAAATGCGCGCCATCCGATCGATGAAGCGCATTCTCCTCAGCTCGGGGTCCGCGCTTCGGGACGACTCTTCAAGAATGAAGTCGGGGATGCCATCTTTGATTGGGTAGGACCGCGAACAGGTGGAACAGCGCGGCACACCCTCTTCCTGGCGCAAGAGACGCTTGCATACGGGGCATGCGTAGATTCCGAGTTCGCCGGCCATCGTCACCCCACTACGGCCGAACTATGATCATCGCCACACCGTGCGATGGCACCATCGCAGAGAACTCGCCCGTGGTTGCGTCCAGGTCCTTATGAGTCCACAAGTCGCGAACAGCCGCGTTCTGACCGGGTGCCAGACCAAGCTCGGACCATTTCACCGTCATGCTCTGATCGCGCGCGGAACGGTTCAACAGCAGCACGGCCTGCCGGCCGCCGGACAGAGGCTTCACCCAGACGTCCTGGCCGTCGGAAGTGTGGCGAACGCGGCGGCCCTCAACGCCCAGCGAATCCTGATCGACGGCGATCACTTCCTTGTTGGTGAGGATGTCGCGAATCTCCGGGGTCATGTGGTCGAGATCGTTGCCGGCCATCAGCGGCGCGGCCAGCATGGCCCACAGGCTGAAGTGCGAACGATACTCGGTGTCCGTCATGTGGCCGTTGCCCACCTCCAGCATGTCGGGATCGTTCCAATGCCCCGGTCCGGCGTACTGCTCGATGCCCACCTGCATGTCGGCGATGTCCATCACGCCCGCGCCGTATTTCTCGCCCTTGCCCTCCCAGCGGTCCAGGATGTCGGTGGTGGTTCGCCACAGGTTGCCGACACCCGCGCCCCAGAGCCATGGCCGTGAGTTGCCCCACTCGCAGATGCTGAAGACGATGGGGCGTCCTGAGTCGGCCAGCGCGTCGCGCATCGTAGCGTAGGATGCCGGGGCGTCCTGCGTGGATGTGTTGCACCAGTCGAATTTGAGATAGTCGATGCCCCAGCGTGCGTACTGGCGCGCATCCTGAAACTCGTGACCTCTGCTGCCTGGCCGTCCGCCGCAGGTGTTCGAACCGGCGTCGGAGTAAATCCCCATCTTCAGGCCGAGCGAATGCACGTAGTCGGCAAGAGCCTTGATGCCGGAGCGGAAACGCGCCGGGTCGGGTACGATGTTGCCGTCGCCGTCGCGGGAAACCTGCCAGCAATCGTCGATGACGATGTACTGGTAACCGGCGTCTTTCATGCCGGTCTGCACCATGGCATCGGCGGCCTTGCGGACCAGATCCTCGCTGACATTGCAGCCGAACCGGTTCCAGCTATTCCAGCCCATGGGCGGCGTCTTTGCCAGCCCGTTATCCAGAGCCTGAGCGATATTGCCGGCGAAGACGAAGGATGCCAGCACGAGCAGCAAAGTTCGATTCATGTTTTCTCCCCGATGAAACCGCTCCGTTACCGTCGCGGCTCGGTTATTATCTTCAGCGCCTGGCGATTTCGACAAGCCGCGGATCGCAGCCGCTCAACTTGCGTGTGGTCTCATCCCAATGCAGGTGAGCGATGGTGCTCGCGCCTTTCTCGTATGCGTATGTTTTGCCGTCGTCGTCGTACAGCGTGAAATCGGTGTCGGCGCCCGGATACACCAGCACCTTCGCCAGCGCCTGCTTTTCGTTGGTGCTCAGCACGGGCTCGCCCACCGGCACGATGGAACCGGCACGCACAAACAACGGCAGCGTATCGATTGGCGCGTCGACCTTTATCGTTTGCCCGCCGTGCACGCGTTCATTGGTCCAATAGTTGTACCAGTCAGCGCCGGCTGGCAGGTAGACCATGCGGCTGGTCGCGCCCTGGTCGGTCACTGGTGCAACCAGAAACGCGGATCCAAACATATATTCGTCGCGAAGATCGGTCACGTTCGGATCATTCGGGAAATCCATGAACAACGCCCGCATCGACGGCGCACCCGATTCATAGGTGTGCCACGCGAGCGAATAAATGTACGGCATGAGCCGATAGCGCAGCTTCAGATACTTTTCGAGGATTGGCTCGGCCTGCTTGCCGTAGGACCAGACCTCGTTGTATAGCCGGCTGCCATGTGTGCGGAAGATGGGTAGGAACGAGGCGTATTCGAACCAGCGTGTGTAGAGTTCCGGGTAATCGTCGTAGCCACCGACGTTGTCGCGTGCGTCCGATGGGTCGAGCAATGGCGGATGCGCGGGATGGTGTTCCGCGGGCAGATACTGCCAGCCCCCGGTGTCGTTGCTCCAGTTGGCGATGCCCGATGCAGTGAAGTCCAGGCCCGTGGGGATCTGCCGCTTCAGCGTGTCCCAGGTTGGATAAATATCGGATGACCAGAAGAACGCGCCATTGCGTTGCGCGCCGAGATACGCATCGCGCGAGAGAATCAGCGAGCGATGACTGGTGTCGCGGCGGAAGCCATCGTAAAGCGCCGCCGTGTGATAAAGCGGATATACGTTGAAATACCGGGTGCCCGGCCCGATGTGGAAATAGCTGCCGTTGGGAGGCAGGTCGGGTTCAGTCTCGTCAGCCCAGATTGCATCGAAGCCCTTGCTCAGAATGTTGTCGCGAATGGTCACCCAGAACCAGCGGGCAGCTTCAGGGTTAGTCGTATCGATGTCCGACCCCGCGCGATCATAAGGCAGGCCGTCGGTGGGGGTGCCATCGGCGAGTTTTTCGAACCAGCCCTTCTGCTTCAGGAAATCGTAGAATCGCGAGCCGGGCGTGAAGCGCGGCCACACGCTGATCATGGTCTGAAAACCCATGTCATGAAGTTGGAGGTTCATGGCGGCGGGGTTGGGCCACGCGATGGGATCGAAATCCATCTGCCCCATCTTCGTGTAGTAAAACCAGTCGACCACCATAACGTCGGCGGGCAGATGACGGTCGCGATAGCCTTTGGCGACGGACAGCACTTCGTCCTGCGTGCGATAGCGCTGCTTGCACTGGATGTAGCCGTAGGCGGCCTTCGGGAGCAGCGGAGTGGGTCCGGTAAGTTGGCGATATCCGGCGTAGATTTCATCGGTGGTTTTGCCGGCAATCACAAAAAATGAAACACGATTGCCAACCTCCGAGATCCATTTCGTCTGCTCGTTGAATCCCGGTTCGATGGTGGTTTTCGAGGGATTGTCCCAGA
>Ga0326727_10007243_pt1 | contig 29507 bp, 25 predicted proteins | sample MB2enrmetagenome_FD_207643 | JGI IMG/M metagenome (GOLD analysis project Ga0326727, IMG submission 207643) | Lab enriched peat soil microbial communities from McLean, Ithaca, NY, United States - MB29MY | ecosystem: Environmental > Terrestrial > Soil > Wetlands > Peat | place: USA: New York... | reverse complement strand
GCGGCTTCGGAGTCCCGAAGGGCGGGAAACATATCGACGGCGGCAAGGGATCGTGGAACCCAACCATGGCCACGACCAAAAGAATCTGGGATGGCGGCAACACCATTTACGTGGATTGCCAAAGGCTACACTTGAGTTCCAGTTATTGCGGCTGGCGGGTAACTGGAGTGAGCGAATGCAAGCGGAACGAGGACCGAAGAGCGCCCATATACCAGAACTACAATACAGAGGGCGATGAGCGCGTACAGGCTGTTAGCTGCTGTTTTTTCCCCTGGGATCTCATCTTATTTTTGCGCCGAACGCCCGGAGGGCAAGGCGCAAACACTTATAATACATAAGTCAGGCTGTCTCGTAACCGCATTAGCTGGTGGCAACTTCTTCATTTTGTCGATCGAGGGAAGTAAAACCAGTTTGCTCAGGACGGGGAGGTTGAATCCCCTCTCCGGATGACCAATCCACGGGAAACGGTAGAAAGACTGCTCATGCGACAGGAGATGATTCCCTAGCATATCCCTTCATCTGCCCATGTCGTCCTTCATCACGCTTCCGCGTACCACGTAAAACCCTCAGTCATCGCCAGAAACTCGTGCGCCTTGTATCGAGCGATCTTCCCGATGTTTCGAACCTATTTGACCTCGCATTTACTCGCCCGAACCGCACAGGTGGTCTCGCTTGGCAAGAAAATCACAAATGAGGAATCTCGGCTAATACTTGGCAGTAGCGCGTATGGAATCGCAACGGTGAACCAAGACAATCCCAGCCTAAATGCAGGGATAACTCTGGTGCTCTTTACGCATTGGATTATCAGCGGATAATGAGTATAATTATGAATGAAGTGGGCATATCGAAGCTTGTATCAATGGCTTGGCGCAATACAACCGGAGCCTGATCGCGCAAAGTTCCAGGAGATGGAAATATGAAAAAAATCAACCTTTTGTCTCTGGTTTTTCTGCTCTTTATTCCCCTTTTGGGGGTAACGGCTCAGCAAACCGAAGTCCCTTCTCCAGGTACGGCAGATATTCTAAAAATGGCGGCGGAAGGGATTCCAGACGAAGTCTTACTTTCTTATGTACAGAATTTCAAGAAAACGTTTAGTCTTTCAGCCGATGACATCATTGCTTTTAAGAACGCGAATGTCGGAATGGCAGTCATCCAAGCCATGTTAAATCATGACTCGACTCCACCAGCAAAAGCTCAGGTCTCTTCGTCTACCACAACGACGGTAAATTCTGACCCAGGTACTGCGCCCGCTCCCTTAGTCGAGATAGTGCCGGAGGCCCCAGGGCCCGACTATGAGTGGGCGCCAGGTTACTGGGATTGGGACGAAAATAGTTGGGTCTGGGAGGACGGTGTCTGGCGGCCCTACGCTTATTTAGGATTGGGCTCCCCTAGATGGAATGGCTCCCCTAGACGGAATGGCCCCCCTGGTGGAGGTGGCCCCCCTGGTGGAGGTGGCCCCCCTGGTGGAGGTAGTCCCCCTGGGGGAGGTAGTCCCCCTGGGGGAGGTGGCTCCGCTAGGAGGTGGCTCCCCTAGATGGAGTGGCTCCCCTGGCGGGAACTATCGGCCCCCTGATTGGATGCACTAACCTGAATGTCCCACAACTTCGTCGGAAGCGGTGGATTTGAAACATCAGTGTTAATTAGCTTAGAGTTATAAAAGGCCTGCAAGGCGATGTTTGCAGGCCTTTTTTTGTCTTAATGACTAATTAATATCAAGAATAATATATATAGTATGTTATGGAGTTGTTGTTGCGTGGATGCATATTTGGGGGTAACACGCCACATATTTTCGCAGCCCTGGGTCACGAAGTATGACTTTTATTGGTGTTATGCTGCGTCAATCTATCTCCAAGCCTCCTTTGCGGCATCCATGCAACAACGCCCACCGGATGGGAAACACTGGTACGTATCCATTCCTCTGATCGGTACCGAGCGCTTTTTTGCCGCCCCTACGGGACAACGTGGCAGCTCTATGGTTTCGCCAAAGGCGACCAGGGGGCCGCGGCGGTGCTCTCCTCGATTGCGCTTGAGTACGGCAGGTGGAAACTTCAATCGTAGAGCTCGACTCGGAGACTCCGGATTAAGCTCAGCCATCCTACTTCTGGCGGGGCAAGGGTCTTTAACCGGTAACCTTACTCTTAGCGGTTAATCGTCCACGTTAGTTCGCGGTCAAACAGTTCTAAATATAGGTTTCAGAATACCTCTTCCCGACAGGGCAGGCCGAGAGGCAGATCGTACACTCGATGAAACTATTTTCCGTCGACCTTTTTATGAAGCGCGCCTCAGCCGCCCGGACATCGGAGGCCACGTCGGCCGACTGCGGGTGCTCGACCGAATAGACCATGCATCGCTTGATGTCGATCCCCCGCGGCCCGAGGGCCTTCGTGGGGCAGGCATCGATGCATTTCGAGCAGTCCCCGCAGAGGTCCCCGGCGAAGGCGGGGTCTTCCTCAAACTCGGCCGCGGTGAGGACGGCGGCGAATCGAAGGGACTCGCCGTGGCGGGGCGAGACGATGACAGTGTTTTTCCCTTGTGCGCCGATTCCCGCGAGGACGGCCGCCCTTTTCAGGCAGACAGCCCGCGTGACGATCGCCTCGTGGCCGAGAGACCATAGGTAGTGCGCGACTTCCCAAGCCTTAGCCGCGGCGACTTCGGCGTAGAGCTGGTGGAAATTCGATCCGCCTAAGTCCGCCGAGCGGACGGCGGCTAGATTGAATGACGAGTCCCAAATCCTGAAGCCGAGCACGATCATGGATTTCGCCGTGCCGAGTACGCTCTCGGGCGAAGCCAGGGTAGCGGCGTCCTCGACGGGGCCGACGGGCAGGGAGGCGAAACGACAGTTTCCGACGACTCCGATCGCCGAGAAGCCAATGCCCTGCGCGATGCGTTTCAGTTCCTGCGATGGCAGCATCTATTTCCCCCCGCTCAACTCCTATCCTAGCAGCTTAACGCTTCGACATTAAGGGCCTCAACTTACGAAACGGGTATTTTTGACTCAGCCATTCCCCTTTGTTGCTTCATAGTTCTTGAATACTGCCTGCTTAGCCTTGGTAAAACAGGGGTGAAGATCATGGGTGTTTTTGACTAAAACCGCGGGAAGTCAATTTTGGGCGGGGAATCAGTAGTCTGTTCGTCAATTTGAGCCTTCCACAAAACGACTGTTTTTAAGAAGAGTATTTGACCCAATACAGAGGCTAAATTCGGTCCCCAAAGTGCCACTAAACTCGTCTATTTATCAACGACCACAGAAATCGTATAAAAATACTGTACTCGAATTGCGCTAAGCTCGAGTCTCCGCCACTGAGCAAATAACCCCTAAATTTTAAGTTTACTTTCCGCGGTTTTAGTCAAATATACCCATTCCCCCCATGGAGCTTCCTGCGGGTGAGCTGTCGTGCCACATCCTTGCCGCAGGCAGGTCCGTGACTCTCGTCCACTAGGGGCTCTTTTCCACCCTCTCGAGGTCCCACGAGAGGAGAATACTGGACTATCCTAGCGCTCATGGGGCTCAACGGACCTGGCGCCTCCACGCGAACCGTACCTCAAAGTGGCCGGGGCTCATCCTCGCATGCAACCTCAAGACATACCTCAACGAGATTCAGACGCTCACGTGGACGGCCATGTAAGGAAAGACTATAGCAGGGGTTCCCCCAACGATTCTTAGGAGAATAATTCACCGCCACGTCACAATATCGGCCGAGGTCACCCTACTTCGGCACTCCGGTAGGCACAAGGACAATCTTCCCAAAAGCGCCCTTCGTCATGGCGGCCTCATGGGCATAGGGCGCCTCGGAGAAGGGATATTCCCGGTCTACCACCGGCCTCATCATCCCCGTCACCAAGCCTGCGCAGATGGCGGCGTGGATTTCGGCCTCCTCGGCCCCGTCGAGACTCCAGAGCATCGGAGTGTCTATCTTTCCGGTCGGAGGGGACTTATCCACCGGTAAATCTGGTTAAGGAGTAAAGTACCTTGCCTAGGTTCTTCCACAACTGTTTTAACTTTTACCGATTTACCACTTTTACCACCTCCACGGCTCTCCATTGTCCTTAGCCTGGAGAGGTCCCCGTCTCCATAATTCCTTCCGAGCTTTTGCCTTTCGGACCCATCTGGGCTCGCGTCATTACCGGGGAACTTATAACGGTTATTAATCCGCCTTGCCCTCGTAAAGATGGCCGCCTACTTGGCTTGACTAAGCCCATTCATGAGACCCAGGCAGAAAGGATGCCTGCCCGGCATCCATTCGAGGAATCACCCGGCCGGCGTTCACTTGAGCAGTGGAGGGCTCTAGCTCCGGGAGCGGATGGACCTGGGATTCCAGGGCCAGGGCATACTCGGCGTAGGTGCCAGATACCGAACGGGCGATATAGACTCGGTCCCCCGGCTTCACCGTTACGACGCCCACTGCCTCCACGAGCCCAGCGCCATCGATGCCGGGAGTGTAAGGTAGGGGTGGCTTCTGCGCGAAAGTGCCGCTCCGCGCATAGGTGTCCGCGTCGTAGACTCCCGCGGCGAGCAGGGGACTACATACAATATTGGTACACCCCTTCTTTACCCAACGTCCTTCGCTTACCTGCGTCCGCCTTCCTGTCAGATAGTCGATTACTAAGCCAATTCGTTCATTGACCGGCTCGCGAGCCTCCAAACACGGCGCATGATTCGCCCTTGGAGGTGAACGAAGGTGAGCGACGACAAGGAATATTTTCCGGAGGACCTCATCCACGTCCCCAGCCAAGGTATATAAGTACCACGCCTCGGGGACGAGAAAATGGAAATAATTCGGTCGCTCGGCAGATGGAGTCTTGGGATACCGGGGCCCTCTTCGAGTTCGAGGGGACCCAGTACAAGGCCGAGTGCGGCCCCGGCGACGAGGCCGAGCCGGTTACCATCAACTAGACTGGGGCGTTAGAATTTTTAGCCATAGTAAGTATCCAAATACCATTGAAATGACACAACCGACAACCGTCGCCACAAATCGATCAACGCTAACCGTCAAGGACAGCGTATGCCCAAAATCCACTAATATAATTATCAGTGGCGTATGAACTGTTGCATAGGCAGTATAGTTTAAGTCGCGAAAAACTGGGCGCATCGACGCGAGCACGGCGACTATCGCGATTATGGCCCACAATGGTAGCGTCTCGAGCACTAGTAGACCGGCAATCAGGACACCTAGTAATGTACCAACAACACGATGCAATGTTCGGCTTAGGGAACTTTGGAGATCACTCTGCACAACAATCCCAACAGTAAGTCCAATCCAATAACCATGGCTAAATGGCCATAGCAATTCCGAGGCTTCAGCGATAAGCAAGCATAAGAAGATCCGGAGTGGATACTGCCAACCAGCCAGAGTAGCGAGTGAGCACCACCAATGGCGTAGCAACTGTCGTTGTGTTTTTTTAGGCTGACGGGGAGCTTCGGCTAACGCGGCATGAAAAGAACGAGAGAACAAAACATGGGAAAAAGGCCGCAATGCAAGGGAAAGGCTAGCAGTCCATATCGCCCCCAAGAAAAAAAGAAAAGCGACACCAAAGGGATGCTCACCATTTACGCCCAATCCTGACGCTAATATTGTAAACAATACAAACTGCCGGCTCGCTCGTGCTAGAGGTCTACTGATACGGCCTAAAAGCCCGGCGACCAATGCCAGTGCCGGAAGGCCGAAAATCGGCCACAGGCCATGCCCAGTAATAACCACGCCCGTAACCATGGCTGCCGTTCCTGCGACGAGGGTACTGAAGAGCGATAAGGCCCGCGCAGCTGTCGTCGCCCCCTTGCCTTCTCCGCTCAGCGCGACTCCACCAAGGGCCGCCGCCATGCCCATTTCCGTATGGCCCGTCAAAGCACCGATTGCTATAGGTACTGTAAGGCCAAGCATGGCGGTGACAACCTGAGAGGCCTCTACTGTTCGCAGATTTGAGCGGTTTTTACCCAGAATCGAGGGGATGCGACCCATAACAATACGACCTACTTCTTCGCGTCTAGCGTATCGATCAATGCCTCGGTCGCAGTTGCGAGCTTGTCTATCAATTCTGCAGATAGTCGAATCAGCTCCTGCTCTGGATGAGTCAGCTCTTCCATGATGGCTTGCGCAAGAAATTCGCGTTGTTCGCGGACAGTCTCCCTCAACGTCTGAGTACCAGCGTCTGTGATCTCCAGAAGGCTTTGGCGTCGATCCTCGGTATTTGTTCGCCGTGTGATTAAGGAACGTCCCTCCAGATCGTCAATCATTCGAGTTAATGATTGTGGTTGGACATGCAGATAGGAAGCCAATTCCGCTGCAGTTGCCAATCCATCTCGATGGAGGCATCCGAGAACGCCAAGTTTTGAAGTACTAAGCCCATCTGAGGAGCGTACGGTTCGTAGGACACGCAACAATCGCCATGCGCTCTGTTGTAGTTGATCGGCAATATCCAAAGTGAGAGTAGAAGGGTGTACCGCTGCTTCCATATTAGTAAGCTTAGCTTATCTTATTAGGACTGTCAACCTATGCAACATTCCAACTAAGTGCACAGAAAATTGTTAAATTACGATTTTGTTGAAATAGGCAATTCTAGTATAGTAAACAATGCTTCGTTTTAATTATCATCATGGGGATAGACACACCCTATTCCGCACCGAAAACAACAGAAAGGACTCAGGCGTCCTCAGTAGAAGCTTTTTCGCCAGGCGCCATAATGCGTGCGGTGCCGGAGACGCGGATAGAGCCACCGGGCAACGGAGAGATCTCTGCATGTAGGAGAGAACGCATCCCCATGTCTTCGCCCTGGACTATGTCGATGGCTCCGCCATGTGGCCAGCCCAGGTCTCGCAGATAGCCAGCAAAGGCAGCGGCCCCCTGTTGCAAGGTCCTTGTAGATTTCCCCGGAAGCGAATTCGCCCTTGGCCGGGTCCAGCGACAGCATCCTAGTTTAAGGAGTCTCCCATGGCTGACCTACCCTCCTCCCCGGTGGTTCCATCCATAGGGAGAAACGTAGGTTCTTTCTGACCTCCTGACTCACCACGAAGCCCAAGGGGACGACCTTGAGCCTCGATACGGTCCTCAACCCTGACGAAGCCTACGAACTTGAGTTCGTCACACTACCGTCCCATCGGCGCGACGCTCATGGCCATGCTCATGATGGCATCGTCTACGGTCTGATGATTGATGGCTAAGGGCCTGTTGGATGGGTCGCCCTTGTCCAAGAGGAAGGTGTCCATAAGGACTGATGGCTTGATGCTGCCCCTCCCTCGTCAGGCCTTCTCGGTCCATCACGATACCAGTCGCTTGTCTCCGCTCGTTTCTCATAGGTTCATGTAAAAAAAAAATCTGCTATTAGTATTAAGCGGGCCGGGGCGGAGCCAAATTGCCCAGGCATCCCTCGTCAAGCAGGGGCTAAGGCCGCTTCGAGGCTAACGGAGCCGGACTTGAGATGGGAACGCTGAACCCCTCCGTCGTTTAGCGTCATCGACCTTTACGGCATGGAGGGTCTACCAGAAGGTCTTCGCCAGCTGCTCGAAGGAGGCGGCTGAAAATGCCCGAGATGCTCCGGCCTCTCTGAAAACCTCCACCGGTCCTTCAGCCATCCCTCGATTTTCGCAGGGAGCGATGACCAGCGTCTCTGTCAGCTTCCTAGTTACAGGGACGCCGGGAACGGAGCAGCATTCCGCTCACTCTGTCCCAGCCAAAGGAAGCGAGCCCGTCATCGTCAAGCGCTTGCCCGATTCCTTCCTGGGAACCGGCATCGATGAACGCCTCCGATAGGCAGGCGTGAAAAGCGTCGCCTGGATTGGCATGAGGTGGATGCGCGTGGATATCACTGTCCGTGCGGCCAAGGCGGAGAGCTTCGACAAGGTTCTCGTCACGCGGGAGATGCGCCCGTTTCCCTTTAGGTTCACCCACAGCAAGGCTCTAGGCACTAAGCCTCCGATTCTCTCGCTACAGCCGTCTTAGGCTGAAGAATCGGATCTGATACACCTACGCGGTTTTTTGATCTGCCTTCCGACTGGCGATGTAATCTATCGTATGTCGCGAGAGTAAAGTGGAGAAAAGTTTAGTGTATAGTGGGCTCATCAATCGCTCAGTTATCTTCCTAAAATATTTAGTCCGTTCAGGCCATACACCAAGCGTTGAGCAAAAATTCAATATATTGTTCTTTCCAAGTGGGCGCAATAGCTTCTTGAACGCAGCCTTTGCCCTTGGAAAAACCAACGCGATAATCTCATTCTGAGGAAGTTCATCAAAGTGACTCGGCAAGCCTTTCAGCTTTTGGCGCCCCAGGGTAAGCTCAAACCGGTAGACATGAGCAGAACGCTTGGGGTCATTAGCATATTTGGTAGCAGCGTTCGCTAAGCGGAAATCGATGCTGCTTACGCATCCTGAATCATCATAATCAGATCCATCGGAATCGGAGAGCTCTTCCTTGTCACTTAATGAACATTGGAAATTAGTTCGTTCATCTTCATCTTTTATAGTCCTATCATAAATCTTGCCCTTGATAGCAGCGTCTTTTTCTGTACACGGATAGATTGTGCTTCCATTCACACACCTGAAGGCGGACTTTTCAGACCTCTTCCTGGTTTCGGTGTATGAACGGCGAAGGTCAATAAAATTCTGGGGAAAGCACCTGCTCGATACATCAAGAGCAATCTCGATTTCTGAGACATTAAACTTCTTAGCGTATTTATCAATCAACTTATCTAAGGCGCCTTCCGTCTCTTCACAATGGACGCGTAGATAGTCAGGCAAAACCAAAATTCCCCTCATGAACATTCTCTTAAGCACATAATGGAGGCGAGTGGCGGGAGGTATCATAGGATCTGCCTGTAGGCAATCATTTAACTCCACGACAAAATCATGCTTATGATTAAGGTATACACGATAGGATTGTCGCTGAAAAGGATTAAAGATTTTAGAGCATCCTCGCCCATAGTGAACATCTAGGACTCGATGAAGGGTCCCCTCATACCACATAGTTTTTGGAGATGAAGCAATAAGAGCCGCTTTCTTAGCCTCAATCTGCTCATGTGTAGCCGAGCCACAAAGATGAGCAGATTGTAGCGGGAAGTAGTGAATCTCCTCTGTATTCAAGTCTTGAAGAACAAGCCTAAAGAAATAACTTTTCCAATCTTCTCGCCTATAGGTTTTAGGGGGAATCCGTTCAGCAAACTGTGGGTATTCTTCAGCATTCTCACGTTCAGGTAAATTAGACGACACTAGGACATACTTGGCCCGGTCTATCAATAGAATGGCAATATTCTTGTCGACAAGTTGACCACGGTTAGCACGAGAATAAAAAGATGTACCTGATGCTTCGTCTAAAATAAGTTCACATATATCTGTTGTATTATCCATCTCAGTAACCCTCCATCAAGACCTGATGCAATTTGCAAAGAATGTTTACTGGATATAGACAGTTTTTAATTGTCTGTTAGTAAAGGCTCATTTTAGGTAAAAGGTATTTCAGCCTTTCATAAAACAGGGAGTACGGTTTGTGCATACTGCAGTCAAGAGCGCCCACCCGGCCAGGCGTTCCCTTGAGTCGTGGGGGCACGAGTGCCTAGCGGTACGTCCTGGCCTGTACCTGGCGAGGCCATCAAGTATCTCGATAGCCTGCTTTAACCCATCGTACCGCCCCGAATCGAAGGCCCCGCAGGGCGTGCCTTTGTCTGCCTCGTAGACGCGGAGGGCGTCAGCCTGCGCAATCGCGAGGCGGGCGCGGAGGATATCAAAGTTGATAAGTGGTTGTCCTTTCATAATGCAATAAACTCTCCAAACGCTTCCCCTGCCGCTACGCCGAGGCGGGAGAGGTCGCCCTCGAGCTCGTGGTCTGCATAGTGCTCGAGCATGGCCTCCGTCTTGTGACCGGTCGCTTTCTGCACGGTCCGTGCGTCGAGGCGGTCGGCCATGTTCGTGGCGTACCAATGTCGCCATGAATGGAAGTCGATACCGCGGACGCTGTACTCGGCGAGGATCTTCTCTCGCACTGCCTTCTCCTTGGGTTTCTTGTCATCGCCCCAGGTCCCACCATTCATCGCAACGAGGGCTTTCCTCATGCCGAGGAGAATCCTATTTCCATCGAGTGGGCGGTCGGGATAGAACCCCGCGAAGACGAAGCGTTCGGGTTCGGCGGGGTGGGGGCTCTTCGCCTCAAGGGTGAGAAGGGCAGAGCGGACGCCGGGGAGGAGTGGGACGACCCGCGCCTCTCCATTCTTCGGAGTCTTCAACTTGTCCCGGATGCTGTAACTGTGGCGGATGAAGAGCCGGTCTTCACCGATGTCCTGGCGCTGGATAGCGAGCACTTCGCCGAGGCGGGCGCCAGTCGTCGCGGCGACGAGACAGGCTACGCGGGCGCGCTCGTCCGTCCATGTCGAGGAGAAAAGCGCCTTCACTTCCGCGGGCTCAAGGATGCCCCGAACACGATGGGCGCCCGAGAAGCCACGTAGTCCACGTGTCGGGTCGTTCACTATTATCTCGTTAACCGCGGCCCAGCGTAGGGCCGTCGTCGCGGCGCTCATGGTCTTATTGACGGTCGCTGGAGCTAGGCCTCGAGCCTTGAGCGCTAGACCGAGGTTGACGAGGTGAGAGCGCCTAACCTCGCCCAAGGCGAGCCCTAGAGGAAGTAGGGCTTCTATCTCTCGGGCGCGTCCTTCCATGTCCTGGCAATGTCGATGCGTCGCCCTCTGGCCGTGAGCTAGGCGCTCTTGAATATAGGTACCGTCATACTTCCAGAATGCCCGAAGCCACGTGCCGAGGGGCTCGCTGGCCTCAGGGCTTGCGTTCCCCTTCTTATCGAGGAGTCCACGGGCGCGGAGGTCGGCCACTATCCGCGAAGCGTCACTGGCTGTGAGAGGTGCATCATGGAGGGCGTGAAGTATCACTTCAAGGGAGAAGGTACGTTCGAGACTTCGGCGCCCCTTTTTAGGGGCCGGGATTCCGTCGCGCATCCATTCGGCGACACGGAGCAACGCTTGGTCGCGATCCGCGGTCGCGAGCGAGCGGCGGCCGAGCCGAAGGCCCGTTTCAGGGTCGCGGAACTGTACATAGTAGAGGCCTGTGGCGCTCCGCTTAAAAACAGAAAACTGGCGCATTCTACAACTCCCGCAGAATTGCGTTTGCTGACGCATCTGCTGACGATAGTTTGTAGCTGCTCCAGTTTTCTGGTCGCTAGCTTATAATTGCTTATCCTGTATAGCCGAGACCCGGAATCGAACCGGGTACCTGCGCATTACGAGTGCGCCGCTCTGCCAAATGAGCTATCTCGGCGTGCTGAGGGAATATAACCGAGGCGAGCGAGGAAAATCAAGGGGAAGCTCGCCTCCTGCTGCCCTTGGGATTTGCTAATACTTGAATTCACTATCGCCTATAAACTCCCTCAGGATGCTGTCCCCTGGGACGCTCGCCGCGGGGATTGGGGCGAAGTTGTCCAGGAAGGCCTGAAGTCGGCGGGCCTCGGAGTACTCGGGGCAGGTGGCCTTGACGGTACGCAGGAGGGGCTCGGCGTAGACTTTAAGAACGCCGAGCTCGTAGTCGAGGGCTGAGTTGAAGGCGGCGTCCGCGGAGTTCTGGTAGGGGAAGATATGTTTGCGCTCGCCGGCTTGGACTGAAGGCCACATCTTGAGGGTGGCCGCGGCGGTATGACCGCGGAAGTTGTAGTCGCGGACCATGCGTCTAAGGAGACGGTTGTCGGTCGTCGAGACGCGGTTGTGGTCGTCGAGGTTGATCTGGGTGAGGGCGCTCACGTAGATTTTGAACTTCTGGTCGCGCTCGATTCGGGGTGTGAGCTTCTCGTTGAGGCCATGGATGCCTTCGACGACGAGGATCGAGCGCTCACTGAGCCTGAGCTTCTTGCCTGAGCTCCTGCGGCTGCCGGACTTGAAATCATAGGAGGGCAGCTCGATCTCCTCGCCCGCGAAGAGGGCCACGAGTTGCTGGTTCAAGTACTCGACGTCGAGAGCCTCGAGGCACTCGAAGTCGTACTCGCCCTTCTCATCGAGGGGTGTGCGGTCGCGATTGATGAAGTAGTCGTCGAGGGAGATGGTCACCGGGTCGAAGCCGATGACCTTGAGCTGGATGGCGAGCTTCTTGGATGTGGTAGTCTTGCCCGAGCTCGAGGGGCCGGCGATGAGGGCGACCTTGACCTTGCCCGAACGGGCGGCGATCTGGTCGGCTATTCCGGCTATCTTCTTCTCTTGGAGGGCCTCGGCGACCTGGATGTAGTCCTTGATGCCCTTGGAGGCGTTGACCTTGTTGAGGGCGCCGACCGAGGCGACCCCGAGGACGCGGGATCTCTCTCTCGTCTCCGCGGCAATCGAATAGAGGATAGGGTCGTCCACGAAGGTCGTAAGCGCGTCAGGCTTCTCTTTGTGCGGATAGCGGAGGAGGAAGCCTTCATGGTAGGGCAGGAGGGTGAAGGTCTTGAGCACGCCGGTGGACGGCACGAGCGGTGCGACGGAGAGGTCGCGGAAACCCGAGCACTCGTTCAATGGTATAATCGAGTCGTTGAGGTGTTCGAGGAGGAGGAGCGTACCCGGCTGGTCGGAGGCCTTGAAGTATTCGACCGCGTCGGCCCAGGACCGCCACTCGATGCATATGTCTATATCGCGGCTTACCAGGTCGCGCATGCGCGCTTCGAGGGATTCGACATCGCCCCCTTTAAGAGCAATGTCGTCGTCGAAGTAGTGGTAGAATCCGGTGCCTATGGCCATGCCGGCCATAAGCCGGCGCTCAGGGTAGAGCTGCTTTGAGGCTATGGCGAGAAGGAAGCAGAGCGAGCGTCGGTAGGTTGTAGCGCCCTGCGTAGTATCGAGGGTGACGGGTACTATGATGCAATCGGTCAGAATTTGCGAATCGAGGCTCTTTAGCTCATTGTTTATTAGTACGGCGGCCAGGGGCCATTTGAGGCTTCCGAGCTTGCCGATGACATCCTGGGCTTTGACTCCTGCGGGGTAGGCTAGTTTTTCTCCGCTCGCGTAGGTGACCGTTACTTGCCGCATGCTGCTCTCCTTTGATACTACGGTACAGTAAGAAGCATACTCGGTTTTTATGCGCTGTCGATATAAAAAAGCGGTTTAGTAATTCGGTTTACTATTTAATTGACCAGAGTTTAAGAGGAAGTTAAACTCTCCCTATTGAGGCATCAATGCGTCCAACGATCAAAGATATCGCCGAGCGTGCGGGCGTATCGAAGACTACCGTCTCCTTTGCCCTGAACGACCCCGGCCGGATATCTAGCGAAACCTACAAGCGCGTGATGGCAGTCGTCACGGAGCTCGACTATGTCCCCAATCCGGTGGCGAGGACCCTCACGACGAAGCGCCTGGGCGCTCTCGGGCTCTTACTGCCTCAGCCAATAACAGAAGCTCTCCGAAATCCTTATGTCGTCGAGATTATCCGCGGTATCGGCGAACTCTGTGCCGAGCGCGAGCTTTCGCTCACCATGCTGCCGCCCATCAAGGGCAGGATCATCGAAGCTGCGAAGAGGGCCTTCGTGGACGGGCTCATGACGATCGGCGTCGGACCCGACCACGAAGTGGTCGAGCTCCTCAATAGGCGGCACATCCCCTTCGTCACGATCGACGGGGTCGAGACCGACGCTACGGTCAACGTCGGCGTCGCCGACGACGAAGCCGCCTACGGCCTCATGCGCCACCTTCTCGGCCTGGGGCACAGGAAGATAGCCATACTCGAACTCATGCCCGACACGATCAAGCTGCCCGCCGAGCGCTTCTCCATAGTGCGTGATAGGCGCATCGCAGGCTTTTCCCGAGCCTTCGCCGAGGCGGGCCTCAGCCTCGACGCGCCGGGCATCCGCATAGTCCCCGCAGAGAGCTCGGTCGAGGGAGGGGAGGCGGCCGTATCGTCCATCTTCTCGCTTGGGCTCGATGCCGTGCCTACCGCGATCGTCGCCATGTCGGACGCTGTCGCCTTGGGCGCCTACGAGGCCTGCCGCCGCGCTGGCCTGTCCATCCCCGGAGACTTGAGCGTCGCGGGTTTCGACGACATTCCCGCCGCTTCGCGCTCGAGTCCGCCGCTCACGACTGTGCGCCAGCCTGGGCGCGAGAAGGGTGCGGCTGCGGCCGCTCTGGTCGCCCTCATCCTTGAGGGGGGACAGCCTGAGCACCGTTGCCTGCCCACCGAGCTTGTACTTCGCGGCTCTACCAGCGCGCCGCGTTCGGTGCCCTTAAGCCCGAGCGGACGCTAAAGGCCCCAATTCTGTCGGCGAAATCAGGCGTTATGCGATTTTCCGAAGAGGCCGAGCGTTTCATGCGCCTCGGCTCGGATAGGCTTGTGTGCCTCGCCGGTATACTCGCCTCGCGGAGTTTAGGCTGCTCGATCCTGAAACTAGGCGAGGCTCGCCACCTCGTCGCGAGGACGGGTAAGGAAGCGCCGCACCTTATCCTTGTCGCGCACTACGATCGCGCCTCGGGCAGCCCTGGGACTCTCGACAATTCCTGTGCTTGCATTCAGCTCGCTGACTTCGCCTCTCGCGCTTCGTCCGCGGCCCTTCCGTTATTATTCGTTTTTACCGATGCCGAAGAAGTCCCCGCCTTGGGCGAGGCCTCGAGCCAGGGCTCCTTCGCGCTCGCTCGCGCGCTCTCGGCCAAAGGCATACAGGCCGAGGGCCTGCGCGCCCTCGTGCTTGACATGACGGGGAGGGGAGACCGACTCATCCTCTCGACCGCCCCGAGCGAGCTCCTGGAGCGCAACGGCCTATCGCTTTCGTCCGCCGCTTCCGGGTACCACGAGCTCGCTGCTCTGGCCGAGCGCGCGGCCTCTCGGGCAGGCCTCGCTTCTCCCCTCGAGATCGCCCTTCCCTGGTCGGACGATCTCGGCCTAACCCTGGGCGGCATCCCCGCGTTGACGGTGAGCCTTCTGCCTGAGGAGGAGACGAGCACACTTTTTTCTGGGGAAAGGCCGAAGACCTGGGACTACATGCACAGTCCCTCGGACATGCCCTCTCTCGCCTGGGAACTCTCCTTCGCTCTCATGGCGCGCTTCCTCGATGCCATCGCGATACCGCTTCGCCCGCAGCCCTCCTGCTTGCGCGAGCAAAGTCAGGATCTTTATACTGAGTAACTTCTTCTCGCGTCATTCGACGCGGAATCGCAAGGAGAACAAGATGTCTGACGCTGCACATATAGCTTTACGCTCAGAGATCCCCGAATCCGATCGCTGGGACCTTTCGAGCCTTTTCGCCGATGAAGAGGCCTGGGAATCGGGCCTTTCCGAGTACGAGGGAAAGGCCAAGCGCATCTCCGGATTCAGGGGGACGCTCGGTTCCTCGAGCGAGGCCTTCGCTTCGGCCTTGGGTTTCTATAGCGAATTCGGGCTCCTCGACGAGAGGCTCGGCGTCTACGCGAACCTCAGGCAGAGCGAGGACCAGGGCGACGATTCCTCTCGCGGCCGTTTTACGCGCTATATGGCCTCGGCTACGAGGGCGCAGGGAGAATGGGCCTGGTTCGAGCCCGAGATCCAGGCCCTGGACGAGAGCTTCGTGCGGAGCTGCATCGCGGAGAAGCGCTTTGCCGACTATGCGGTCTTCCTCGAGAAGCTCTTGCGCTGGAAGCCCCATATACTATCCGAGCGGGAGGAGAGGCTCCTCGCGCTTCAGTCCGAGTCCTCGGGCGTCGCCGAGGACGCCTTCTCCGTCCTCACCGACGTCGACCTCGATTTCGGGACCATCGATACGAGCGAGGGGAAGAAGGCCCTCTCGCACTCGAGCTATCCCTCCTTTATGCGAAGCGCCGATCGCGATCTTCGCGCTCGCGCCTATGCGCAGTATTACAAGCTCTTCGACGCCCACAAGAACACCATTGCGGCTCTTTACGCGGGCTCGGTGCAGCGGGACAAGTACCGTGCGATCGTGCGCAATTTTCCCTCTGCCAGGGCCGCGGCCCTCTTCCCCGACAAAGTCGAGGAGAGCGTCTACGACAACCTTATCGCGACTATCTCGGACAACCTGCCTTCCCTCCACGAGTACTACGAGCTGCGACGCCGCGCTCTGAAGCTGGACGAGCTTCGGCACTACGACGTCTACGTGCCACTCGCCCCCGAGGCGAAGGGGAGGCATACCTACGCGGAGGCGGTCGAGATCGTCGCGGCCGCCCTCGCGCCCTTGGGGAGCGAATACGTATCGACCCTGCGCAGAGGCCTCGAAAGCCGCTGGGTGGACCGTTATGAGAACAAAGGCAAGGACTCCGGCGCCTTTTCCTCAGGCTCCTTCTCCGCCGACCCTTATATTCTCCTCAATTACAAAGAGGACGTGATCCACGACCTCTTCACGATCGCGCACGAGGGAGGGCACTCGATGCACTCCTACTACTCCTCGCGCTCGAATCCCTTCCTCTCATATAGCTACGCGATCTTCGAGGCCGAGGTGGCGAGCACCTTCAACGAGCAGCTCGTGTTCCATTATCTCTATGACCACGCCCGTAGCGACGAGGAGCGCTGCTCGCTCGTGAGCACGAAGCTCGACGACCTCGTCGCGACCCTCTTCAGGCAGACCATGTTCGCCGAGTTCGAGAGACGCAGCCACGAGATGGCCGAGGCCGACGAGCCGCTCACGGTCGACGCCCTTCGCTCCGAGTACCGCAGGCTACTTGTTAAGTACTTCGGCCCTTCGATGAAACTCGAGGAAGTGAGCGACCTCGAGTGCTTGCGTATCCCGCACTTCTATCGCGCTTTCTATGTCTACAAGTATGCCACGGGCATCTCGGCGAGTATCGCCCTCTCCGACCGCGTTCTCGCGGGCGGAGAGAAGGAGCGCTCTGATTATTTCGCCTTCCTGCACTCGGGCGGCTCACGTTTCCCGATCGACTCGCTCAAAGTGGCCGGCGTCGACATGTCCCGTCCCGAGCCCGTGGCCGCCGCCTGCGCGAACTTCTCGCGCTGGGCAACCGAGCTCAAGAGGCTCCTTAAGCTGTGAATGGGCGGCGATTAGGCGCCATCATGGCGCTGAAGGACGAAGCGGCTGTCATACTCGAGGACGGCCGCTTCGCCTGGCGCGAACTGTATTCTCGCTCCCCCGAGCTTCCCGGCGGCCCTGTAGCCGAGTACGAGTCCCAATCCTTCCCGATCACGCTCTCGCTCTCGGGCGTGGGCAAGGTCTTCGCTTCCTGGGCCTGCGCCGCGCTCGCGGAGCATTGTGACCTCATGGTCTCGCTGGGCACTTCGGGCGGCATGGGCTCCGAGAGGATAGGCTCGCTCAGGCTCGTTAAGGAATTCGTCGAGTACGACATGGACGCGACGGGCTTCGGTTATCCGACGGGCGTAACGCCAGCCTCGGGCACGCGCGACCCCGTCATCCGCACACTCTCTCCCGAGGGCGAGGTTCTTGCCCTGGAGGCTCTCAGTCTCTCGGGCCTCAAGGCCGAGTGGGCGCGAGCCGCGTCGGGCGACCGTTTTATAAAAGACGCGGCCGAATCCCGTGCCCTCGCGGCCTCGACAGGAGCAAGCCTGTGCGACATGGAGTGCGCCGCTGTCGCGAAACTTTGCGCGCTCCGCGCCGCTCCCGGACGTCTGGCGGCGGGGGAGGGCGCCTTCGACTTCTTCGCCCTGCGCTCGGTGAGCGACAACGCTGACCACAACGCCTCAGTGTCATGGGACGCGCAAGTGGCGCTCTCGGCCAAGGACTTTGACACCTATCTCTATGCGCTCGCCGGGCTGCTCTAGCTGTTTTCCCTTGACCGCAAGAGTTAGACCTTGCTAACTTGATTGCATGAAAGAAACCTCATATGCCTTCTCCGGGGATTTGTCCATCGTGCTTTCGGGCGAAGCGGGTCAGGGCATCCAAACTATCGAGTCAATGCTCACTTCCTTCGCCAAGAAGAGCTCCTACGGCGTCTTCGCGACGAAGGAATACATGTCTCGCGTTCGAGGCGGTTGCAACAGCACCGAGATCCTTCTTTCTCGAAACCGCGTTTCATCTCGCGTCGATCGGATCGATGTCCTGGTCGCGCTCACTCCGGGGGCCATCCCTCATCTTAAGCGAAGGATCACCGACCGGACCCTCGTCCTCGGCGAAAAGGAGACGGTTGTCTTCGATGGCCTCGTCGACATGCCCTTCTCCGCGATCGCTCGGGACGTGGGAGGAAGCATCTTCTCCAATACGGTGGCTGTCGGCGCGATTTGCGCCTTAGCCAAGCTGGACCGCGAGCTCTGCGAGGCGAGCACGCGAGCGATCTTCGCCTCGAAGGGGGCCGAGATCGGGGACAAGAACGTTCTCGCCCTCGACAAGGGCTACGAGCTCGGGCTGTCCCTCGCGAGTCGCGTTTCGATCGACATCGGAAAGCCAGAGGCCGATCCCGAGGACATCATGCTCACGGGGGCCGAGTCCGTCTCCTTCGGGGCCTTGGCCGGCGGCTGCAATTACGTATGCGCATATCCTATGTCCCCAGGCACAACGGTGCTCACGACCATGGCGGAGCAGTCGAAGAAGTTCGATCTCCTCGTCGAACAGGTCGAGGACGAGATCGGCGTCGCGAACATGGCGATCGGCGCGTGGTACGCGGGAGCACGAGCCTTGGTCACGACTTCGGGCGGCGGCTTCGCGCTCATGAGCGAGGCGATGAGTCTCGCAGGCATGATCGAGACGCCTTTCGTCGCGCACATTGCGCAGCGCCCCGGCCCGGCCACTGGCCTTCCCACGAGGACCGAACAGGGAGACCTCGACTTAGCCATCCACTCTGGCCACGGGGATTTCCTCAAGATAGTGCTCGCCCCGGGCGACCTTGCCGAGGGCTACGAGCTCGGCAAGGCGGCCTTCGATTTGGCGGACCGCTTCCAGTCGCCTGTCCTTCTCCTGACCGATCAGTACTATGTCGATTCGTACTACACGACAGAGGCCTTCGAGGTCGATCTCAAGCCCCTTTCCCCTCGCGTCGTGACAGGTGGGCCCGGCTACCGTCGCTATGCCCTGGGCTCCTCCGACGGCATCTCTCCGCGGGCCCTGCCCGGCCTCTCGGAAGGCCTTGTCTGCGTCGACTCGGACGAGCACGACGAGGACGGTCGCATCACCGAGGATCCCGAAGTCCGGAAGGCGATGGTGAAGAAGCGCCTCGCGAAGATCCACGCGGCTCAGGCAGCGGCTATCCCTCCACGCCTCTACGGCGGCGCTGTTGGTGGTGCCTACGAGCATCTCCTCCTCGGCTGGGGCTCGGTAAAAGGCCCGGTCCTCGCGGCCCTCGCCGCGCTCGGCCGGAAGGACATAGCCTTCCTGCACTTTCCCTGGGTCTATCCGCTGCCGGCGGGGGTCTCGGCCTATCTCGAGCGCGCAAGGTCGGTCTTCGCGGTAGAAGGCAACGCGACGGGCCAGCTCGCTGATCTCGTCGAGGCCGAGACCGGAAGACGCCTTGACGGCCGCATACTCAAGTTCGACGGCTTCCAGTTCAGCGTAGAAGAACTGGCCGATCGAATATCCTCTGCCTTTCCTAAGGGAGCTTCGGTATGAGCGACAACGCGTTCGACTTCAATGAGAAACCCGACATCGCCTGGTGCCCAGGTTGCGGCGACTTCTCCATCCGCAACTCCTTGCTTGGTGCCCTGAAGGATCTCGGGCTGCCAAAGGAAAGGCTTGTGATGGTGTCGGGCATCGGGCAAGCGGCGAAGATGCCCCAGTACATTAATTCGAGCTTCTTCAACGGCCTCCATGGCCGGGCTCTGCCGGCAGCGACCGCGATCAAGGCGGTCGCCCCCGACCTGACCGTGGTGGTCGAGGGTGGCGACGGAGATATCTACGGCGAGGGGGGAAATCACTTCCTCCACGCCTGCCGCCGCAATCCCGACATCGCCCTCTTCGTGCACGACAACATGGTTTACGGCCTCACGAAAGGGCAAGCTGCCCCGACGACACGCCGCGGCATGAAGACGCCAGTGCAGGTTTTCGGCGTCGTCGCCGACCCGATCAACCCTATGGCGCTCGCCATAGCCATGAACGTGGGTTTCGTCGCCCGATCCTTGAGCAGCGACATCGCGGGCACGAAGGAGCTCATGAAGCGCGCCATAACCCACAAGGGCTTGGCCCTCGTGGACATCTTCCAACCCTGCGTGTCTTTCAACAAGCTCAATACCTTGCAATGGTTCAAGGAAAACACCTATCAGCTCGGCCCTGACTACGACGCGAGAAATCGCGCAGCGGCCTTTGCGAAGGCCCTCGAGGAGACTCCCTTTCCCCTCGGCGTACTCTATGAAAGCGACGAGCGCGAGAGCTTCGAGGAGAGCATTCCGGTCTATCGCGAGGGCAAGAAGCCGCTCCGCGAGCGCGTCCGGGATCCCCGCGCGCTCGCGGCGGCCATCGCCGAGAAGCGCTAGATGCCCAGGTACGCTTTCCTCACGCTCTCGTTTCGCGAGACCTCGTCGGCCTTGCCGGAGAGAACGATGGAACCCGTCTGCAGGACGTAGGCGCGATTCGCGATGCCGAGGGCCATGAGGGCGTTCTGTTCCACGAGGAGAATGGTAGTGCCCCGTGAATTTACTTCCTTGATGATATCGAAGATCTGGTCGACGAGGACTGGCGCCAGTCCCATCGAGGGCTCGTCCATGAGAAGAATCTTGGGATCGGACATGAGGCCGCGCGCGGTCGCGAGCATCTGCTGCTCCCCGCCGGAGAGCGTACCCCCCTTCTGTGCGGTGCGCTCGCGCAGGCGCGGAAAGAGTTCGAAGGCCCGCTCGATGCGCTCCTCCACGAGCTCGCTCTCCTTCACGATGTAGCCGCCCATCTCGAGATTCTCGAGCACAGTCAGGCGGGGGAATATTCCGCGGCCCTCGGGCACGAGGCCTATGCCTTCTTTGTGGACGATGTTGGGCGAGATATGCGTGATATCCTTCCCCATGAAGCGCACCGTGCCTTCCCTGGGGTGGAGGAGGCCCGAGATGGAGCGCAGCGTCGTAGTCTTGCCCGCTCCGTTACCGCCTATGAGCGTTACTATCTCGCCTTCCTCGACGGTGAGCGATATTCCCTTCAGGGCGTGGATCTTGCCGTAGTACGAATTGACGTTCTCAAGCTCGAGCAGGCTCATTTCGACGCCTCCTCTCCGACATCGCTGCCTTCGGCGGCGGCCGCGGCTATCTCCGCGGCGTCGCCGCCCGCCGCCCCGCGTCCGAGGTAAGCCTCGATGACGCGGGGATTGTTCGCGATTTCGGATGGCGTGCCCTCCGCTATCTTCTCGCCATAGTCCATGACGCTGATGCGCTCGGAAATGTTCATGACCACCTTCATATCGTGCTCGATGAGGAGGATCGTGATCCCGAGCTCGTCCCGCAGGCGCCTGAAAAGGCTCGTCGCGTCCTCCGACTCGGAGGGGTTCATGCCCGCCGTCGGCTCGTCGAGGAGGAGGAGTCTCGGCGCAGAGGCCAGGGCGCGCGCGATCTCGACCCGGCGCTGAACGCCGTAGGGCAGACTGCCCGCGAGCTCGTTGCCGACGTTCTTGAGGCCGATGTAGTCCATGAGCTCCTCGGCCTTCGCCTGCGCCCTCGTCTCCTCGTCCTTAAAGGCCTTCGTGCGCAGGACAGCCTGCACCGCATTCTGCTTGAGCCTCGTGTAGGCGCCGACCATGATGTTTTCGATGACCGTCATACTGCCGAAGAGCCTTATGTTCTGAAAGGTGCGGGCCATATGTATGGCGGTGATCTTGTCGGGCGAAAGCCGATCGATGCGCTTGCCCTCGAGGAGTATCTCGCCTTCCTCAGGCTTATAGAGGCCCGAGATCGTGTTGAAGAAGGTCGTCTTGCCCGCGCCGTTGGGGCCGATGATCGAGCAGATCGATCCCCTCTCCAGCGTAAAATCAATATTGTTGACCGCTATGAGGCCGCCGAAGCGCTTGACGACTCCCTTGGCTTCGAGGATGAGCTCAGCCACGATCAGCCCCCTCGTCCGCCTTCGCATCTTCGGAGAAGGCCCCTTGCCCCCGTCCGCCTGTGCTGGGGTCGGCGCCTACGGCTCCCTTTAGTTCCCGCTTCTTACGGGAGGCGGGGATGATGCCGGCCGGCCTGTAGATCATCATCACAATTAGAATGATGCCGAAGATGAGCCGCTGGTACTTCGAGGGATCGAGCTGATTCGACAGGTTCTTCCAAGGGAAGTTGATGATTGGAATCACCGCGTCGCTCTGTCTGAGGTTGGCGAGGAAGAGGGAGAGGCTCGGCAGGAGCTGGATGTTGAGGATTACGACGACCGCGGCGCCGATGATGACGCCCTGGATGGATCCGATCCCTCCGAGAATCACCATAGTGAGCACGCTCACCGACTGGAGGAAGGTGAAGGTGTCGGGGCTGACGAAGGTGCGGCTCGCCGCGAAGAGAACGCCCATCGCACCGGCGAAGGAGGCGCCAACCGCGAAGGCACCGAGCTTAAGCTTGTTCGCAGGGATGCCCATGGCAGTGGCTGCGAGCTCGTCCTCACGCACCGCGGCCCAGGCGCGGCCGATCTTTGAGTCGTCGAGACGGGAGGTCACGATGACGACGGTGATCACGATGAGGAGGGCGATGAGATAGAACATGATGTTGTAGAACTGGTCGTCCGTGATCGAATGCCCGACGATAGGCTGGACGACTGAGTTGAACCAGGTCATCAGCCCCCGCGGCAGAGTAGGCCGCTGGATGGGCGTTATGCCCTGCGGTCCGTTCGTGAGGTTGAGAGGCTTATCGAAATTGTTCGCGAGCTGTCGGACGATCTCGCCAAAGGCGAGGGTGATTATGGCGAGGTAGTCGCCGCGCACCCGCAGGACAGGCAAACCGAGGATGAGGCCGACTATCGAGGCCACGATGACGCCGAGGAAGATGAACAGGTAGAACCAGTCGGGCGCGAGGAGAAACGGCGTCCCCTGAGGGGCCGTGCCCGGTATCTCGTGGAGCAAGAAGGCCTGCTGCGAGCCGAAGAAGCCCCACAGGTAGGCTCCCACCGCGTAGAAGGCCATGTAGCCGAAATTGAGGAGGCCCGAGAAGCCGACGACTATATTGAGTCCGAGTGCGAGGGCCGCGAAAACGGCGATCTGGAATATGACCTCTAGATAGAAGATGTTGCGGGCACCGAGAATCGGCACTATCACAACGGCTATGAGTACCGCCATTCCGAGCTGGTAGCCCTTCTTTAGCTTGAGGAAATAGACGAGCGCGGCCGAAATCGCGAACAGGAGGAAGGCGGGTATCGACCTCGGGCTGGAGTAGACGAGGACCGTCGAGAGGAGGGTGAGGGCGAACGTGAGTATGTACGGAGTGGTCCCCCTGTTGAGAAATGCCCCGAAGGAGCCGAGTGCGCTTTTCTTTGTGCTTTCCATGCTCTCCTCCCTTAGGCTTTTTGCGAGACCTGCTCGCCGAGTATCCCCGACGGGCGGAATATGATGAAGATGATCAGCACCGAGAAGGCGATGATATCCTTGTACTCTGAGCCAAAGGCGCCCATCGTGAAGGTCCCAAGGTAGGCGCCGGCGAAGCTCTCGAGCATGCCGAGGACTATGCCGCCCAGGAGGGCGCCGGTCAGGTTGCCGATGCCGCCCAAGACCGCCGCAGTGAAGGCCTTCATGCCTGGCATGAACCCGACGTAGGGGTCGATGCGCGTGAACTTGAGGGCGTACAGGAGGCCGGCCGCGCCGCCGAGGGCACCGCCCAGGAGGAAGGTGAAAGATATGACGGCATTGACGCCTACGCCCATGAGGGCCGCCGTGTTCCGGTCCTGGGCCACTGCGCGGATCGCCTTGCCGATTTTGGTCGCGTTGACGATGTAGTTGAGGAGCACCAGCATGAGGACCGCCGCCACGATGACGACGATTGATTTCACCTGGATATCCACCTGCGTACTGTCCGTCCCGGTCGGGATCGCGAAGAGAGGCAGGCGCTTATCGAAATCGCCGAAGGTAGGCATGACACGGTAGAACTGGCCAGTCGTGAGGCTTTCCACGAGCCTTATAATATCTTGCAGGGCGAAGGAAACGCCGATGGCCGAGATAAGGGGCACGAGCTTAGGGGCCTCGCGCAGTGGCCTGTAGGCCACCCGCTCCATGAGCATGGCGATGCCGCCCGAGGCAAGCATCGAAATAAGGAGGGCCATGACAAGGTAGAGGTAGCTGCCCATCGGCCCCGCCGCGGCGAGTACTCCAATCTTATCCATCGCGATGAGGAACTCGACGCCGGCGAAGGCGCCTATCGCGAATATCTCAGAGTGCGCGAAATTGATGAATTCGAGGACGCCATAGACCATCGTATAGCCTAAGGCTATGGCGGCGTAGACGAATCCGAGAGTGACCCCGTCGATGAGGACCTGGGGCAGGTTGACGAGCGTGTAGGTGACGATGGATATGCCCTGCGTATCGAGGAGGAGCTTGTCCGCCCCCGAGCCCCTGCAGATAAAGGCGAGGATGACCATGAGGACGGAGAACAAAACTCCCGCTCCCCCAACGAAGATGGCCATCTGGCCCAGGGGCGCCGCGATTTCCCGCAAGGTCCGCGAAGCCTGGGGTCTAGTCACTTAAAAGCCTCCGAGGAATGAAAAGATATCGACTCGATCGGAAGGAAATAGAGGAACCACGGAGGCTCGGAGTACAGTGCTACTCCGCGTCTCCGTGGTTGCCTTTCTCTTTATCCTAGCTCCGACTCACTGCGGCGGGGCGATGTCGAGGGTCTGGTCGATCTTGTTGGACGACCACTTGGCGGGATCGGCCGAGGTCACCTGAATAATGAAGTACTTGGCCTTCTCAAGGTCCCCCTTGGCGTTGAAGGTGATCGTTCCGGTGATGCCTTTGAAGTCCTTAAGCGCGCGGACCGCGGCGGCAACCGCAGCCCGCGCGGGGATCTTGCCGCCGGAGGCCTTGGCCGAGTTTTCGATGGCCTTGAGGGCGAGAGCCGTGCAATCGTAGGCCTGGGCCGCGAAGGGCTGGGGCTCGGAGCCGAACTTAGCCTTGAAGTCGGTCACGAATTTTGCTGTGCCGGAGTAGACGCTCGCAGGGCCGGAGACCGTCGAATAGCAAGTTCCCGCGCCGTCGAGGAGGGCCTGGCCGGCAATCTTGGCCGCGTCCGAGGAATCGAATCCATCGTCGGAGAGGAACAATCCCTTGAAGCCCTTCTGCCTGGCCTGCTTGAAGAGGACCGAGGACTGGTCGAACATGCCTCCGAAGTAGATGACCTGAGGCTTGGAGCCGAGGATGGGCGTGAGGATCGAGTCGAAGTTGGCCTTCTCCTCGGTGCCCGAGAAGCCGAGCACCTTGATGCCGAGTTTCTTGGCCTCGCGCTGGAAGTATTCCGCTATGCCCTGGCCGTAAGCGGTCTTGTCATGGAGGACGTAGGCGCTCTTAATGCCCTTGGACGCCGCGTATTGCGCCCCGACAGCTCCCTGCACGTCATCGCGGCCGCAGATGCGGTTGACTTCGGCGTAGCCGCGGTCGGTGACCTTCGGGTTCGTGTTCGCGGGCGATATGTTGACGAGCCCCGCAGCGTGATACTCCTCGGAGGCGGGGATCTGGACGCCCGAGTTGTAGTGGCCGATCACCGCGAGAATCGCAGGGTCGGAGACAATGCTCTTCGCGTTCGCAACACCGGTGTCGGGGTTGGCCTGATCGTCGAAGGGCGCGAGCACTACCTTGTAGCCGAGCTTGGCGAGAGGGCCGGAAAGCTGCTCGATCGCGAGCTGGGTCCCGTTCTTGATGTCGGTGCCGATGACCGACTGTCCGCCCGAGAGAGGGCTCTGAGTAGCGATCTTGATGATCTGCTCCTCTGCGCCGACCGTCATGGAACCGAGGCAGAGCGCCGCAACGAGCGACGCGCCGACGAGAAGTCTTTTCCTCATCTTGTCTGTTCCTCCCTTTTCCTTGCGAAACAATGTTCCGATAACCTTGCGGTTGATAGGGGAGTTTAGAAGCTTAAGGGAAGCGGCGTCAAGATTTTTTATGCATAAATGCAAGCTATGACTTATATATATCAACGAAAATGTAGCTAGTCCGTTTTTGAACCACGTTAGAGTATGCCCAGGCGGGCTAGGGCGAGGGTTACGGCCGCCAGGGCTGCCGTCTCGGTCTTGAGAATTCGCGCTCCAAGACTGCATGCCTCGAAGCCTGATTGGCGTAGTGCGGCCTGCTCTGCCTCCGTCCAGCCCCGCTCACTTCCCACTGCAAGGGTTACTGGGGCCGTAAGCGCGGACAGTTCGCCCATGCGTTTCTCGACACCATAGGGGTGCAAGAATATGCGCGTTTCGGGTTCCTTCCTCGCGCGATCGAGCGAGGCCAGACATCGGGAAAGATTCCAGTGCGTGCAGACCTCGGGCAGGCGCGGATTGCCTGCCTGCTCGGCTCCTTCGATAAGAGGGGCACGGAAATCCTTGTCTTTGAAGATCGAGCTCTGGGCATAGGACTTCTCGCCGAGCTCGGTGCCCGTGAGATGGATCCGGGCGACGCCGAGGCTCGCGAGATCCTTGAGTATCCTGTTGGCTTGGATGGGCCTCGGAAAACCGAGAACGAGGGTGATGGGCGCAAGCTCCGGCGGAACGCCGGAAGGCCCCTTAAACCCTTCGAAATCGAGGACGAGCCCCGAGTCGTCGAGCTCTCGGACTATCGCCTGGCCGATCGAGGCATCGCCTAAGGAGGGCGCGCCGCTTGCGATGCCTGCAGCAAGCGTATCGCCCTTTCCTTTCTTGAGCACCTTCTTGACGTGCTCCCAACGGCGGTCGGAGCGGGGCAGGCGGCGGCCGATTTCGTCCTTCTCGAGGATGAGGATGTTCATCCCAGGCCCGCCCCGATATTCATCAGTGGGTCGCCACCTCGGCGTTGTAATCCACGCCATCGACCTCGAAGCCGTGGATGCGGAGGAACTCCGAACGGAAACCCGCCACGTCCGCCAGCTCGGCGAGGTTGCCCTCGTTGATCTTGGCCATGCGCGCGCTCACTTCCGCCTGGACCTGCGCTCCCATCTCGAGCTCGTCGAGGCGGATGCGGCCCTCGCCGTCGAGGGGAACCTTCCCGCCGGAGTAGAGCCGCTCGCGGAAGAGCCTGTCCATCTGCGCGATGCAGTCCTCGTGGATGCCTCTCTCCTTCATCACCTTGAAGAGGATGGAGATGTAGAGGGGAATGACGGGGATGACCGCGCTCGAGCGGGTGACTACCGCCTTGTTGATCGAGACATATGCCTTGAGCCCGTCCTTGGCGCCGCTGTTGATGCTCTTGGCGCTCGCCTCGAGGTGGTCCTTAGCCTTGCCTATCGTGCCGTCGCGGTAGATCGCCCACGAGAGCTCGGGGCCGATATAGGAATAGGCGACCGTCGTTGCGTTAGGCGCCAGCACTCCCTCGGCCGCCATGGCGTCCATCCAAAGTTTCCAATCCTCGCCGCCCATCACCTTGACGGTATTGGCGGCTTCGTCCTCGGTCGCGCCCTGGACTTCAGCGAAGGAGAGAGCGCCCGTGAACATATCGACGTTCCGTCCGCGATAGGCGCTGCCTAAGGGTTTTATCACCGACTTGTACATTACGCCGGTCTCGGGATCGGTGCGCACGGGAGATGCGAGGGAATAGATGACGAGGTCGAACTTTATCCCCAGGTCGCGGGCTGCCTGGGCTACACGCGATTTCATATCCTTCGCGTAGGCGTCACCGTCGAGGGTGATAGCCGATAGCCGGGCGGCCTTCGCGGCCGCCTCGAAGGCGCGGTTGTCGTACCATCCGGGCGTGCCGGTCTTCGTGTCGGAAGGACTGCGCTCGAAGGAGACGCCTACGGTAGGAGCGCCGAAGCCGAAGGCCGCAGATATGCGCGAGGCCAGGCCATAGCCCGTCGAGCAGCCGACGACGAGGACCGCCTTCGGGCCCTTGAGCCTCGCGTAGGAGTCGGCGTGCTTCCGCACATAGTCTATCTGGCGCTCCGTCTCCTTCGCGCAGCCCAGGGGGTGCGCGTTCAGGCAGATGTTGTTGCGGACCATGGGTTTTAGAATCATTTCGTTACTCCTGTAGAAGCGCCCGAGGCGACTTGGGTGACGTCGCCGTCCCCCGCTATGGATATCCACTCGGCCTCGACCGCGACTTCGCCGCCGACGTAGCCCGTGCCCTTCTGGTGCACGATGTGGGGACTGGCCTTTAGGTTGACTATCTCGGCCCGGAGCGTCTCACCGGGGCGGACCTGGCGGCGGAAGCGAGCTTCCTTGATCTTTGCGAGGAAGAAAGTGCCCGCGCCCTCGATGCCCATCTTGCGCACGCCGACACCCCCGAGCTGAGCCAGCGTCTCGAGCTCGATGACTCCCGGGACGACGGGGTAGCCCGGGAAATGGCCCTTAAAGAAGAACTCTTCGTCGGAGAAAGTCTTGTAGCCGACGATCTTTTCGCCCTCTATCTCGACTCTGTCCGCGAAGAGGAAAGGTTTTCGGTGGGGCAGGAACTCTTTGACTTCCGCGAGCGCCGCCTCATCGCTCTGTCGCTCGCTCATTTCTGGACCTTCTTGAACACCACGACGCCGTTGTGCCCGCCGAAGCCCAGGGAGGCCGAGGCAGCCGCGTCGATCTTCATGCTCCTGCCGACCTTGGGAACGTAGTCGAGATCGCAGCCGTTCTCGATGTCGGGGTTGTCGAGGTTGATGGTCGGCGGCGCGAAGCCATCGTTTATCGCCTTGATGCAGACGACCGCCTCTATGGCGCCCCCCGCGCCGAGCATATGGCCGGTCATGCTCTTCGTCGAGGAGATCGCGAGCTTCCTCGCGTGATCGCCGAAGGCGTTCTTGATCATGAGGGTCTCGACCTTGTCGTTGATCTCGGTCGAGGTACCGTGGGCGTTGTAGTAGTCGATATCGTCGCCCTTCAGATGGGCGTCTTCGAGGGCATAGGCGATGGCGCGCGCGCCGCCGTTTCCGGTGGGGTCCGGGGCGGTCAGGTGATAGGCGTCGCAGCTCGCGCCATAGCCGGCGAACTCGGCGTAGATATGAGCGCCGCGCGCGACTGCCTTGTCCCAGTCCTCGAGGACGAGGGCCGCAGAGCCCTCGCCTAGGACGAATCCGTCGCGGTCCTTGTCGAAGGGCCTCGAGGCGAGCTCGGGATGATCGTTGTACTTCGTGGAGAGGGCCTGGAGGCGGCAAAAGCCGCCGATCGTGAACTCGGTGACCGCGGCCTCGGCGCCGCCCGCGACCATCGCGTCGACTCGCCCGGAGCGGATGAGATCGAGGGCCTGGCCGAGCGCGTCGGTTCCCGATGCGCAGGCGGTGACCGCTGTGAAGGCCGGTCCGAGGAGCCCCAGGCGCATCGCGATGTTCGCAGGGCCTTCGTTCGCTATCATGAGAGGGACGGTCATAGGCGGCATGCGGTCGGGCCCCGACTCGAGTTGCTTGCAATGCGACTCGAGGAGGGACTCGATGCCCCCGATGCCGATGCCCATGACCGTGCCGACGCGATCTGCCGCGTAGGGCAGCTTGGAGGCTGGCTCACCCTCCGCCGCCACGAAGCCCTCGCCGAGCCCAGCGTCGCGCCAGGCCTGGACTGCCGCGGCTACGCAGAACTGGGCGAAATTGGCCATCTTGCGGGCCTCTTTCTTGTCCATGTAGAGGAGGGGGTCGAAGTTCTTCACTTCGGCCGCG
>Ga0326727_10007242_pt1 | contig 29512 bp, 22 predicted proteins | sample MB2enrmetagenome_FD_207643 | JGI IMG/M metagenome (GOLD analysis project Ga0326727, IMG submission 207643) | Lab enriched peat soil microbial communities from McLean, Ithaca, NY, United States - MB29MY | ecosystem: Environmental > Terrestrial > Soil > Wetlands > Peat | place: USA: New York... | reverse complement strand
GGGCCAGGGAACAGCTCACTCCCGCGAACCTCCCGCTGCCTGATCCGCGACCACAGATGTGGGAGTACGAAAATGCCTGAAGCTCCACCATCGGTAAGGGTAGGGTGCTGCGGATGGTCCTACAGGGAGTGGGTCGGGCCGTTCTACAGGTCGGGCGAGAAGATGTTCGCCCAGTATGCCCGCTCGTTCGACGTGGTGGAGATGGACAGCTCGTTCTACAGGGTGCCGGACGTGAAGGTCATGCTCGGGCTCGCCCGCGCCGCTCCACAGGGGTTCCTGTTCACGATAAAGGTCCCCAAGGTCGTGACCCACGAGGAGTTCGTCAAGGACACGGAGAGGGCAAGAGAGACCCTCCAGCAGTACTTCGTATCGCTCGAGCCGTTGAAGGTCGCCCACAAGCTTGCTCTGGCACTGGTCCAGCTTCCCCCGAAGTTCGCGTTCGAGGACAGGGAAGATCTCGAGCGTCTCCTGGGGACGTTTAAGGACAAGGGGGTGAAGACCGCCACCGAGTTCAGGCACCCGAGCTGGCTCGCCGAGGAGAACGTCTCTGAGTCCCTTAGGGTACTGAGAGAGAATAGCTCGTCATACACCGTGGTCGACGAGCCGCTCCTGCCACCGGTGGTGCACAGGACCGCGAGCCCGACCTACGTGAGGCTGCACGGGCGGAACCCGGACCATTGGTACGACTACAACTATTCAGGCAACGAGTTGCGGGAGTGGGCGGACAAGGTGTCCGGCATGGTCAAGGAGGGTGACGAGGTGATACTGGTCTTCAACAACCACCCGCACGGGAACGCCCCAAACAACGCGATGAAGATGTTAGACCTGCTAGGACTCCAGTACAAGAACAGGTTCGAAGAAGGCACCAACTCATCTACTCGGTGAATGAAGAGAATCGCAAAGGAAAGGGTTCTGGGACGCTGCTGGCAGTTGTGCCGGCAACGTCCCACGTCACGGTAGTTCCGGATCAGGCCTCTAGCAGGATGCAGGGCCCGTATCCCAGATATGAACGGGGCCCGGATAGTAGTAAGGTACTCCCATGATTGTGGCCGAGATCTGTTCCTGGTAGACCTTGAATTGGTGACAGACACTATTGGTATTCGTTATGGTGTAGGTGAGTGTCTTGGTGGATGATGAACTCCAAGAGTTGGTGATGGAAAGGGATACAGAAAGGCTCACCGATCCTATGTCCACTCCCACGTCCACATTGATTCCATCCGCGCTACTAGTTGCGTAGGTTGATGAAACGGAATCGGTATGGGAACCGCCAGGCTGAAGCGTGTACGTTGAGAGGAGCCTCGCGCCGGGCGGGGGACTTGAAGAACTGTACTTGTCGGCGAGGTAATGATCAAAGGTCCGTGCCGGGTCTCCACTTGATGACCCAGTGCCATATACGTAAGTCCAGGCGATGGACGTCCCGCCATTTGCATATTGGATGCTCCCGCCAATCATCCACACTTGGTCGTATTCGCTAAGGATGCACTGCGTTGCGGTTGGGGATGCACAGTAACTCGCCCAGGAACTAGTCCAAGTCTCACTATTGGAGTAACTCACTCCATTGCCCGCGAATTGGTAGCTGACGCTTGAGCTGATAGAATTCGAGCTCGAATAGGACATCGAAACCTCCGGAGTGTCTGGGAAGTCTACAAGGCTGTAGTAGGAGAAGGAAGTCGGTGTGCTCGACTCGATCGCAACGAGTGTTTGAGAGGTGTAGACGGTCGCGCTCCAGTACTTGAGATTCTGAGCTTGAATGGTCCAGGCAGGGTTGGTTATCGAGTTGACGGTGATCGGGTTCAGGGTGACTGAGAATGTGTATGGACCGCCAGAACCCCCAAACTGTCCTTTGACTGGGGTAAATGCTAATGAGAAGCAAAAACCGCCATTCGAGTTAGTTGTAGTCGATTGAGTGACCAATGCGTTCGCCACCCCGACTGACATGTAGTATTGGAGTTGGACGGACTGGCTAGGTATTCCCACACCATTCTGGTTATAGGCGTATCCTTCAACCGGGTTTGTCACACTCGAAGGACATGGGCCAGATCCTGTTCCGCCGCAGTTGCTGCCGCATGTTGAACTGGCAAAAGCGCTCCCAGGCAGCAGAACCGCGGTCGTCAAGAATCCGATCGCCATGGCGAGGCTCACTATTGCGCGTGTTTGTCTGGTTGACATGGATGGTGAAACCCAAATCTCGGTATTAAGCAAAAGGGCCGAAAACCGTCCTTAATTGGCCTTCACTGCTAGCACGTAGCACGCGCGAAAGGGCACGATTGGGCATCTTTCCACCACCCTGTCCAAGTTGTGCCGTCTGGGGAGGACGAGGTAATATGCGATGTTTCCGCAAAGAGAGGTACGAGCAGACTCTAGCAAGATATCGAACCCGTCAGGTCCGCCGATTGGCCAGACGGCGCCTCGCTGCGCCCCATGGAGGCTCCATCGGCGCCGTCTCCATCAATATATATGCATGGTCTGATAGGGGAGAGTATGAGCACCACGACAGCAAGTCCGGTACGGCCCAAGAAACTTCCCAACCTGATGAAGGCCACGTATCTCGGCCCTGAAGAGAATTTTCTCTGGGAGGGGCGTCCTTCCGGGTGGCTCTACTTCCCGGGACCCATACTGCTGCTCATCATCGTATTGGCCGGAAACCTGTACCTTTGGGCGCGGCTCCCCGGGAGCCCTCTTGCCAGCATCATACCGGCATTCTCCTTCATGGGCTCTTACCTCAATGCAGGTGTCTCGGTACACTCCCTCAGGATCATATTGGGCCTTGTTCTCCTGCTGGTAGCAATAATCTTCCTGGCCGAAAGGTGGTTCAGGCGCGCCACGACAGTCTTCGCCGTCACAAACACACGTCTCATCAGGCAGAAGGGAATATTCTCCAAGGATTTCGACGAGATCCAGCTGAGACAGATCCGCGGTATCGACGTGAAGCAAGGCATCGGGCAGAGGATCCTTGGTTATGGGACGGTAAAGCTCAGCGCTGAGGCTGGCGGTTCAGGTGCAATGGGCAACGAGGAATGGAAGGGATTCCCTTCACCGGTCAAGTTCCAGAGGATGGTCGAGTCTGCCCAGGAAAGCCTAAGTGGAGTAGGGAGAAACTAGAGGTCCATGGGAGACGACTTCGAAGTAATAGTTGTCGGCGCCGGGATGGCTGGCTGCTCCGCAGCCATACGTCTCGCCAAGGCGGGAGTCCAGGTGCTCCTCATCGAGCGCGGGGACGAGCCCGGGGCAAAGAACCTCTCAGGAGGCGTTCTATGGGGCCACGATTTGGACAAGCTGGTCCCGGAGTGGAAGGATGAGATGCCACTCGAGCGCCACATCATCTCGAAGCGGATCGGTTTCCTTACTGGAAAGCGCGCCATATCCTTCGTGTACGACGACCACGAGTGGGGCACACCCCCATACAACGCCCACAGCGTCCTGCGCGCCAAGACCGACGCGTGGCTCGCGAAGAAGGCCGAAGAGCTAGGCGTCACCGTGATCAACCAGGTCCCGGTGGAGAAGCTCAACATCCAGGGCGAGAAGGTCCATGGGGTGTTCCAGGGGGGAGAACCGGTAGGAGCACCCCTCACGATCATCTGCGACGGGGTCAACAGCCGGACCACTCTGGGTACATTCATCCGCAAGCGCCCGAGACTGGACGAACACCACACCGAAATCGGGGTGAAGGAGGTCTATCGCCTCCCTCGCGCGACCATAGAGGACAGGTTCGGGGTCACCGGGGACAACGGGTGCGCCCAGGAATGGGTCCTCGGAATGCTCCCGCGCGGCATCACTGCCGGCGGGTTCATCTACACCAACAAGGACACCATTTCCCTAGGCATCATCGCGAGCATAGCCTCGCTCAAGAAGCACGACGTCCCCTCCCACGAGATAATCGAGAGGTTCAAGCTCCATCCGTCGATCGCGCCCTACGTCACCGGGGGCGAGCTCGTCGAGTACGGGGCCAAGCTCATCCCAGACGGAGCGGTGAGCGCACCAGAAAGGCTCTGGGGAGACGGCTTCCTCGTTGCAGGGGATGCCGCAGGATTCGTCTTCTCGAACGGCATCGTGATCCAGGGGATGAACTACGCGATATCGAGCGGCATCCTTGCGGCGGAGACCGCGCTGCAGGGGCTGAAGACAAAGGACTTCTCAGCAGCGAGCATGTCCTCCTACGGGGCGCGCCTGCAGAAGAGCCACATCCTCGCCGACTTCGAGAACTTCCGTGGAACTGGCAAGGTCAAGTGGAACGAGCGTCTCTACGCCGACTATCCGCAGATGCTTACCGGCATCTTCCACGACATGATGACCGAGAAGGGCCAGCCGAAGAGACACATGAGGAACCAGATCCTTGACGCCTTCATGAAGAGCCGCACGAACAAGGTGAAGATGGCCACTGACGTCGTTCAGGCGGCTCTCGAGATGTGAAGGGAGCAAACAGGCGCCGTATGGTCGCGCCGGGGGCAGAGCGCTCCGACAGCATCGCGGTCAGGGAATACGACAAGAGGGATCAGCCGACGCTGATCAAGATTGAGCTGGCAGCAGAGAACTTTGGCGAACAGTATCTCGAGTCCGAAACACACCTCTTCAACAGGGACAGCATACCCGAGTTCGGAGCAGTATTCGTTGCCGAGACCCAGGGCGAGATTGTTGGCTATATCGCTCTGAGCAAGCGCATCTTCTCCGTTCTCATAGACTCTCTGGTGGTCAGAGAGGACGTCAGGCGAAAGGGTGTAGGCATGGCCCTTATCGCTAGGGCCAAGGAATACACCAGAAGGCTGGGCCTCAAGGTCCTTCGTGTCGACACCGGCGATTTCATGAACTACGCGATAAGCTTCTACCTCAAGGCAGGATTTCGCCCATGCGGCTTCGTGATCCACGATTTCGGACTGAACGTGAAGCAGCTGCACTTCTACATGGATCTTTCAGGATGATGCCCGAGGTTCTTCTGGGGAACGTTCCCCTGACGGTAGCAACATGACCTGGCAGGAAGCGGTAGCCGAGATGACAGTCTGCCAGCGCTGCCATCTGGCCAAGACGCGCAAGAACGTGGTGGTCTATCGGGGCAGCGCAAAGCCGCGCATACTCTTCGTGGGGGAAGCCCCTGGAAGGAGGGAGGATGAATCGGGTCTCCCCTTCATGGGTTCTGCAGGCAAGATACTCGACAGGGCCATCGCAGAACTCGCCATCAGCGAGAGCGAAATCGGGATCACGAACGTGTTCATGTGCCGCCCACCAGGAAACGTGTTCGACCCAGTTGCGGCCGCAGCGTGCCGGCCATGGCTGGAGCTGAAGGTGCGGCTCCTCGATCCAAGGGTCATCGTCACTCTAGGGGCCAATCCACTGAGGTCGTTCAACGCAGGGGCTGGCCCCATCACGTCGGAGGCGGGACACGCCTTCGACTGGCACCGGCGCAAGATATTCCCGATGCTCCACCCTGCCTCTACACTTCGCAGGAGAGCCTACGCTCAGAGATGGAAAGAGGACATCAGCGGACTGAAGGCCCTGCTCGGTAGCCTTCGAGAGCCCCAGATGCCTTGAAATATCATAGCCACCTGAAGAGCCTGCCGTGCAGCCCGGAGACGAGAAGGAGAACGACGAGGCATTGCCCATAGAGGAGCTACTTTCCACTGCTGAAGCCCCTCTCGTTGTCGACGGCGGCGAGGGCATCGGACGGCTGCCCCTCCCCAGGAGGGAGAAGGGACAGCTATTCGCCATCGCGAACCAGCTCCTCGGCGCAGGGCGGATACGCGTGGCCTGCGAGGACAACGCGTCTCGGATGGGCCGCATCACCGGGCGTCTCAAGAAGAAGATGTGGATCCGCGAGGGAGACCTTCTCATCGTGAGCCCATGGAAGTTCCAGGAGGGCAAAGCCGACATAGTCTTCCGATACAACAGGACCCAGGCGGCATACCTCAGCCGGCGCAAGCTGCTTCCGACCACGGTCGACCTGTTCACTGAAGTGCCTCTGCCAAAAGATTCGTCCACAAAGCAAGGATGAAGACATACTCTCTTTCCGATGTTGCGATAATGGAGGCCAACGCCGTGGCGCACGGCGTCACTATTGATGCACTGATGGACCACGCGGGGCGTGTCGTGGCAGAGGAGGCATGCCGGCACCTGCCTCCGCCCCCGGCGAAGGTGGGATTCCTGTGCGGCGCAGGGAACAACGGCGGCGATGGCTTGGCCGCCGCCTTCTATCTTCGTTCGAAGGGATACACGCCAGAGATCTGGCTGGTCAGCCAGACACAGGAGTTCAGGACCCGACAGGCCCGGAGGCGTTGGAACATGATATCCGACAGCCCCGGCGTTCATTCTGGAGTTCCAACGGTCGATGACCTGCAGGATCTCCCCCTCGTGATAGATGCCATGATAGGCACCGGGGGGAAAGGTGAGCTCAAGGAACCGTACAGGAGCGCCGTCATGGCGCTCAGGAAGGCGCGCGTGCCTGTGCTCTCGATAGACCTTCCAACGGGGCTTGGCACTACAACCCCCGCGATTGCCACGTGGACTGTGGCGCTGGAAGTGCTCAAGGAGGGGATGGAAAGCAAGGAAGTCGGAACGGCCGTTGTGAGGTCGATAGGTTTTCCACCCGAGGCATACGAGGAGACCGGCCCGGGTGAGTTCCTGCTCTTTCCGCTGCCCGGCAAGGACACTAGCAAGGGGGAGAGCGGCCGTCTTGCGATCGTAGGCGGAGGTCCGTACACCGGGGCCCCGGCGATCGCCGCGCTCGCGGCGCTGAACGCGGGATGTGACATGGTATTCATTGTGGCACCGGAACCGGCCGCCACGGTCGTACGGTCCTACTCCCCGAATCTCATAGTCAGAAGCGTCGGGACCGACGGTGCCTTCGCCTCATCTGACGGAGAAGCGCTCTGGAAGTGCGTGGAGGAGATACACCCCGACGCGATCCTGGTGGGGAACGGTGCCGGACACGATCTCGGTACCCTGCAGGCTCTTTCTCACCTGGTGGGAAAGGCCATCCAGCACATGCCGGTGGTCATGGATGCGGACGCGACCAGGCTCGTGAACCTGAGGGAGGAAAGGCCGCTCTACGGCAAGATGAGCAACCGCCTTCTCCTGACCCCGAACAGGAGAGAGCTCTACCGCATACTGGGCCAGGCGATCTCCGAACGGCCCAAGGAGAAGAGGGAGCAGCTGATCGCGCTTGCAAAGACCCTAGGTGCCACCATACTGCTCAAGGGCGAGTTCGACCTGATGACCGACGGCTCCGACTTCAGGGAGAACAAGACCCACCACCCGGCGATGGTGGTCGGGGGGGCGGGAGATGCCCTCTCGGGACTGGTCGCATCCCTGATGGCGCGGGAAGTGCCCGCTTTCCCTGCTGCACGGCTTGCAACCTACTGGCTGGGACTCGCATCGTTCAGCCTTTTCGAGCGGCAGAGCTACGGGATAAAGGCCACGGACCTCGTGGAGGAGATGCCCCGGATGCTCAACAAGGCTCTCAGGGGGCTTGGCGCTGCTTCGGCGAGGACCGCTCGTCGTCAGGCGGAGGCTTCCGGCCGCGATCCCGATCACGTGCGCCCCTCATCAGACGACGTACTCCCCAAGGAACTACGAATGGAAGAATGATGATGAGCCCGATGCACACTGCCAGGTAGTCCCACGACTGGGCCGGCACGTCATTGGTGTTCCCATCCAACCAGAGCTTCAGGGCGCCGAACCATGGCACCATTCCCCTGGCCACGCCCAGTACCCAGCCGGGCTGGACGATGCAGGATATCTCGCAACGGTCGCCGTACATCTTCTGGTCGTACATGCCATGGTTGTTGTCTCCCATGGTGATGTAACCTGACGTGGGTCCGCCAGGTTCCATCGCGAGGCTTGAGAAGTCTATGCTGATGGTGATATCTGTCCAGCCCACGTCATGGAGCTCGAGCGTGCCGGTGACCGGGGTCCACGGGTTGTTGAGGCAGGTCCTCGTGCCCGCCTGCGTGTCGATCTGATACTGGCCCGGGCATGAGAGGTCCAGAAGCGAGGGGGCGTCGAATGAGCCTGTTGAGCTGTTGTAGTCGACCCACAGTATTGCCCTGTGGATGACAGGGGTCGTGCCCATCTGGCCGTCGGGGTAGTACAGGATCACGTCCCCTGGTTCTCCATAAGTGGTGTACCCGGTAGCTTCGCTTGCAACGTAGGTGGCTATGGACGAGGGAACGCTAACCTTCTTGACGAGGACGATGTCGCCAGTGTTGACTATTCCCAGGGTGTCGTTGTAGCCGTGCTGCATGCTGTCCGATTCGACAACGACCATCGGGGGCCAGTTGAGGGTGTAGAGGAAGAGCGCAGCGATGAGTATCGCCACGGCGGAAATGCTCGCGACGGGCTCGAAATACGGGTGGTGGATGATTCTACTGATGCGTGAGTTGCGCTGGTGCTTGAGCGAGATCATCTGCAGTCAGTCCCCGGAAAGACCCATCTTCTGGAGCAACCGCTGGTAATCCTCTTCAGAGACCCACTCGACCTTGAGATATTCCTTGAGGAAGGGCTTGGTCGCCCCAAGTCCCCGGGCCTCGTCTATCACGAACTGATACGCCTCGAGCTCGGTGGGCCGGTCGACGTACTCGTACTTCGGGTCCCAGAGCTCGATTCCCTTGTGGCGCTGTGCCACGTGGCAGAGCTCGTGCAGTATGTCCATGTAAAGGAGGATGGCGGCACTCTCCGCCAGGTGGCTGTGACCCACTACGACCACATCGGCATCCCCTGAGATCACTGGATTCCAGCGGTCCCTGGAGTGGGGCATGTCTGGCATAGTACGCGGTGCCACATACATCCAGATGTCAGCCTTTACGACCTCTACGGATGCCTTCAGGATGCCTTTCGGCCCATCTGGGTCCTTGGCCGAAAGGGTGGCAAAAGCTGGAAGCTTGTCGAGTCCTGGGAAGACCTCCAGCAGCTCGTAGCGCCCCGGTCCCAGACTGCGGTTGACAGAGAACCCCACCGGGGGTTCGTTGGACGCCTTTCTTGATCTCGGCACGTCACAAGCAAAGCTCCCGAAGAGGTAAAGGTTTTCGTCTTGGGAACGAACATACTCTGAGGTTGCACAGGCACAGGTCTGCCAGCTCACCACCTGCAGGCAAGATGGTGCACCTCCACTGTGACGACGTGGCAGGGAAAGGTGCTTCCTCTCCGCCTGGACGGCGGACGAGCTCAGGGAATAGGTCCGCAGCTGGCGTAACCATGGCTGGCAAGCGGACGGGAAGTGGGCCTTTCGGACCCATATCCGGCTCTTTCGCGGTTCGGCATGGCCAAGAGGAAATCTACGCGTGGAATGGCCATAAGGGCCTCCGTAGGGGGTCGAAACCCCCTTCACAATCTTTATGACAAAGTGACGCATTAGCAACCTCGCAATTGGGGAGATATGCTCGGCAAGCAGAGCCCATTAGGTACGTCTTTTGGCCGAACGATTGGTCTTTTCGTGGTGGTAGCACTGATGGTGACAGGTTACCTCGCCGTCATGCAGGCCCCGCTCACCCCGCAAGGGCGTCCCTCTGCTCCACAGAATGGTCTCTCAACTCAGGAGAGTCAATCTACCGTAGGATCGCAAGCAGCAACACACCCTGTTGCTCCGGCCTTTGTGTCTCCCCGCATAGGCAATCTGTATTCGCCGGCCCACCCGCTCGCGATCGGCAACTGTACTACAACGCCGGTCGTCCCCGGTTGTGGATTCTCGGCGGAACCCGCCCCGATGGGTATCGCCGATTACGGGGTCTCAGGGTACGGACATCCGACCTACTATGCGTATGGTACGACCGCGTTCCTGGGGGTCATCAACTGGACCAACGCGTACATCTACAGCTCTGGCCAGGGAGGAAGTTTCAGCATTCAACTTAATGTCGTCCTGAACTTCATCAACGGGGGCAAGAACTACTCCTACTGGATCCAGAACGTCCCCGTCCCGGATGACTCGACCAAGAACGATCTTGCGATGAGCTACGCCAACAACATCTGGAATTTCAGTTGCGCCAGCACTACGTGCAATCTCGCAACCAACACGGTCACTGGGAACGGAACGGACTCCGGTGGCGTCTATGTCTGGCCAAAGAGCGGCAATTCCGGTTGCGCCGGGGGCGGCTCAGGGACCTGTGATACCTTGGATGGACCGAGCTGGACCGCCGTGGAGGTCCGCTCGTTCCTGAGCGCGAGCGGGTCACCTGAGGTACGTTTCTGCTATTTCGATAAGTTGAACCCTACCATGAAATGCTACGATACCGTCACATTCGGATTCGCTCATCATGTCACCCTCGACCGCGGCTTCTTTGTCGATGGCTTGTCGATGAACCCCACGGGTCTCTTCGAGGACGCCGAGCTTACGATTGGCGGACCGGGGGGCGGCGCTTCGACCACGAACACCGGCCCGAGCAACATCCATATGACACTCGATTACTGGAACGGCCACAACTTCCAGTCGGTGCCCTCGGCGTGGAATGCCGGGGACGACACAGCCGAAGCGCTCAGCAGCGATCAGTCCATATTCAGCAACGACGGGTCCGGAACTCCTTTGACGGTCCAACTCAATGGAACGACCCGGGAGGACTTCGAGAATCCCTCTTACACCATGAATCAGGTGGGGGAGCTTCAGGTAGTGGCCTCTGGAATGACCTCAGGCAAAGTAGTAGTCAAGTCCGCCGGGTGGGCCTACCAAGGGGGAGAAGCGAACCTCACCCTGGTACCGGGCACTTACCATGTCTGGGACAATGGAACCTCCAGCTACGACCTCGGCATGTGCACGATCACCGCTGGATCCACACTCACCGTGACCCTTCCATCCACATGCAGCGGTGGTGGAACGCCCCTGTCCCTCTCGACGTTCGGTGCCTCTCCCAACCCTGTCGCAGCGGGGAGCTTGGTCACCTTCACTGTAACCACTACCGGCGGGACGGCCCCTCTCTTCTACAACTACACTGGGCTGCCAGCAGGATGCACGACACAGGACCTTTCGACCTTCTCATGCACTCCCAATACAGTGGGGACCTACTACGTGAACGCGACCGTGAACGATTCAGCCGCCGCACACACGACGAAGACGATCACACTGACGGTGACCTTGGCGCCGCTGAGCTTCACGACGTTCTCCGCCTCTCCAAACCCAGTGGCGGTAGGGAATACAGTCACGTTCACCGCCTCGGCCAGCGGTGGGACAGCTCCGCTCAAGTATTCCTATACCGGGTTGCCACCGGGATGCTCGACCCAGGACCTTGCCTCGTTCGGATGCCCCCCCAGCACCTACGGGACGTTCAGCGTGAACGCCACCGTCAATGACTCCGCCGGAGCAAGCCTCTACAAGACGATAACACTCACGGTCTCGCCCGTTCCGCTAGCCATCGGCACTTTCTCGGCCACTCCGAATCCAGTGTCGTACGGCGTCGCCACCATGTTCAGCGTGACGGCAACCGGCGGAGCCACGCCTCTCACCTACTCGTATACGGGCCTGCCCGCGGGCTGTTCGAGCCAGAGCCTCGCGCAGATGTCCTGCACCCCGACGGCCGTAGGGAAATTCACAGTGCAGGTCACGGTGAAGGATTCCATGTCCGACACCGCAGTCGGGTATCTCAACCTCACCGTGAGCGCCCCAATCCTCTCCATCACGACCTTCGCGGCGAATCCGGGCACCATCAATCTGGGAACGTCGACCAACCTCACTGCAACCGTCTCGGGAACCGGCACACTCACCTACAGCTACAGCAGTCCCGCCGGCTCAGGGTGTGTCTCGGCCAATGCGGCGACCATCAAATGCACGCCGACAGGGGCCGGGACGTACACCATCGAGCTGACGTTGTCCGATACGTTCGGGTCAACGGTTTTCCAGAACGCGAGCTTCACGGTGAACCTGCCCGCTGCCCCTGTGATAGCCTCCTTCACCGTCAGTCCATCGACGATAACCGTCGGCGGGAACACGACGTTCCACGTGAAGACGACGGGCGGTGTCGCACCGCTGATGTACGCCTACTCGAACCTCCCAACCGGGTGCGCGAACTCGAGCACGTCCACCCTGGGATGCACTCCGGCCAACGTTGGTCACTACAACATCACCGTCACGGTGCGCGACTCTGCCGGGAGGGTGACATCACCCCAGACGGTCGCCTTGTACGTCAAGGCCAGCATTCCCGCGATCACCCTGGTCACACTGACGCCGTCGCCCTCTGAGATCAGTCTGGGGCAGTCTATTTGGCTCAATGTGACGGTCACGGGCGGAACCCAGCCCTTCTCCTATTCCTTCAGCGGATTGCCCTCTGGCTGCACCTCGGCGAGTGTAGCGTCTCTCCTGTGCACACCGACGTCCGCAGGGAACTACTCTGTCTCGGTAAAAGTCACTGACGTCAACAGGGAGACTGGATCCGCTTCTGCCATCGCCAGAATCGCGGCGGCCCCTCCAACCACAGGCTCGTCGTCCGGCTTCTTGGGCTTGAGCACGACCGACTGGCTGCTGATCATTATCATCGCGATCGTAGCCATTGCCATAGTGGCCGCCGTGATGCGCCGCAGGAGCATGCAGGAGCCTCCGTCCGAGGTAGAGTACGCTGCTGCCACCCCAGTTGCCGCAGCCCCGGGCCTCGCCGGTCCCTCACCTTCGGGCCCTCAGCAGCCGGGGGATTACCCGCCTCCGCCGCAGGAAGGTGCCCCATATGCCGCCCCTGAAGCGGCGGCACCTGCAGCCGCGGCAGCCAGCGGGATGATGGTCCAATGCCCAGCCTGTGGTGCCGGTGTGATGAGCGGGGACGCAACCTGCTCCAGGTGCATGAACCCGATGCCTCCTCCTGGTTGACCCTGAGGATACCGGGGAAGTACACCAGGGCCGCGGAAAGTCCCGCGTTTCCGAACGCATAATGGTGTCTGGCCTCATTGTGTCCCTTGCCCTACCCGAATCTCCCAAATACTCAATTGATATCTCACCGGCCCAAGGTAACGGGTGAACGTATGGTCGTAGTGTTGGATGGGCATTCTCTGAAGGCTGAAGACGTGGTGAAGGTAGCCAGGAACGGCGAGAAGATATCGATAAGCAAGGAAGCTGTCGAGCGTATCAACAAGTGCCGCGCCCTGCTGGAGCGGAAGATCGTCGCCAAGGAGATAATGTACGGCGTGAACACCGGCATCGGCGAGCTTTCCGAGGTAGTGCTGAACCAGGAACAGGTCGAGAGGTTCCAGAAGTACCTCGTCTACTCGCACGCGGCTGGCTGCGGCGAGCCTATGGCCGAAGAGGACGCGCGCGGAGCGATGCTCGCGCGACTGAATACCCACTGCTGGGGCCATTCCGGCATAAGGCGAGAGCTCGTTGAGATGATGATCGAGATGCTCAACAAGGGTGTGAACCCGGTCATGTGCCAGAAGGGTTCGGTTGGAGCCTGCGGGGACCTCTCCCCGATGGCACAGATGGCGCTCACTCTCATGGGCGAGGGCGAGTCCTTCTACAAGGGGAAGAGGATGCCGGCCGCTCAGGCGCTGAAGGCCGCAGGGATCACCCCCATAGTGTTCAAGGAAAGGGACGGGCTCGCATCGATCAATGGATCCAACGCGATGACGGCAATGGGCTGCATCGAGCTCGTGGACGCAGAGCGGTGGCTCAAGACCCAGGAGGTCGCCCTGGCGATGACGCTCGAAGCGCTGAATGCCAACATGAAGGCGTATGACCACCGCGTCCACGACGTGAGAGGTTACCCCGGTGCCCAGGCATGCGCCGAGAACGTCCGGAAGATCACTGAGGGTTCCGAGCTGCTGAAGCGCCCGGGCAAGAAGGTGCAGGACGCCTACTCCCTGAGGTCCAGCCCACAGGTAGTTGGCGCCGCGAAGGACGCACTCGTGTGGTCGAGGTACATGCTCGAGATAGAGCTCAACCACGCGGCAGACAACCCAACGTTCTTCCCTGACGAGGAGCTCGTGCTGACAGGGGCCAACTTCCAGGGTACGCCCATGGCATTCGCCATTGAGACCATTGGTATGGTGACAACTACGGTCGGAGTGCTCTCCGAGCGCAGGACGAACCGACTCATGAACCCACACCTATCGGCAGGCCTACCAGCCTTCCTCACGAAGGGGGCGGGGATGTTCTCCGGGCTCATGCTCTCCCAGTACACCGCCGGAGCGCTGCTCGCGGAGAACCGCATACTCGCAAGCCCCGCCGCCACGCTCTCAATACCCGCTGCGGCAGACCAGGAGGACTTCGTCTCGATGGGCATGACGTCGGCGATCAAGGCTAGACAGATCATCGAGAACTCGTGGTCAGTGATCGCTATCGAGTTCATGGCCGCCGCGCAGGCCTTCGATTTCAGGGCGCCCACGAAGCCGTCCAAGGGCTGCCAGGCCGCCTACGACGTCATCCGGAAGCACGTGAAGAAGCTCGAGGAGGACAGGCCCATCTTTGACGACATAAACAACCTGACCAAGGTCATCCGGTCCGGAGAACTGCTCAACGCCGTCGAGAAGGTAGTCGGAACCCTTAGGTAGCCCCCAGATCACAGCGGCCCAACGCAAGCGCGCTGGGCTCCCGGCACGTACCTAAAATGCTATCGGAGACTCGACCGGCGCTGAGGTGACGTGGTGCCCGCGATAGTCCCGCGCAAGCTGAGGAAAGGGGATGGCGTGAGGGTGATAGCTCCGGCTCACACACTCGCGATGCCATTCATAAACTCCCAGGTCCGGGACATCGCTGCTGCGAGAATGAAGTCGCTCGGCCTCAAGGTCAGCTACGGGAAATACGTCAACGAGTCCGACGTCTTCCAATCTTCCACTGTCGAACACAGGATCGAGGACTTCAACGACGCGCTCAAGGACCCGTCGGTCCAGCTTCTCCATGCCGTCATAGGAGGGTTCAACTCCAACCAGATGCTCCGCGACCTCGACTACACACTGTTCCGCAAGGCGCGGAAGGCCCTCTGCGGGTTCTCCGACATCACCGCCCTCCTGAACGCGCTCTATGCCCGCACGGGTGTCGTCACGTACCTGGGCCCGCTCTTCTTCTCCTTCGGGGAGAAACTGAACTTCGAGTACGCGGATGAACAGTTCAGGCACTGCCTCATCGACTCGGGCCCGTTCGCCATCCGGCCATCGCCGAGGTGGAGCAACGACAGGTGGGCGGGGAAACAGGATGAGCGGACATTCTCCCCCACTGAATACTGGGCCATCCATCCGGGGAAGGCCGAAGGGAGTATCGTTGGCGGCAACCTGTGCACGTTCAACCTTCTCCAGGGGACGGAGTATTTTCCCGACCTCGACGGCACCATAGTTCTGGCCGAGGATGACGACACCGTGCCTCCCTGGACGTTCGACCGGGACCTCCAGTCGCTCATCCATCAGCCCGGCTTCAAGGATGTGGTTGGCCTTGCGATCGGTCGCTTCCAGCCGGGCAGCGAGATGACGCTGGAAAAGCTCACCAGGATAATCGAGACCAAGCCCGAGCTCAAGGGTCTGCCGGTCCTAGCGAACATGGACTTTGGTCACACAACCCCTACAGCCACGTACCCGATCGGCGGGACGGGTCGGCTCTTCTCAGAGACTTCAGATCCCCGACTGGAGATCACCAGGCACTGAGATCAGGCGTTGGGGTCCCTCACCAGGGTTCCCCAAGAGGTCACCCCTGCGGCAGAGAGAAGATCGCTCATCGCGGAATGATACTCCTTTGGAGAGGCCTTGAGCAGCTTGAGCGCCGCCGGGGAGAGGGCCGCTCCGAACTCCTGCTCCTTGTCCGTGAAGCGCCATGCATGCCTCTCGGCCGCCTTTCCCATCGCAAGGAGGAACCCCCATGCGAGCCCGCGCATCTTCCCTTCCTCGGGCAACGATGAGACGAGCTTCTGCTCCACGGCCGTCTCGCCGTGCGTCCTGAAAAGCCGAGAGATATCCAGGACGAATTTCGCCTCCGGAGCGAGATTGGAATACTCTGGGAGAGTGGCGAGCACCGCCTTCTCCTGCTCCTTCCGGTAGAGTCTCTCCAGCAGTTCGCTGACCCTGCCCGGGGAGTTGCTGAACTCCTGCACGAGCCGGATCTCCTCCTCTCCTGTGACTCCCATCGCCTCGACAAGCTCCTGGGCGTGGTCCTTCCACAATGCCTCCAGGGCCTTTCCGGCCGTCCTCTCAGTCACGAGGAGCGGAGTGGTGCGGTTAGCCACAACCTCGGTGAGGGCCTTCCGCTCGGCCGGGGTCGGGGAAAGGTCATCGACGAAGCCCTTGGCGTCGCTGCCGAAGCAACGGCCTCCTGCCACGAACAGGGCACCGTTCGAGGCCAGCAAGGCCTCCTCGGCCTCCTTGAGGTACGCGCCCAGCAGGTCGGAGTCGGAGATCCTTCCCTTGCGGTATCTCCGCTCGTTGCCAGCGGCCAGGGCAGGCATCTCCCAAACCTGGCATGGCTGACCCTGGTGCTTGTGCTCGAGGGGGTACTCGACCTTCACTTCGAATATCTCGTCTGGGTTCGGAACTGCCATGCTCTCGAGGAGCGATGCGAGGAGGTGTGCATCCTCCCTCACGCACTTCCTGCAGATGTTGAAGGTCATCTCGGCGGCGGCCCAGCTGATCTCGAGGAACGGCTGCGTCTCCCCTTTCTGGAGGTGCGCGCAGACCCTCTTCTTCTGCCCCTTCGACTCAAGGGGAAAGAGCCTGTAGGGAAGACGCGAGATGGTCGCAGAGATGAACTCGGCAGGAGGCCGTGCCTCCTTCCCAGTGCACACGACCCTGCGCTCCAGTGCGTAGAAATGAAAGCCCCCGCCTCCGAAGAGGCCTCCCTTTGCGAGATTGGCGTAGCCGAGCAGGAGCCTCCGTGGATCGTCGTAGTACTGGACGGCGATCTGTGCTTCAGGCGTGGCGGTTCCGAGGGTGAGATAGGGGATGGTACCGGTCGGATGCGTGACCACGGCCATCTCGGCCTCGGGCCTCTCCTCCGCGAAGTAGAGCAGCGCGGCGTACGCGCGCGCCAGGTTCTCGCCCCGTACCATGTACTTCTTCAGCGCCTCAACGTCCTCCGCGGACTCCTTCACCTTCGTGAGGTCGCCCCGTATCCTGTCGAACGGAGCGGTAGGGCATCCATCGGAAAGGGCGGGGAGGAGCACGAAGGGGTCGCGCTTCAGCTCGCGCGCCTTCTTGAGGAGCGTTTCCTCTTTTCCTCCTGATGTCTTGTGCATTCTCGGCATCTCTCCAACCTCAGCTCAGCGGCGGCACAGGGAGAGGAAGTTCTGGAATATCCTCTCGCCGTGCTCCGTGTGTTCCACCTCCGGATGGAACTGTAGACCGAACAGTGGGCGCGTGGAGTGCGCCATCGCCTCCACCTTGCAGGAAGGAGAATGGGCGAGGAGCTGGAATCCCTCAGGCAACGCTACTACCTCGTCGTTGTGGGAAGCCCAGACGTTGAACTTAGCCGGCACGCCCGCGAATAGTGGCGAGGTGGTCTGGTCGATCTCCAGGGCGACCCTGCCGAACTCGGGATGGGGAGCCTTCACCACCTTTCCGCCGAAGTGGATCGCCATGAACTGGTGGCCCACGCAGATCGCAAGAATGGGTACGGTGGCCTCCTCGAGGTAGGATCCCTCCTCGCCCAGGGCCATGGTCGTCCCCTCGAGGCTTGCAGCCCCTCCGCTCAGGACGATGCCGTCCGCATCGAGGTCGCTCAGGGACGTGGAGTACGGAACTATCTTCGCCTCCGCGCCGAGGTCGCGGAGCACCCGGTACTCCCGGTGCGTCCACTGACCGCCGTTGTCGATGACTGGTATCTTCATTTCGGACCCTTTCCCTCCTCTTCCATGCGGTCGTTCAGGGCTTTCAATTGCTCAGAGACCTTCTTTACCTCTTCCCTCATCTTCAGCATCTCCTCCTCGAACGGGGTGAAGCCCCCGGGGGAGAGGATGCGGTGGGCGATGAATATCCCGACGAACAGGGCGCCCACGAGCGCGAGCACCGTGATGAGCATGACCGCGAAGATGAAGACGAGCGGCTGTGCCAGTATCGAGGCGAACCCCAGGGTGAACACGTGGGTCACTTCCAGGATCTCCAGCAGCACGAGGATTACGATGACGACGCTCCAGAAGAGGATGGTGCGGGAAGTCCTCATGATCCACTCTCCTGAGCATACGCGAGCGCAACGGTCTGTGGCAGGTTGGTCCATGACCAGGTCTGCCAGCCGGATATGGGGAGCGATGCAGAGACAGGGTAGGCCTGGAGCTGTGCGCTCATGGGGAGGATCCTGAGGACGAGGATACCTGACGAGAGATAGGGCGGGGACGACGAGCCGCTGTAGACTGCCGAGATCATGACCGCAAAGTAGGACACGTTGGTCAGGGTCACGTTCAGCACCACCCTGTCAGTGACGTTGAACCATCGATCCCAGTGATACGGCAGAGAGGTCACTGAGGGATCGCCCTGCACCGACAAGTTCACGCCTATCGAGATCGAGTCGAACCGGACCTGTCCAGGGCTGTCGACATACAGGAGCACCGCGCCGCCAGAGGTTCCGTTGGGGACGTAGTCCACGAGCAGTTCGCCTCTGTCAAAGAGCGTGCCGGTTACGCCGCTGGACATGAAGAACGGGGTTGTGAGCAACAGGAGCACCAGCAACAAGGAGACGCCGCCCATCGATATATGAACGTTCGCCTCCTCACGGCTAAGCCACTCTCTCGCCATCAGATTTCTTCTTCCCCCACTTTCCAGCCCTTGTAGAGCGAGTGCGCGAGGCCCAGGTGGTCGAGCACCTTGCCCGCCATGTATGACACAAGGTCATCGACCTTCGTTACCTTGAGATAGTACGGAGGTGCAGCATCCAGGACCACAGCTCCCGCCTCTGCCACGGTCGTCATGTTCCGGGTCGTGATCACGGAGAGCGGGGTCTCCCTGGGAACCAGCACGAGAGGCCTGCGCTCCTTCAGGTGGACATGCGCAGCGCGCGCGATGAGATTATCGGCAAGGCCATGCGCGATCTTCGCGAGAGTGTTCGAGGAACAGGGGACCACGACCATCCCCAGAGTGGGACTCGAGCCGCTGGCCACCCTCGCGGTGAATTCCCTCTCCCCGTAGAGCTTGCGGACATACTTCTTGAGGTCGGACACCCCCATCCCGCACTCCTCGCGGAGAACGAGCGCCCCTCCCTCAGTGACGATCAGGTCTACCGGCACCTTCAGCGCATCGAGCGACTCCAGCACCCGGACGGCAATTGGCGCTCCACTCGCCCCGGTGATCCCCACCACCACGGGCAGCCGGTCCCTGGCGGATGCGGCCGCGCGGCGCAGTCCATCTCCTTCGGGCGGAGACGTGCCAGTGCCTTTCCCCCTCATTTCGCGATACCGTCCCACGTGGTTTCGAGCCAACTCTCGAACAGGCGCTTCTGCTCGGGGGCTGGCGCGGACTTGGGCTTTATCATCCACTTCTCGGGTGGAGCCTTGCCCAGAGTAACGGAGAGCGTTCCTAGCCGCGCCCTCCTGAAGAAGGTCACATCCACCTTGTCCCCAGGTTCGTAGCGCCTGAGCGCCTCGCCCATGTTGCCCATGGTGACACGGGTCCCGTCAATGGCCACGATCTCGTCGCCCGCGGTCAGGCCGGCACGATGGGCCGGTGAGCCTTCGACGACGACCGCGATCCTGAGAGCGTCTCCCTTCTCCGGATCCACGCCCAGGAAGGCTGGCTTCTCCTCCTCGTCGTCCTTGTCCCCCTCCTTCTCCTCGGAGCTCAGGTCGAGCCCTGCGTATCCGAAGTACGTGGAGAAGTCCACCTCTGTCGTGCCGCTGACGTAGTTGCGGAAGAACGGCCCAAGGTCCAGGCCGGTCGCCTTCTCGGACTCCTTGAGGTAGCCGTCCTCGGACAATCCCTTGTCGCGGGCCCCGTAATCCTTCCAGAGGTGGCGCATGACGTCGTCCAGTGACTTCGTGTTCCCGCTCTTTCCCCGGATCTCCAGGTCGAGGCACATGCTGACCAGCTCCCCCTTCAGGTAGTAGGAGATGGAGGAATTCCTGCTCTCCTCGTACGGGTGGTAGAGGTCGATCCACGAGTCGAAGCTGGATTCCTCGAGGCTCTGGACAAGCCGGCCAGGGGTCTCCAGGTAGCGCTTGATGTGCTTCCCTACAATGCTGAGGTAACGCTTCGGAGTAAGGAGGCCTGCTCGCCGGAGCAAGAGGAAGGTGTAGTAGTCGGTAGTCCCCTCCATCGCCCACAGGAGTCGAGTGTAGTTCTCCTGGGAATAGTCGAAGGGGCCGAGAACAGCCGGCCGGATCCTCTTCACATTGAAGAGGTGGAAGTACTCGTGGCAGGTGACATCGAGGAACTCCTCGTAAGACTTCTTGGGCCGGAAGATATTGTGCGGCAGGACGATGGAGGTGGAGGTCGCGTGCTCAAGGCCTCCATCCCACTTGTCCGCCAGGTGGAAGAAGAAAGTGTAGTGGTTCATCGGGAGCGTTCCGAAGAGCTTCCTGGTCGTCTCGACCATCTTGCCCAGGTCCTCCTCTACGCGGTGCGGGGAGAAGTTCCCCCCGGTCCCGCAGAAGATTATGCGATGAGGGATCCCCCCGGGCCTGATCGTGTACTCGGCTGGGTTCCCCATCTCTATGGGGGAATCTACTAGCTCGTCGAAGTCCTTGGCCCTGAACCGTGGAGGATTCTTCTCCACTTCCAGCAGCTCAGTGAAGACCTTCCAGCCAGGTGGGAGGTTGAGGGTGACGTCCAGTGGCGAGCCAAGCGTACCGTCTAGATAGCAGAAGACGTGCGCGCCGTTCATGTAAACGTGCTCGGGCGTGATGTCGAGCCCCTGCGTGCTCAGCTCGTGGCCGTACACGGTGTAGGAGAAGATCAGGACGGGTTCCCCTCCGAGTGGAACCCTCCAGCGGTTCTTGAGGACCTTGGTGACCGGCAGTGCCTCCCCTCCGAGCGTCCGCGCCGTGCATCCTCTCACGTTCCGGGAATAATCCCGTATCTCGTAAGAGCCGGGAGTCCAGACCGGCATGACGAAGTCGACGCTCTGGGTGTCAGGGGGGATCCCTTGAACCTCTGCAGATACGTGGATCCGATGCGAAACGAGATCCGCTGGAGTAACCACATAGCTCACCTTGGGCTTTCCCTTCTCCACTGACATCGCCAAATACGCAGTGGAATAAGCACATAACTACTTTACGGGCTTCGGTATCCGGTTCGGAAGGGGTTTCGGAATGTCAGGACTCGAGAAGATGATCGAGCTGGTGGATTCGCTTCCACAACAGCTCCTGGAGGGCCACAGCAGGGGCCAGGCCATCAAGTTCTCGCTGAAAGGGAAGTCCCCGCCAATAGTCTTCGGGATGGGTGGAAGCGGGATCGCGGGCGAGCTACTCTCTACGCTATCCCACGAGATCGGCTCGACCCCGGTGACGTGCATACGTTCCTTTTCTTTCCCCACTTGGGCAGGCAAGGGGATTCCCGCGATCTTCGTCTCGTATTCCGGAAACACAGCGGAGACCCTGCGCGTCTACAAGGAGGCTGGGCGGCGGGGCCTCGACAGGGTCGTTCTGACGTCGGGAGGCACCCTCCTGAGTATGGCCGAGAAGGATGGAGTGCCGTCAGTGGTCATCCCATCCGGGTACCCTCCGCGCGCATCACTTGGCTATCTCTTCGGTTCCCTTTTCGGCATCTTGAGCCCTCTGTTCCCTGGCCACGAGCATGACCTTCCCGTTGCGGCGGAGGAACTGCGGGGCCTCGCGGGCGAGATGAAGGGGGAATGGGGGTGGCCGGCCCGAGTGGCGAGCGCTTGGGGGGACCGTGAGCTCTGGGTGTACGTCCCGGAGAGGTTGGCTGCGGTCGGCCGAAGGTGGAAGACCCAGTCCGAGGAGAACGCGAAGCGCCTCGCACACTTCGACACAATCCCTGAGCTCATGCACAATGCACTGGTCGCCTGGGATTGCCTTCCTCCCGGAATCGCGGGAAAGAGGCTTGTGGTCATGCTTTCAGGCCCTCGCGAGGGAAAGGAGATACTGACGCGCATGGAGTACCTTGCCGGCGTCCTGGAGGGGATGGGGTGTCCCCTGCTCCACATCCGGCTGGGGTCGACGCGCCCTCTCACCGAGATGCTCGAGGGGGTCTGGATAGGGGACTATGCGAGCCTCAGGGAGGCCCAGGCCACCGGAGTGGACCCCCTGCCCGTTGCGGCAATAGACAAGATGAAGGCTCAGTTGCCAAGCCCGGACGACGAGTCCTGATCCCGTCTTTGCATCGGCCGAACGACCATGCCCTTAGATCCCCCCACGAACTCTCCACCCTCCACCATGCGGTTACCCCTGAGGTAGTGCTCCTCCGGGAAGATGGCGTCCCACCCTTCGAAGGGGGTCCAGCCGCAGGGCGCGTGCAGTTCGGAGGTGCGGATGCGTTTCCGCTTCCGGAAGTCCACGACGATGAAGTTTGCCTCGCACCCCTTCTCCAGCCTCCCCCGGTTCAGTCCGAGGAAGAGCGCGGGGTGTCGTGCGGTCACGTTGACGAAGGTGGACACGGAAAGGTCCTGCAGGCGCACGCGCTCGAGCATGAGCGGGATCATCGTCTCGATTCCAGGCACCCCGGATGGTGATTCGCTGAAGGGAAGCGATTTCTTCGATAGCGAGTGGGGGGCGTGATCGCTGGCCAGCACCGGGATGGATCCCTTCTTGAACTCCTCCCATAGCGCTTTTCGGACGCTCTCAGGTCGAAGGGGGGGATTCACCTTGTTGAGCGACCCTCCGAAGGTCGAAGCGGAGAGGAACAGGTGGTGGGGAGTGGCCTCGACGCACGCCCCGATTTCAATGGCCCTGTGAAGGGCATCGACAGAGGTTGCGTGGGCAATGTGCAATTTGAGCTCGGTGGGGTGGTCTGCGAGCTTCTCGATGGCTGACATCTCGGAATCCATCGGGCGGGCATGGTCCCATTCCTCGGTGTTTGTCGGCGGAGGCCCACCGTGGAACCTGAGCGGGTCCTCAGCGTGGACGTGAAGGGGTAGCCCGGTCGAGCACACCCTGGCGAGAAGCTCTCCCATCTCTGTCTCGGGGCTGATCGCAAGATCGCCCGTGGTCTGCGCCAGGTAGAGCTTGAATCCGGAGGCCACCTTTGCGAGGTTCTCCACCCGCGATCCCTGCATCAGGGCGGCGTAGGGGAGTATGTCTATCCAGGAGTGGGAGTGGATGCGATCTATCTTCTCCCTCATTCGCTCCACGGTGGTGGTCGGAGGCTGGGTGTTGGGCATGTCCACGGCCGTTCCAACGCCGCCTAGCGCCGCCTGTGTCGTCCCCGAGTCGAGGTTCTCCACCTCTCCCGGCGGGCCGGGGTCCCTGAAGTGCGCATGAATATCTATGGCCGAGGGCAGGAGCACGGCCTCTCCGAAGCTCTTCCGTTCCCCTCCGCGCAGCGACTTCGCGACCGCCACTATGATGCCGTTGTTGTCGGTCCCTATCTCTGCGGAGATGATCCTTCCCCTGTGGTAGATCCTCCCCTCATAGACCACTTCCGGAGAGGGTCGTGAAGTTGTTCCGCCACTCCGGGTCTCCTCATCCTTGGAGGACCTCCTCCTCAGGGTCCCTCTGGACCTGGCCGGCATCAGAATGTTCCTCCGCTCCGACCGCTGGAATCGAAAGTCTCGCAGTGGCGTGGAAGCACGTCTCTGTGAGCTAGCGTTGAGAGCATTATATGTCTGGTGAAGAACGTCCTCCTATTTGAAAAGGTTCTTTACTCCCTGAGGCGTTCGTGAGTCCATGGCTGAAGAGGTTAGCCGCAGTCCATCCTCTCAGCAGGCAGAGCGCCGGGGCGCGTGGCGCCTGGCGAACTCAGTGTCCGCCTATCTCCGTGGTGCATCTGGCCAGGCAATAGAGTGGCACCCGTGGGGCCCCGAGCCATTCGAGATCGCCAAGAGATCGAGGATGCCTGTGCTCCTCGATATCGGGGCCGCGTGGTGCCACTGGTGCCACGTCATGGACGAGGGGACCTACTCGGACAACGAGGTGGTGCGTCTCGTGAACGGGAGCTTCATAGCAGTCAAGGTGGACCGGGACGAGAATCCGGAGGTGGACCGTTACTATCAGAGGCAGGTGGTGCTGCTCACAGGGCAGGGAGGCTGGCCTCTAACAGCCTTCCTTGCCTCCAGCGGAGAAGCCTTCCTTGGAGGCACGTACTTTCCCGTTCAGGACTCGGGCGGAATGCCTGGTTTCAGGCGCGTGCTCAAGGAGGTGGCACGCCTCTGGCGTGAGGAGCCCGGCTCCGTTGATTCCAGCATAAAGAACTTGAGGGAGACCCTTGTCAGAGCGCGAAGCACCAAGAATGCGGCCTCCCCTGAGGCCTCCAAGTTGCGGGACTCGGTCGCGCGGTCCATAGACAAGGGATTCGACGACAACAACGGCGGATGGGGCATGGCGCCGAAGTTCCCCCATCCGGTCGCAGTCACTTTCCTGCTATTCAAGGCATGGCACGAGCAGGACGAGGCTGCCATGGATCGCGCCCGTCTGGTCCTGATGAAGATGGCGGACGGAGGGATGTACGACCAACTGGGCGGGGGGTTCCATCGGTACTGCGTGGACGCCGGCTGGCACATCCCGCACTTCGAGAAGATGGCTGGCGACAACGCGTACCTTCTGAGGGACTTCGTGGAAGGGGCGAGCGCGATATCCGATCCACGGCTGGTCGAGGTGGTTCGTGGCGTTACGGACTACGTGCTAACCACGCTCGCCCGGTCGCCCGGAGGGGGATTCGCATCGAGCCAGGACGCGGACAACAAGCCCGGTGACGACGGAAGCTACTACACGTGGTCGAAGAGCGAGCTCAAGGCGATCCTTACCCCGGAGGAGATGAAGGTTGTACAATGGCGCTACGGAATCAATGCCGAAGGGCAGATGCCCCACGACCCGGGAAGGAACACGCTCTACCTGTTCCTGACCCCCACAGAGATCGCGGCCGAACTGAAGGTGAAGGAGGAGGAGGTTCACCACAGGCTGATCTCGGCCCGTGCCAAGATGTTGGATGCACGGAAAACGCGGCCCAAGCCGCTCGTGGACCACGCTCTCTACGCATCGATCAACGGTGCGATGATCGGCGCGCTCTCTCTCTCGGGAAGGTTAGTGGACAACACCAAGGCCATCGCTGCGGCCAGTTCAGCGGCGGACAACTTCCTGTCTCACGCGTATTCCGTGAGGAGGGGCGTGGCCCACCAGCTGACGTCTGACGGGGGAAGGATATGGGGGCTCCTCGAGGACCAGGTGGAGTTCTCGCTCGGCCTCATGGACCTGGCAGAGGTCACCGGGGAGGGCAAGTACCTCGAGGCGGGGCGCGAGATAGTGAACATAACCCTCGACAGGTTCGCTGTCGGCGAGGAAGGTGGTTTGCTCCAGGCAGTCGCCCCTGACATCTACGAGGGCACGATGAGGGGCCCCCTCGCAGAATCCACGTTCCAGCTGGAGGATTCGCCACATCTCTCCCCCAACGCAGGGATGGTGATGGCCCTCGCCCGGCTCTCAGCCCTTACGGGCGACCTCAGCTACGAGGAACGCGGGAGGAAGCTGCTCGATGCGATCGTGTCTGGCATTCCCAGCGGGACCCTGTTCGAGGCGGGGGCCGCTCTTGCGAGCTGGCTCATGGAAGTCCCTGTGGTCCGCGTGGTCATTGAGGGAGACGATTCCGATGCGAACGCGCTCTACGAGACAGCGGTGAAGACGTACCATCCGAGGCGCGTTGTCTTTCGTGGGGAACCGAGTCCACCTTTTGTTCTTCCAGAAGAGGTCAGCAGCTCAATGGAGAGCAACGAGAGCACCGCGCGCGCGCTGGTCTGCCGCGGCACATCCTGCCTGCCGCCAGTTACGGAACCGGCCGAGCTGGCTTCGGCGATCAGGAGCACGGCCGCCAGGGAGTGATAGCTACTTCTCCCCTGAGGGTTTCTTGTTGCTGGATGCCGCCCACTCGAGCTTGAGAGCCATCTGCTCTCCGCCCACGTCCTCCCACTTTCTCAGTCCCTGGACGGTGTCGTCAGGCACGCCTGCCACCGACTTCAGTTCGGTGATCTGGCACTCCCTCATCACGATGTCCCTGTGCAGGTCCAGGGACTCCTTCAGGGTCGGACCGAGGTAGAGTTCTACGTTCACGGTGTCAGTGTAGTCGAGGTCCTCCTCCTTGCGCGTCATCTGGATCCTGCGGATGATCTCCCTGGAGAGCCCCTCGAGCAGGAGCTCCCGGCTAGGCCTCCTGAACAGGGCAAGGTTGAGCTTGTCGTCCGTGGAGCGCATCGCCCAGTCCCCCTCGGGGAAGGGGCGTATGGCGAACTCCTCCGGGGGAAGCAGCGTCAGGCGCTTGACGTTCAGTTCCTCTGTCACGAGCTCCTGGAATGATGAACCGAGGGCGGTCATGTCCGCCTCCGAGATGTTGGAGACGACAAGCTCCGGTAACGGGATGCGGCTCTTCACACCTGCCTTGGTGCGCAGGTTCCGGCCAGCCTCCACAAGGACCATCACACGCTTCATCGCGTCCTCGAGCGCAACGTCGCGGTAGCCCTTGACCTCGGGCCATGGCTCGAGGTGCACGCTCCCTGAGCCCTCCCCGAACTCGGTCGCCATGGCCATCTGGTAGACGTGTTCCGCAACGTGCGGAGCGAGGGGGGCCATTACCTTCGCTAGGGTCGTCAGCGCGAATGAAAGTGTCGAGTAGGCATCCTCCTTGTCGGCGTCCATGCCCTCCTTCCAGAATCGGTCCCGCGACCTCCTGAGGTACCACGTGGAGAGCTCGTCGATGAACTGGGTGACCTCCACGGCCGACGCGTGAGGGTCGATGAGGTCCAGGGACCTGCTCACCCGCTCGACCATTCCCTCCAGGCGGGAGAGCATCCATCGGTCCAATGTCCCTTTCGGGTGGGGGGCGGCGGACGACGGGGCGAAACTGTCGGCGGCGCGGTTCGATCGGTAGAACTCGGTGACATTGAGAAGAGTGGTGATGAACTTCGTGCCAGTGGTCCTCACCATGGCCTCGGAGAACCTGAAGGGCTCGGTGAACGGCCCCATGTAGGTGGCTAGCCGGGGCGCGTCCGCGCCCATCCGTTCCATAAGGGTGACGGGGTCGGCCACGTTCCCCTTGGACTTGGACATCTTCTGCCCCTCCTTGTCGAGGACCAGGCCGTTCACCAGGACGTTCCTGTACGCCGGCCGGTCGAATAGGATCGTTGCGAGCACCAGCGTCGTGTAGAACCAGCCACGGGTCTGGTCGAGGCCCTCGGCGATGTAATCGAGGGGCGAGGCCGGGTCGAACAGCTCCTTCCCTTCGAACGGATAGTGGAACTGTGCAAATGGCGCAGAGCCGCTGTCGTACCAGCAGTCTATGACGTAGACCTCCCGTACCATCGGGGTTCCGTGCTGGGGGCATTTGAGGACGATATTGTCGATGCATGGCTTGTGAGGGTCGAAGGATTCAGGGAGCGGTGCGCCACTCAGCTTGGCAAGCTCGTCGAAGCTGCCGATCGCCATCGAGTGGCCCTCCGGGCAGCTCCAGATGGGTAACGGGGTTCCCCAGTACCGGTTTCGTGACAGCGCCCAGTCCTTTCCCTCGCTCAGGAAGTTCCCGAAGCGGCCGTCACGCAGGTGGGAAGGGATCCAGGTCACAGTGGAGTTGTTGGCCATCAGCTTCTCCCTTACCTTGTGGGTCCGGACGAACCAGGTCTCCAGCGCGCGGTAGATCAGCGGGTTGTTGCATCTCCAGCAGAACGGGTAGGTGTGGAGCACCTTCTCCTCCTTCCAGAGTACCTCCCTCTCCCTGAGGATCTCGGTGAGCTTCGGGTCAGCGGCCTTGAAGCCAACTCCCACGACGTCCGGCACCTCGGACGTGAAATGCCCGGAGGAATCCAGCGGGTCGAAGTATCCCAGGTGGAACTGTTCTCCAAGTGTGTAGTCGTCGGCCCCGTAGGATGGGGCGATGTGGACGATGCCGGTACCTTCCTCCTTGGATACGAACTGGGCGGGGTACACAGTGTGCCTCCCCTCACCCTTCGGCGTGACCTCCGCGAACGGGGGCTCGTACTTCAAGCCGACAAGCTCCCCGCCGTTCAGCCTCCTGGTGATATGGGGAAGCTTGCCCTGGGAAGTGAAGTAGCGCGGCAGCGCGTCCTCGGACATGATGTATTCCGAGCCACCATCTCCCTCGAAGGCAACGTAGTGCATCTCGGGATTGACCGCTAGGGCGAGGTTGGAGGGTAAGGTCCACGGGGTGGTCGTCCAGACCAGGAAGTAGCCTGAGATCCCCCGCGTTGCATCAGGAATGATCTTGAGCCTCAAGGTCACCGATGGGTCCGAGGTCTCCCGGTATCCCTGTGCGACCTCGTGCATAGACACCGGTGTCTCGCACCGCGGGCAATAGGGGATCACGTAACGCCCCTTCTCCAGGTAGCCCCTGTCGTACAGGGACTTGAGCGACCACCAGACGCTCTCGATGTAGCGCGGGTTCATCGTGAAGTAAGGATGTTCGTAGTCCAGCCAGTATCCGAGCAGCCGGCTCATCTCGCGCCAGGCCGTCTCGTATGTGAGGACGCTACTGCGGCACTCGTCGTTGAACTTGCCCACGCCGTACTCGATGATCTGCCTCTTCGATTTCCAACCGTGGGACTTCTCCACCTCGACTTCTACTGGCAGTCCCTGGCAGTCCCAGCCGGCCATGGAGCTGATCACTCGGAACCCCCTCATGCGACGGTAGCGGAGGATAGCATCCTTGAGCGCCCTGCTCAGCATGTGGCCCAGGTGAGGGCGGCCGTTCGCGGTGGGCGGACCCTCGGTGAAGCGGAACGCAGGTCCGTCCGGGTTCAGGGCAAGGGCTCTCTTGGGTATCTGCTCCCTGTCCCAGAATTCCTGTGTGCGCTTCTCCACGGAGGCAAGCGCTGAAGTCTCATCACCCTTCATGGCAAGGCCCCGGATCACACCATGGGCGGAGGGAACTCGATCGGCTTGTTGCCGGTCTGGTCATCTTCCTGGACCGGGTTCTCCTCCGGTGGCTGCCCCTCATCGATCGGCGGCTCTGGAGGAACAGGCCCGGTCGATTCCTGCGGGTATGTGTAGTCGGACTGCGAGAGCTGGACGGAATAGGGATGCTGGTCCTCATCGCCCTGCGACACGTAAGGCGAGGATGGCACCTTTGCCGGCAGGAGGAGGCCTACAACCGCGATTATCATCCCGAACAGGGCGAAGATCTCCCACAGGAGGAAGAACTCGGGCATGGCGTTCCACGTCACGTCGAGGCTGACGCCGGCCACGTTGTTCGTCACGATAAGGAGGCTGATGTTGGTGTCAACAGTGAGAGAGATGGAGCCCGAGGACCCATATCCCACCGCGTTCCAGTTCGAGGTTGGGACCGGCGACCCGGTATTGTTCCAGTCTATGTCAGAACAATAGAACGTATGGCACGGTATCACCTCGACCCACGTGGTCGCATTGCCTCCGCTCCAGGAGAAGGTGATCGGAGCCTGCCCGGGGAAGCAAAGAGTGGAGGAAGGTGTGCCAGCCGGCAGGACCTGTGGGCAGTACAGAACGAGGGCGTGGTCGCTCTTCACGGAGCTGCTCTCGGGGTATGGGAGGGCCACGAAGACGAAGATGAACATGATGAGCATGAGGAT
>Ga0326727_10007241_pt1 | contig 29515 bp, 23 predicted proteins | sample MB2enrmetagenome_FD_207643 | JGI IMG/M metagenome (GOLD analysis project Ga0326727, IMG submission 207643) | Lab enriched peat soil microbial communities from McLean, Ithaca, NY, United States - MB29MY | ecosystem: Environmental > Terrestrial > Soil > Wetlands > Peat | place: USA: New York... | reverse complement strand
CCCGACTTTCTCTACTGGAGGGGGGATAACTGCGTAAGTCGTTGCAATTCAACGCAACGTTTCAAAAGGTCTGCACCAAACTTATTCGATCATCAGTTGTCCTTTCTGGGTGATGCGCGGCGGCGATTGGGGCGGCAACTCCCAGCCCAATTGCGCCAGAAGCATCTTGTGATCCTTCTCCGGCTGCGTGTAGCGGCAAAAAACCAGTTCCCGACCATCGGTTGTCGGGAAATGCACGTTGAGCATTTGGATGGCCGCGAACTTGTCCAGCAGCGAGCGGGGCGTCAGGCCCGGAGCCAGCGGCCTCAAACAGGCCCGCAAGTTGACGTGCAGGCAGTAGGCCAGAAAGGAGACAAAGATGTGCGCCTCGATCCGCCGCTCCAATTGATGGAAAATGGGGCGCAGGCTCAAGTCGTCCTTGAGGTCTTTGAAGGCGGCTTCCACTTGCGTGAGTTGAATGTAAAACTGCCACAGCTTCTCCGGTTCTTGCGCGCCCAGGTTACTGCGAAGAAGATACCGCCCCTCCCGCTTCCGCACTTGGCGCAGCTTGTCCTTGCGCAACTGGAAAGTGAGGTTGGGGGGATGAATTTCCTCTCCCTCTCCGGGCGTTTGAATGGCGACCAGACGCCAGGCGGCCGGGAACTGGCTTTTGGCCGCGCCCAGCTTGAGCAGCAGTTGATCGCGGGTCAGTTCCATCTTGGCCAAATCCTTCAGCCGTTTGACCAGTCCTTTTAGTTGACGCCGCCGCATGGACCGCTCCTTGCTCACCCGGTCCCGGCTTTCCGCCAGCACATACAACTCGCCTTCTTGCGTCAGCAGCTTGACTTGCACGCCGTCCCGCACCGCCTGCCAGGGTTGCTCCAGCAGCGCTGTCTCGTAGCGGCTCAAACGCCCTTTGGGCGTGCCCACCAAATAATGCACCGGCGGATCGCTGATCCGCATCTCCGCCAGCACCTCCTCCGTCGGAATGCCCCGGTCCATCACCCAGACCCGCTCAGCTTTGCCGTACAGGTCTTCGATCCTCTTCAGGAAACCGCGCAACGTGGTTTTGTCCGCCGTGTTCCCCGCCATCACTTCGTAAGCCAGCGGAAAGCCCTCCGGCGTCACCACCAGCGCGATGACCACTTGCACGCAGTCCGGCCGCTTGTCCCGGCTGTAGCCATAACAACGCTTGTCCCCTTCGGGAAACGACGGATCGCTTTCAAAATACGTGCTGGTCAAATCGTAGAGCAGCACCTCGAACTTCACCCCGAAGAGGTCTTCCCAGCGCCGCCGCAAATGGCGGAACAGGGCGGGCCGATGTTCCAACACCTTGTCCAGGCACCGATACAACGCATTCTTTTCCGCCAAGCTGAAATCCTCCTCCAACAAATCGGCCATCGCGCTATTCTGAAACCACTGCCGATGCAGCCGCCATTCGCTCCCCGGATCCATCAGCCGGTAGACCGTCAAGGTCTCCAGCACATGACGCCAGCAAGTTCCCTCCCGCGAATCGGGCAGCCGCTCGCGCCAAAACTCATCCATCTTCAACTGATCCCACAGGCGGCAACCCACCCAGCATGCGCCCCATTGCCGCGGACGCCGCAACGCAAACTGATCCAACCGCACCTGCACGCCGTAATCGGCCGCATGAACCGGCACCTCCCGATCCGCCGGGTATAACGCCAGCCCGCGCGTCTGTTGGCCCACCGGATCAAACACCTCGGTCACCTTGGTCCAAGCCGCCTTCTGGCTGTCGTTGATCTCACCCAAATACAGCAGATGCCGTTGCACCCAACCCTGGCGCGTGCGCACCTTCTCCCCAATGCTCCAGTAGCAATGATCCTTGCCGTTTTTGAAGCGGTGATGACAGTGCAGATAAGGCTTGGCCATATCAATAGCCCGCATTCTACCCCAATCGGCGAGGGTTGTGGAAGAGGGTAGGTCTGCACCAAACGCCATTTTGAAGAAAAATCCGCCTCCTTCCCTCGTAAGCCAGCGGCCGACAAGGCCAAAAAAAGTCAAAATCGCCCTCCAGTAGAGAAAGTCGGGCTAGTCTTGTGGTCGAAGTCGAAAGGTCTGGCGAGAGTGATCGCAGGCGAAATCGCCATAACTATTACGATGATCGTACCTATTACTTTGCCTCTGGCGAAAGAATTTCCCGCAGAACAGCATGGACGATGATTTGCCCTTCGCCGCGCATCACGGCAAGTTCAAGTTTGGTTCCGGGTGGTTGCTTCAGCAACAACGGGAGACGCGACAATACGATAGGGTCTTTGCGCCAATTTCTTGCATCCATGTTCCCGACGCGCGTCAGAACATCGCCAGATCGAATCCCAGCCTCCCACGCCGGGCTGCCGGCAACGACGCTGGCCACGAGATTACCGGCCTCCAAATTTGTCGGCGCAAAAACGGCTCCAAGACGATTGTATTCGTATGGCGGCGGCGGTCCTTCCTTGGGTTGGAGGTAGGCAAAGCCCTTTTTTCCGTCAATCACCAGATCGAACCGTTTCAACGCTTCCATTCCGAGCGTTGCGACGGTGTTGGTGGAACTGACCAGAACATCGAGCCTGCCGGCTTTCGTTACCGGGACATTTGTCAAACATAACGAGCCGATGGCCAGCGTTTTTGCCCACCCTTCTTCGGCCACAACCACCCCATCAAAGCCATTGTAATAAGCGGTGAATGTCACAGGTTCGTCGGCGTGAGATGTCCTCCACTCCTGCCACTGGTCGGGGAATAGTTCAACACCATTAGGGGAGCCTGTATCTACCAGAACGCTGCATGGAGTGCCGCCCGGCCGCGGGACTGTCATCATCAGCACACCGGAATTTGAAGCGGTTAGGAGCCTGAGTTTCGTCCAACCAGCCGCCTTTCGGGGTAATGAGTTCAAGAAGCTCACGGTTTCATTAATCGCATCCACGGCAATGATGTTATGTTTTAGCAATTGCCAGCCCACCACGCCATCCATCTCTGACTCGAATATCTGCGGCACGTCAAGCACCCAAAACCAGGTTCGGCAACTGGAATGGCCGATCTTCAACTTGCATTCCCCGGTGAACATGCGGAGTACACCGGGGCCGAGGGACTCAGCGTTCGTCTTGTTCGCAATAGAAAGACCAAATTTCTTGGCGGCTGAGGCAAAGAGCACCGGACCGCCAGCTCCGGTATCAAAGCCCAGGCGCGCGGGCTTTCCATTAATCGTGGCCTGCAACCATATTCGCCCGTCATCACCTGCCGCACGAACCACACATGGCCAAAGCGCCAGAGCGGCCGAAACGGCCAACCGTCGCACCACGCCAAGTCCAATTCCAAAAGACTTAAAGTGAATGCTCATTTAGTTCCAAGATGGCTGTCCGCCGCCGTCCGCTTAACCTCTTCCATGAGCTGGTCGGGCATTCCCAGTTGATAAGTTGTCATGATAATGAGGAAACGATACCTGCTCATGGCAATATTTCAATCCCGCTTCCAAATGGGACAATTGTCAGGCGCAGATTGGCCATTACGACCCTTCGCCCGACCGCAAAGAGTGTCAATAGTACGGCCTGACGCCGCGCCGATATGGAATGCGACGGTCATAGAGCGCTGCTACTAATTTTCTCCGCCAACTCCCCAGCCGGATGGGTCCAGATTTCCGCCAGCGTTGGATGGTAATGCGGCATGGCGGCCAATTCTTGCACCGTCATTCTCTTCGCCATGGCGGCGATGATCTCGTGGATCAACTCCCCGCCCAGCGGCCCCACGCACGCGCCGCCGAGGATTTCACCGCTTTTCGGATCCGCCAGCAATTTCACAGATCCGTCCTTCGCCTCCATGATGAGCGATTTGCCGTGGTCGGCGAATGGATAACTCGCCGCCAAAAACGGCACGCCCCGCGCGCCCGCCTCCTTTTCCGTCAGACCCGTCACCGCCACCTGCGGATCGGTAAAAACCACGCTGGTCAGCAACCGGTAATCCATCCGCCGCCGTCGCCGAGGATGGGCGATGTTGTGCGCCGCAATCTCGCCCTGCTCGACCGCGAGATGCACGATCTGATGCGGCCCCGCGCAGTCGCCCGCCGCGTAAATATGCCGCGCGCTGGATTGCATTGCCGCGTTGGTGACAATCCGCCCGTGTTCCGTGCGGACGCCGATTTGTTCCAGGCCCAGCCCCGCGGTGTTTGGCGTGCGCCCAGTGGCGGCGAGAATCTCCGCCGCCGCCACTGCGCGGGTCCCATTGGCGAATTCAAATTCAACCACCTTGCTTCGTCCTTTGCGAAAGGCCCGCGCCAGCCGGGTCGGCGCGAAAATCTCAATGCCCTCCCGGCGCAGAACCGTTTCCAGCGCGGACGCCGCGTCGGCGTCGAACTCCCGCAAGACACGCGCGCTGCGCTGAATCAACGTCACCTTCACGTCCATCCGGCAATAAAACTGCGCCAGCTCCAGCGCGACCGGTCCGCCGCCCAGAACGATGAGCGAGCGCGGAGGCGCCGGCAACGAGAGCGCGTCGTCGCTCGTCAGGAAACCGGTCTCCTCCAAGCCCGGACACGGCGGCGCGGCGGGAACCGAGCCGGTGCAGATAATGAAATGCCTTGCTGTCAACAAGCGTTGTTGGCCGCCCCTCTCCTTCAACTCCAACGTCCGCGCGTCCACAAAACGCGCCTGCGCGCGCAGGAAATCGAAATTCCCTTCCTCCAATTGCCGGCGGCGGTAATCGGCGAAATCCTGCACCATCGCCCTTTTTCGCGCCATCACGCCGGGGAAATCAAAACCGGCCTTGGGAATGCGCAAGCCCCAGGTTTGGCCGCGCCGGGCCAGATGCAGCGCCTCGGACGCGTAAAGCAGGGCCTTGCTCGGCATGCACCCGCGCAGAATGCAAAGCCCGCCCACCTCCGGCCCTCCTTCGATCACCACCGCGCCCAACCCCGCCGCCGCCGCCGTCCGCGCCGCCGCGTAGCCCGCGCTGCCGCCCCCCACAACGGCCACATCAAAAACAGAAGTCTTGGAAAATGAGGACATATTTGATGATTACGGTTGCTGGTAGTTGGCCAGCTCGAGTTGGGAGGTATTGGAGGAGCCTGGTTTTAAAACATGTTTTGCAGGAAGTGGATCAGGCCGCGCGATTCGAGGGGGCCGTTGGGATTGGCGATGGGGTTGGCGCGATGATGGGCGGCCAGATCGAATTGCACCAAAATGCCGATCTCCTGTCCGCCACGCCCGCCGTCGCGAACGGCCTGGAAGCCGTAGCCGTAACCGGCCTGGGCCTGCCAGGAGCCGCCTCGATAGGCCAGGCCCAGGCCCAAGCCCGAATTCAGGTGGCCCGGCTGCGAAAGCCCGGATAAATAGTCCATTTCGGCGACCGCTCCGTAGGTGATGAGGCTCCAGTGTTTGGCCGCGTCCAGCGGCACGGAGTATTCGCCGCTCAAGTTGACAAAGGCGGTGGCGCTGAGTTCCTGGTAAAAGTAACCGGGAATCAGCAGCGGGAACTCGGAGCTTAACGGCAGATTCCCGCCCAGCCGATAGGCGCTGAAACGGTCGGCGTGGCCGCTGCCCCCGCCGGTCACGCTCAGGCTGAAGCGCTGTTTGGACTCCGGCAGGGTGTAATTAAGCAGGGCGCGGGCGAACGCCAATTGCGAAAACTGCTCCAGATCGCGGTCGCCGTCGTAGCCGTATGCGCCGGAGCCGGTGCGAAACTGGGCTTCGTACCAGGCGGAGATTTCCATGGCCAGGGCCGGCTGCATGACCGGCTCCCTTCCTCCCCACCGCAGGCCGGCGCGCAAGGAAGTGGTGGAATGATCGCGCGGGAGGACAAAGGCCGGGCTGGTGTTGCCATACTCGTCATAGACGGAATAATGCTCGCGCAGCCGCAGGATGCCGTTGAGCGGGATGGTTTGGCCGGGGTTGAAGAGATGATAAACGGAGCCGGAAAGTTCCGCGCTGTGCCCATCAAACGAATCGGACGGGTAGTACTTTCCGTCGCGAAATTCAAAGTAGCTGTCGGCGAAACCACCGCCGGCCAGGCCCAGGCCCAAATCCGTGTTCGGACCAAGCGCCCCGCCGATGCCCAACTCCGAATCCAGATAAACCGGCGCGACGGCCACGCGGAGGGTCAGATTGCTCCGGCAAAAATCGGGCTGGTTGTAATAATAAAACATATAACCGGCGACGGGCGAGGCCCCTTCCAGCGGCTGGTTGAACCCGAATTGGAAAAGCTTGCGCGCTTCCGGATCAATCTGTCCGAACGCAGCGCGGCCAGGCCAGAGCAGTCCCGCAACGAGCAACAAAACAATCCAATCGCGACGCATCTCTTTTTTTGTATATGATAACGACGTGCGGCGCAATAGTGGCAGAGCAAGGCAACCCCAATGGCAGGCGGCATTCCCCGGAAAACAGCGAAGAACCATTTTTTCACCAATTTTTTTTATTTTTTTTTACCTTCATTCACCTTCATTCACCTTCATTGACCTTCATTGACCTTTATTGGTGAAGGTTCCGAAAGGGCGTTTGGAGGGGTTTCGGCCCCTTTTTCCGCCGGGCCTATTTGGCCGGTTTTGACCAGCCGGAGGCGATCCTTGAGCACGCTTACGTTTCTCATGGATAGTATATAACCATAGTTTCTAATTTTTGTCAACCGACTTTTTGGAGTTTTTTTGGAGGCCCTGCGTTGGTTGCGAGAATGCCCAACGCGGCCCGCCGCAACCGAGAATGAACTGGCGCAAAAGAACACAAAACGAAACTCCATAAGTTCTTGTCTATGCGCTCCTTACGATCCTTTGCGGCAAAAATATTGTTGGAATTGCGTGATTCTTTCCTACGGTGGTCCAGGCAGAGCAGCGACCAAATTGAACATTGAAACTGAACAGGAGGCTGCAGAGGCCACGGAGAGAAGAACTCCGTTATCTCCCTTTTTTCCTGTTGTCATACCCGTTTCCTGTTATCGCAGGGCCGGGACGGCGGCAAGGATTGCATGATGTTGAAGGGGTGCGGTGGAACGGATCCGAAAGAAGATGCTCGATGCCCGCCCTTGACAGGAGGCAGAGCTTCGCCGGAACGAACACGGCACAGGCAATGCCCTCCGACCCCACGCGGCTTTCACGGTTGACACCATCGTTGCGCAATGGCCCAATACAGAAGCTACGCTTATGCCTATGAGAATTCCGACCACACTGCTGACCATGATGGCTCTGACATGGCCAGCCATAACGCACGCGCAGGAACCAGCCGCAAAAATCAAGGTCCTCATCGTGGACGGTTTCAGCAACCACAACTGGAAACAGAACACCGCCCTGCTGCGGGGGATCCTTGAACCCACCGGCTTGTTTGATGTGACTGTTTCCACCACGCCGCCACCCCGCGCCACGGAAGGGTGGGAACAATGGCGTCCAAAATTCAAAGATTACGACGTGGTGATCCAGACGTGCAACGACATCAACCGCAGTGGTCCCGAATGGCCCAAGGAAGTGCAGGGCGCGTTCGAGGACTATGTGCGTGGCGGCGGCGGCGTCTATATTTACCATTCGGCGCAAAACGCCTTTGCCAATTGGCCGGCCTACAATCAAATCATCGGCCTGGGCTGGCGCAACGTGACCTATGGCACGGCCATCTCCATTGACCAGGACGAAAAGCTGGTGCGCCATCCACCCAATGAGGGCTTGGGCACCGGGCACGAGTCCAGGGGCGAAGTGGTAATCCGCCTTCTGGGCGACCATCCGATCCACCAGGGGCTGCCCAAGGCGTGGAAGACGCCCGACCTCGAAGTGTATTACTATGCCCGTGGACCGGCAGAGAACATCGAGGTCCTCTCCTACGGGCAGGACCCGCTTGGCAAGCTCAACTGGCCCGTCGAATGGACCGTCAGTTACGGCCAAGGCCGCGTGTATGTCTCCACTTTTGGCCACGTCTGGAGTGGCGATGTCCAGCCTGTCTCCATGCGTTGCGCCGGGGTCCAGACCATGATCGTGCGTTGCCTGCAATGGCTGGCCCGCCGCCCCGTCACCTTCCCCGTGCCGGCCGATTTTCCCACAGCGGAAAAAACCTCCATCCGTCCGGTGATCGCACTCCCCCAAAAATAAGATTAAAGAGTAACCGGGCGGACGCCGCGAATTGGTTAGTTAAGGAGGATTGAGCCGTGAAAGCGTGATGCCCGCCCGCCAACGCCCGCTTAAAGTAAAGGTCGGTTAATGTAATATTGCTCTTGACACCGGGGTTCCGCCTTGGTATTCATGCTGTGCATGAAACCCAGCATGACAATACATTGTTGTGAATGTGGCAGAGGTCTCCGCATTCAAAAGGCGTATGCAATATGACGATACCATTAACTGACCCCTTTTCTTTTCTTTTTGACCCCTTTTCCATTAACTGACCCCTTTTTGACCCCTTTTCGATACCATTAACTGACCCCTTTTTGACCCCTTTTCGATACCATTAACTGACCCCTTTTTGAAGCCCACAAATCCTCGCCTAACGATGGAACCGCTGTGGTCTGGGGAGCACACGCGCCTCGCGTGTCGTGGTCGGCGCCCCGCCGACCACATCTCGCCATCCTTTCCACTTCCTATGGAGTGAGCGGATGCAGTCGGCGAGGGCGCCGACTGCGGCACGCGAGGGCGCGTGCGCTCCCCTGGCCATGAAGTTCGTCGCCTATGCGAGGACTTGGGCTGCCTCATTCAGATTGCAACCCAAATTTCTGCTGGCGGCGGAGACGGGAACCGGGCAAGCTTTTTTCATCATGAATTCCAACCTGTTTATGCAAAACCGCAAAAACCATTGTGTCCGCGCTCTCGCCTTGCTGGCGGCCCTGGCTACGGCTTCTCAATCCGCTTCGGCCCAAAATCCGCCCGCTGCGGACGCCGCCGCTCCGGCCGAAAAAATCGAAGGCTTCAAGGAACACCTTCTCCCCGGCAGCAAATGGTACCAGCACGACCCGGACCGGCCCCAGCCGCCGGTTGTCACGCCCGGCGCCAACTTTAGCGCGGGCGCTCCAGCGCCGTCGGACGCGGAAGTTCTTTTTGACGGCAAGGACCTCTCCAAATGGCAAAGCGCCCGGGGCGGGGCCGCCAATTGGAAGGTCCAGGACGGCTACACGGAAGTATCGAACGGCGGCGACATCCGCACCCAGGGCAAGTGGTCTGATTTCCAACTGCACCTGGAATGGGCGGAGCCAACGCAGACGAACGGCCTGCACGGCCAGGCGCGCGGCAACAGCGGCGTGCTGATCAACAATATGTACGAGGTCCAGATCGTCGATTCCTACCACGACAAGACTTATCCTGACGGCCAGGCCGGAGCCATTTACGGGCAGATGCCTCCGCTGGTCAACGCCTCCAAGCCGCCGGGCGAATGGCAGACTTACGACATCATCTGGGAATCCCCGCGCTGGAACGGCACGAATGAACTGTCGCAAAAGGCCTGCATCACCGTCCTGCATAACGGCGTGGTGGTCCAGCACAAGACCGAATTGCTCGGCAGCACCGACGGCATCGGCGGGACGGCATGGCGCGGTGTTTCACAATACCGGCAGCATCCGCCGGAGGTCTTCGTCGAATTGCAAAACCATGGCGGCAATCCCGTGCGTTTCCGCAACATCTGGATCCGCGATCTGCATTTATCAAGCCGGCAATGACCGGCCCAGAGTGGAAGCCTCACTATGGCACGGCGGAAATCCAGCGCGCGGCCTGTTGCGAGACTTATGACGGGCCAAAATAGCCAATGACCAATTTGCAATGACCAATTCTCAATTTCAGCGCCCGAAATTGATAATTTGCCATTGAGAATTTTTCATTTGTCATTCACTCCTGGATCATTCGCGACATGCTGGAGGGCTCACCGTAAAGGTGAGTCAGTTTGTGAAGGAAGATGCCGTCGGCGGGACGCCGACGACGGCGGTCGAGACGACCGCGCTCCCCATGAAGTCGCTAATGATTGGGGATTCACTTGCCGGCCCATTTGTCCTTGGCCTTGGCGGCGGCTTCGCTGTACGGGAAATCCTTAAGCAAACGGCCCAGGGCCTTTTGCGCCTCATCCTTTTTGCCCAGGGCCAGGCCGGCTTCAACCACCGTGTAGAGAACTTCCGACTGGCGCGGGTCGCCTCCCGCCGCCGCCAGCAACATGCGGCCGTCGGTGAAGGCGCGCTGGAACTCCTTGCGCCCCATCGCCAGGTTCAGCGCCGGCAAACCGGCGTCGAGTGACATTCGCTCCAGCGGCAGCTCAAATTGCAGCCGGTCCAGCGCCTCCTGCGCGTCTTCCCAATGGCCGTGTTCGAGCAAAATGGCGGCGCTTTCCAGGCGGGCCGCCCGCGCCGAGTTGAAGGGGCCGCCCGCCGGCTTTTCCGTGGCGGCGGCATACTGTTTGCGCGCCTCCTCAATCTGCCCGCGCGCCAGCAACAGGTCCGCTTGCAGCAACCGCCGGCGCCGGCGGTCGTCCGGGTTGAGCTGGCCGGCGGAGATGACGCCCAGCATTTTGCCCGCCTCGTCCAATTCGCCGTCGCAGTGAATGAGCAGCGCGGCCAGGCCCAGCCGGGCCGGCTCGGCGCTGGCCGGCGCGGCCCGCTGCGGCGACAGGGCGAGTTGAAAGGCCTTTTCGGCCAGCGCGTTGCCCGCGTCGCCCTGATGCTCGAAAACCACGCCCGTCTTGTAAAACACCGGGCCATAAGCCGGGCCGTTGAACTCGTTCTGCCGTTTCATCAGCGATTCGCCGCTGTGCCTGAGCAATTCCGCGTCGTCCGCGCGGTCCGCCAATTCCCACACCGCCGTCAATTCGCGCGCCGGCATCGGCGAAAGGTCGCGGCGCAGAAAATCGTTTTTGGCCTGATTAAACACGTCGTCGCGCCACCAATCGCGCTGCTGCCATTCCGGGGCGACCCTCAGCCGCACTGAATTGGTCGCCACGACCGTCCCATTTTGCAGAGCCTCAACCGTGACCTGCCGCAGCCCCGGTTCGGCGAAAAAATGCCTCGGATTATTCCCGCTCTCCTCGCTGCCGTCGTCAAAATGCCAGCGATAAGTGCGGCGCGGCAAACTGTCCACCAGGCGGAATTGCATCCGCACGAACATGGTTTCCGCCAGCGCGCACTGGTCCAGCGCGCGCCATTCGAAATAAAGCCGGTCCGTGCCCGACGGCGAATACTCGCAACTGTTGACGCGAAAACGCGCCACCGGCCCGAAGGCCGACGCCGGCATCAGTTCGACGTGCTCGTGTCCGGGCGGTTTCCAGGCCGCGACCGCCGCCGAGCCGCCGCCCAATTGGACTTGGAGGTAGCTCAAGCGATGCACCCCGGCGGATAGCGCCATTGTTCCGCTGTGTTCCCCGTGCCGGCCTTGCTCCGCGCCGTGGACGCCGTACCACGACGCCACAACGCGGTTGTCCACCTCCAATGAAGACGCATCGTCGGAGGCCGTGGCAAAAGTGTATTGGGCCGCGGCGGGCACGGTGAACCACCCGGTAAAATTGGCTATATAATATGTGCTCGGCCCAAAGGGATTGCCACCCAGGAAAATGTTCGCCACGAAATCCTTCCCGGCCGGCGCGCTGGCGGCGTTGATCAGCCGGGCCACCTCCTCCGCGTTGTTGATCGGCAGATCGGCGCGGCAGGCCCGCGTTTCCACCAGCACACCCGCCTCCGGCTTCCAACCGCCGGCCGCCATCGGCAGTTCATTGTCAAAACAAACATAGTAGGCCGTGTCGCCGCCGGAAGTGTCGAAACAAACCCGGGTCAGTTCGCCGGGGGCGGCCCAGATGGTTTGGAACGCCACCGGTTTGCCGTCCGTGCCAAACACTCCCAACCGGCCGGGAGCGTTCCAGCACGGCGCAATTTCCGCCACGCCCACTTTCGCCGGCCAGTCCCCCTGCCCGATCTTGGCCAGACGCAGCCGCACCGGAGCCGTCCTGACGGGATTGGCCTGGCCCCAGGCGGGGCCGCCGGCCAGAATCATGCCGAGAAAAGCCGCCAGCGCCGCCGCCGGCCCCGTTCGGATTTTCCACTTGGCCGGCGCGCGCCACCCGCGCTCCAACCGGGGAAAGTCGCCTTCTCGCATGGCTGAATTTTACAATGCCCCCGGCCAAAATCAATTGCCGGGGCAAGAAAGCCTCGACAAAGCCCGGATGGGGTGCATCTGACTTTTTGGGGTGCTTCTCTGTTGTGGACTCGTCTCAACGATTGAAACAATTGAGAATTGGTCATTGAGGATTTGTCATTTGTCATGTAAAGACCATCGGCATGACGCCCCGGCAATTGCCAATTACAAATTTTCAATGACCAATTATCAATCGAATGGTCCGAGAACTTAAAGCGCTTCTTCGCCGGCAGGAGTCACTCAAAAATGTGAACTGCTCCAGCCCGGCTGCATCTGCGCAAAATTGCGCGCGCTCTCATGGCTTTTCCTGACAATGTTTATGCGCTCGCGCTCCTCGGCTCCGCTCTGGCCACGGCGGTCTCGGTGCCGTTCTGGCGGCGCTGGTGCCGGCGGGTTGGCGTGATGGATGACCCCGGCCAGCGCAAACTCCATGCCACGCCCATCCCGCTGGCCGGCGGATTGGCGGTGCTGACCGGCCTGCTCGCGCCGCTGCTGGCCGGGGCGCTGCTGGCCCTGGCGCCGGGCGGTCCGGCCCGCCCGCTCCTCGGCCCCGGCATCACCCGGATTTTCGCGCACGGCTTTGACAAGGAGGCGGTCCAGGTGGCCGCCATCTTCGCCGGCGCCCTCGGCATGACGCTGATTGGTTTGTGGGATGACAGGTTTGAACTGCGGCCCGCTGTCAAATTCACGGGGCAATTCGCGGTGGCGCTGATGGTGGCCTGCGCCGGCGTGCGCATCAGCTTGTTCGTGCCCAGCCCCGCCTTTCATTACTTCGTCACCATTCTGTGGATTCTGACCGTGGTCAACGCCTTCAATTTCATGGACAACATGAACGGACTGTGCGCCGGACTGGGCGTGATCGGCGGATGGAGCTTCGGCATCATCTCGGCCGTGCAGGGCCAGTTCCTGGTGGCCACGACCTGCTTTCTCATCACCGGCGCGCTGGCCGGTTTTTTGCCGTTCAATTTTCCCAAAGCCGGCGCTTTTCTGGGCGACGCGGGAAGCCATTTGACAGGCTACCTGATGGCGGTGCTGGCCATTCTGCCCCACTTCTACTCGGCGAAACATCCGCACAAGTGGGCGGTCCTGACGCCGTTGCTGGTGCTGGGCGTCCCGTTGGGCGACCTGGCCTGGGTGGTGTTGCTGCGCTGGAAAATGGGCCGCCCATTCTATGTCGGCGACAACAACCACTGGTCCCACCGCCTGACCCGCCGCGGATGGAGCCAGACGCAGGCGGTCCTCCTCATTTGGCTGGCGGCGGCGGCCCTGGGCGCCCTGGCGTGTTTTGTGCAGTGAGTTCTGTCGAAGAGGTCATGCGCCCGCCGGCCGAGATGGCTTCCGAAAGCACCCCCAGCCCCTCCGCCCGCGGCATGGAGCCGATGAGACGGTCCTCCTCGAAATTATTGACGACAGGAATGTTGCGCAGCTCGCTGGCCAGCAGCACCGGGAGCGCGTCCAGCAGCTTCTGGCCGGGCCGCAGCCGTGGCGGCGGCGGGCGCATGATGTCGGCTGCGATCACGGCGTTGAGTTCCGGGCCGCCGCCCAGGTATTCCTTCAAATCTTGCAGCGCGACCACTCCCACCAACCGGCCCTCCGCGTCCACCACCGGAAAAAAATTGTTCGAGCTGTCCAGAAAACGGCTGGCGATCTCCGGCAGGGTGGTGATCTCGCGCACCGGCGGCACCGGCGCGCGCATCAGGTCGCCGATGGTCTGCTCCGTTGCCGCGCCCAGCCGCGGGCTTTCCACCTCCAGGCTGCGCAGGCGCAACGGCTCGGTATAGACGGAATTGCGATGGAGCCGCCGCGAAACCAGAATGGAAATGGCGCAGCCGAGCATGAGCGCCGGCATGAGGGAATAATTGAGAGAGATTTCCAGGATCATCACGATGGCCAGCAGAGGCGAACGGGTTGTCGCCGCAAACACGCTCCCCATTCCCACCAGCGCGAAAACTCCCTCCGGCATGTTGTCCGGCGCCAGCCCGTGACGCTTCAACTCGATGCCGAGGATGCTTCCCAGCCCCGCCCCCAGAAACAACGTCGGCGTAATCACTCCCCCCACCGCGCCGGACCCGACGGTTACGACGGTGGCGAGCAGTTTGGCCAGAAATATGCCAATCAACACCTTCTCCTCCGGCGGGCTTTGCACAATGCTGTTGGCGATGACGTAGCCGTTGCCCCACACCTCCGGGAACCAGATGGCGATCACTCCCACCACCAACCCGCCCAGCGCCATCCGCGCCGGAAGGTTCCCCATTCGCTTGAATAGTTCCCCACTGTAACGCAACAGCCTTAGAAAAACCGCGCCCAGCACGCCCGCAAAAACTCCCAGCACCACAAACCACGGCAATTGCGAGATGCGGGTGAAGTCGTAATTGGGAACCTCATACCAAAGATGCAGTCCGAAAAAAGTGCGCGACAACATCGTCGCCACCACCGACGAACAAAGCAGCGGCGCGAACAGGTTCATTGAGAAATTTCCCAGCACGATGTGCGCCGCGAAGATGGCCCCGGTGATCGGCGCGTTGTAGGCCGCCGACATCCCCGCCGCCGCCCCGCAGGCCACCAGCAGCCGCAAACGATACGGCTGCCAGCGCGCCAACTGCCCCCACTTGGACGCCACCGTCGCCGAAAACTGCGTAATGCCGCCTTCGCGCCCGATGGACGCCCCCGTGCTGATGCTGATGAGCGAGGAAAGCGTCCGGATCACTCCCACCCGGAACGGCAGCCGCCCGTCCCCGGCCACCACGACTTCCAGCAAATTGGTCGTCCGATACCTGCCCGCAAAGCGGAAACCGTAAAACAAAATCAGCCCCGCCCCCAATCCGCCCAACGCCGGCGTGAGCACCCGAAAAGTCGTGTCCAGACCCGTCGCCACTCCGGTGAAAGGAACGCCGAGGAATCTTGTGCAGACGCTCTGCACCCCTTCGATGGCCGAATAAAACGCCAGGTTGACCAACCCGCCTAGCACCCCGACACCGCCGGCCAGCAAGAGGTGCAGGGCCTCCTCACTCAGGATCAGCTTCTCCCGCACCCGCAAGGCCTTCTGCCAGTGGCGGTGCATGTAGGCCCGCCCGCTGCCAGCCAGATTTTCCAACGTTTTTGGCCACAAGCCCATAAACTCCCCTTAACTTGGCGTTCAACCCTCCATTTTTAAAGAGCCAATTTTTGCATGAAAAATTTTCCTTTGGCATTCCCGTCATTACGGGCAATCATATAGGCTATGGGACATCGCCGTGAGGCGCGCGAACGCGCCGTGCAATTTCTGTTTCAGCACGACCTCAATCCGCCTGACAAGCTGGACGAGGCCCTGGACCAGTTTTGGGATTCACAGCGCGCCCCGGCCATCGCCGAGGAAAAAGGCCCGGCCAGTTGGGGCCAGAAAAACGAGCTGCCGCCCGCCTCCGCCGATGAATTGGCCACGCGCGAGTTTGCCGACGGCCTCATCCGCGGCGTGGTCGAACATCGCCCCGAACTGGACCAGCGCATCACTCAATTCGCCCAGAACTGGGACCTCAAACGCATGGCGGTGGTGGACCGCAACATTCTGCGCCTGGCCATTTATGAGATGTATTTCCGCCAGGACATCCCGCCCGTCGTCAGCATCAACGAGGCGGTGGACATCGCCAAGAAATTTTCCACCGCCGACAGCGGCAAATTCGTCAACGGCATCCTGGACCGGATCAAAGGCGAACTGCTGCGTCCGGCCCGCATTGTCCAATGAGCCAGTCTCCTCCACCGACCGCGCGGCCCGGGCCGGCCTTCGCCGATCTGCACTTGCACACCCTTTTCTCCGACGGCACTTTCACGCCGGAAGAATTGGCCGGGCACGCCGCGCGCTTCGGCCTGGTGGCCCTGGCCTTGACCGATCACGACACGGTCGAAGGCTGCGCCCGCCTGGACCTGGCCTGCCGCGAATTGGGCCTGCATTCCATTGCCGGCGCGGAACTGACGGCCGAACAGGACGGCAACGAGGTGCATATTCTGGGCTATTTCCTCGACGCGGAAAATGCCCGGTTGCAATCCAGCCTGAAGAAATTCCAGGGCGTGCGCCAGAACCGCATTCATGAGATGGTCGCCCGGCTCAACCGCCTGAAAATTCCCTTGCGCGCCGAGGCCGTTTTCGCCATCGCCAATTGCCATTCGCCGGGCCGCCCCCATGTTGGGCGCGCCCTGGTGCAAGGCGGCTTTTGCGGCAGCCTGGACGAAGCCTTCGACCGTTTCCTCAAGAAGAATCGTCCGGCCTACGTTCCCAAGTTCAAAATCTCCGCGCTGGAGGCCATCGAGCTGGTGCATCAGGCCGGCGGGCTGGCCTCCATGGCCCATCCCGGACTCAACCGCAGCGACGAAGTTATCCCGGGCCTGGCCGCCGCCGGCCTGGACGGCATCGAGTGTTTTCATTCCAAACACACCCCGGCCATGACCAATTATTATCTTGATATCGCCTCGCGGCATCATTTGCTGGTCACCGGCGGCTCCGATTGCCACGGCTTCAGCAAGGGCAAGCCGCTCATCGGCGGCTGCAAGCTGCCCGCCGTCCATTACGACCGCCTCATGGAACACTATCATCAAATTCATGGGCTTGTTTCAAAAATTTAAGGAGGGCCTGCGCAAAACGCACCACAAGCTGGCGCATGAAATCAAGCGCATCGTCACCGCCTCCCCCAAGCTCACCAGCGCGACGCTCGAAGAACTGGAAGCCGGTTTGATCGCGGCGGACCTTGGCCAGGCCACCACCGCCCAGATTGTCGGCGCCGTCAAAATCGCCTACGAAACCCAGGGCCGCTCCGGCCTGGATGTCCTGGCCATCGCCCGGGCCGAGATCGAAAAGAGCCTTTCCATTTCCAACGCCCCCCTCCAGCGCCAGGCCAACGGCCTGACCGTCGTTTCCATCGTCGGCGTCAATGGCACCGGCAAGACGACGACCGCCGCCAAGCTGGCTTTCGCGGTGCAGGCCCAGGGCCGCGTGGCCCTGCTGGCCGCTTGCGACACCTTCCGCGCCGCCGCCGTCGAGCAGCTCAGTCTTTGGGGCGCGCGCCTGAAGGTCCCGGTCATCGCCGGCGCGCCGGGCGCGGACCCCGCCTCGGTGGCGCACGACGCCGTGACCGCCGCGCTGGCCCGCCGCGCCGATTATCTTTTTATTGACACCGCCGGCCGACTTCACACCAAGCACAATCTGATGCAGGAATTGCAGAAGGTTCACCGCGTCATGGCCAAACAACTGCCCGGCGCGCCCCACGAAACGCTGCTGGTGCTCGACGCCGCCACCGGCATGAACGCCCTCAACCAGGCGCGCGCCTTTCACAAGGCCGTTCCCCTCACCGGCCTGGTCATCACCAAGCTGGACGGCACGAGCAAGGGCGGCATGGTCGTGGCCATCCAGAAGGAGCTGGCGCTGCCCGTCAAATTCATCGGCCTTGGGGAAAAGCCCGAAGACCTCCAACCCTTCGATCCCAAACAATTCGCCCAGGCCCTCTTCGAGGAATAGCCTTGTTTAAATGCTGGCGTTCGCGCGGGCTGTCAGCCACACTACGGACATGGTGTGGCTCATCGCGCTGCTCTGCTTGTGGCTCGCCGGTCTGGCCGGATATTATCGCGGCCCGATCCGCGCCGCGTTCACTTTGACAGGGCTGTTGTTTGGCCTGCTCCTGGCCGGGCCGCTTTCACCGCTGACCGCTCATCTGCTGCCGGCGCTCGGGCTGCATCATCCGCTCTGGCGGTTGTTTGTGCCGGAGGTGATCGCCTTTCTCCTGGTGCTGGCCGTCTTCAAAATTGCCGGCAATGTGCTGCACCAGAAGACCCTCCTCCATTTCAAATATCAAAAGGACGAGAATCTGTTTTTCCGTTGGTTACGGATTTACCACCGGCTCGGATTCTGCGTCGGGATGGTCAATGGGGCGGCTTACTTCTTCATTTTGATGATGCCGGTGTATGTGGCCGGCTACTTTACGGCGGCGGTGGCGGACGAGGGCGCTCCGGCCCCGGTGCGCTACGCCACCGCGTGGCGCGCGCAGTTGCATGAGTGCCGGCTGGACCGGGTGCTGGCGGCGTACGACCCGACTCCGCCCGCGATTTATCAGGCGGCGGAGATCATTGAACTGGTGCTCAAGAATCCGCCGCTGGAAGGACGGCTGGCGCATTATCCCGCGCTGTTGAGCCTGAGCCAGACGACGGAAATGCAGGCCCTGGCCTTGGATGCGACGTTGCAAAAGATGCTCGAAACGCAGGCCAGGCCGCGGGAGATCCTGAATTATCCCAAGATTCAGGCGATGGTGACCAACGCGACCCTGTCGGAAGAGCTTCACGGTTTGTTGGGCGACGACTTGACGGATTTGCTGGAGTTCCTCAACACGGGCAAATCGGCCAAATACGACGGGGAGAAGATTCTGGGGATTTGGGACATAGATGTTCCTGCCACGCTGGCCTCAGAGAGGAAGCGGCATCCGGAGATGACGCGCACTCAGATTATCGCGCTGCACTCCGCGTTGGCGCCGATGATCAAAGGACTTTCGCTGATGGCCACGCCGGATAACAAGATTCTATTGCGGAAGCAGAATCCCAACAATGCGCTGTCCACGCCGGTGGGCCAGGGAACGTGGACCAAAAACGGCGGCGCCTGGGCAATCACCCTTCCAGAAAACAATCCCGACACGACGGAACTCAATCTTACGGACGACGGCGCGCTGCACTTTATCAGGGACGGCCATCTGTTGTTTTTCAACAAGGAGATGTAGGGGAACGGCAGAATGCAGAATGAAGAATGGAGAATGAAGAATTAAGAAAGGGAACCATACCCGCCAAATCGAATCTTGCCGGGCGGGGTTTGGTGGGCTAGGTTGCGCGGATTATGGACCAGAACGCAGCAGCTTCGGGGCCGGAAGGCGCCGCTCCATCGCCGCCGCCGCCACCGCCGCGGACGGCTGTGCCGCCGGTCATTCCATCGCCAGTTGTTATCAGCATGCCCCCGGAGCCGCCCAGGCGGGGCGGAGGCTGGAAGGTGTTGTCGTTTATTTTGCTGGGGCTGATCGCGGTATGGTTCGTGGGCCGGGTGGTCATCCATGGCATGGCCGGGATGGCATCTCACGCTTTCATCGGGGCGGACACGCTGCAGAACCTGGAGGAGGTGGTGATCGAACAGACCAACACGGACAACAAGATCGCGGTGGTCGAGGTCAACGGCATTATCAGCAGCGGGGAGGCGCTGCGCGGCGATACGGATTTTGTCGGTTACATCAAGGAGCAATTCAAGCTGGCGCAAAGCGACCCGGCTGTGAAGGCGGTGATTTTAAAGGTGGATTCACCGGGCGGAGAAGTTTTGGCATCGGACGACATCAACCGCATCATCCGGCTGTTCGAGGACAAATCGGGAAAGCCGGTGGTGGTTTCAATGGGGTCGCTGGCGGCCAGCGGCGGTTATTACATTTCGGCGCCGTGCCGGTGGATTGTGGCCAACGAGTTGACGATCACCGGCAGCATCGGCGTGATCATGCACAACTACAATTACCGGCTGCTGTTTGACAAGATCGGCGTGCGCCCGCAGGTAATCAAGAGCGGACGGTTCAAGGACATGTTGAGCGGCGAGAGGGAGCCGGACAACGACAAGCTCACGGCACAGGAAATCAAGGACCGCAATGAGGAGGAGACAATGGTGCAGGGGTTGATAGATGAAACGTTCGACAAGTTCAAGGAGGTCGTCAAGACCGGCCGGGAATGGGCGGCAAAGCAGAATGCCGGCGAAGGCCGGACGCTGGCGGCGGATTGGACGAAGTACGCCGACGGCCGCATCCTCTCCGGCAAGTCCGCGTTGGAATATGGTTTTGTAGATGAGCTTGGCAATTTCGACACGGCGTTTAAACGCGCCCGGACTTTGACCGGCATTCCGAGCGCCAACCTGGTCGAATATCGTTTTCCGCCGGACCTGATCGGCACGCTGCTGTCGCATGTGGCCGGGCAGACCCAGGCCCCGGCCCTGAAGCTGGATCTGGGAATTGACGCGCCGAAACTTCAGGCGGGGGTAATGTATTTCATCACGCCGATTGCCATTCCCCACTGAGAGCAACGGCGGCGAGGATTTCCCGGAAGGCCGGTTTTATGGCTGACTCGGCCCCTCAGCCCAACCCTCTCCCATGCGACGGCTTTGGTGGCGAACAAGAACGACTTTTATATGAATCTGGATACTGTTGGATTTCCTTTGCGGCCGGCCTGGGTCGAGATTGACCTGGCGCGGCTGCGGCAAAACCTCCGGCTCATCCGCGGCGATCTGCCCGCGGCGGTCAAATTGCTGGCGGTGGTCAAGGACGAGGCCTACGGGCACGGCGCGCTGGAGGTGGCGCAAATCGCGCTGGAAGAAGGCGCGGCCGGCTTCGGATTGAGCACGTTGGAAGAGGCCATGACGCTGCGCGACGCGGGCATCCAAGCGCCGTTGCTCTTGCTGGGCGAACGGCAGGAAGCGGAATTGCCCTGGTGCGTGGAACACGACCTGACGGTGTGCGTCAACGAACCTCACACCATCCGCCAACTGGCGCGCGCCGCCGCCGCCGCCAGCCGGCGCGTTCCGGTCCATCTTAAAATCCAGACCGGCATGAGCCGCTACGGCGTGCGCTGGGACGAGGCGCAGCCCTTGCTGGAAGTGATCGAAAGCGAGAAGTCGCTGCGGCTGGAAGGAGCCATGACGCACTTCGCGCAATCGGATGAAGCGGACAAGAGTTTCGCGCTCCTGCAAATCTCGCGCTTCGACGAAGTGATGGAGGCGCGGCGGCGGGCCGGACGCCCGTTGCCGTGCCGGCATCTGTGCAACAGCGGCGGATTCCTGGATTTGCCGCAGGCCCATCGCGACATGGTGCGCGTGGGCATCCTGCTCTACGGCGTATTTCCCTCGACCGTTTGCCGGCGCATCGCGGGCATCCAGCCGGTGATGTCCGTCAAGGCGCGCATCGCCGCCATTCAACGCCTCAATCCGGGCGAAGTGGCGGGCTACGGCATGAGATACACCGCCCCGTCGCCGCGCCGCCTGGCCGTGCTGCCGATTGGTTACGGGGACGGCTTCCCGCGCGTGCGCAACACGGGCGGGGCGCTGATCCACGGACGGCGCGCGCCGCTGGTCGGCGGCGTGGCGATGGACGCCATTGCGGTTGACATCACCGACATTCCCGAGGCGCAAATGTGGGATGAAGCGGTCATCATGGGACGGCAGGGCGGCGAGGAAATCACTGTTCACGACATCGCCCGGATGAAGAATTCCGTCTCTTACGACGTGCTGACCAGTTGGCGGCTGCGCCTGCGGCGCAAATCGGTCAACGGCAACAAAAATGGGGTGTGAATCAGATCAATTCCTCTGATGGTCCCCGGCCAGTTCTTCCGGCGTTATGATCAAGTCAACTTTCTCGGTGTGCCGGACGATGGTGATTGGCAACGGGACGCCAATCACCTTGGCCACCAGGTGGCGGTGCAATTCATCAATCCCGGAGACAGGCTCGCCTGCGAACGCGACAATGACGTCGCCTTCGCGCAGTCCAGACCGGCTGGCGGGACTGCCGCGTTCGATGCCGGCCACCAAAACGCCGTCCTCCGCCGCCAGGCGGTGAAACCGAACCACCCGCCGATGAATGGGCACGTTCTGGCCAATCACTCCGATCCAACTGCGGCGGATGTGGCCGTCCTTGATCAACCAGGCCGCCACGAACTCCGCCGTGTTGCTGGCGATGGCAAAACATATCCCCTGCGCGGGAAGAATGATCGCCGTATTGACGCCGATGACTTCGCCGCGCGAATTGACCAGCGGGCCGCCGGAATTGCCGGGATTCAAGGCGGCGTCGGTCTGGATGACATTGTCAATCAACCGGCCTGATTGCGCGCGCATCGAGCGGCCCAGCGCGCTGACCACCCCGGCGGTGACCGTCTGTTGAAATCCGAACGGACTTCCGATGGCGATGGCAATCTGACCGACGCGAATGGACTTGGAATCCCCCAGCCGCGCGTGGGCGAGCTGCGAGGCATTGATGCGCACCACGGCCAAATCCGTTTCCGCATCCTCCCCGACCAAATCGCCGGGCCACACCTGGCCGTCGGCCAGTGCCACTTCCAGCTTGTCCGCGCCATGGACGACGTGGCTGTTGGTGACAACGAAACCGTCCGGCGCAATCACAAAACCGGAGCCGGCGCCGCCGGATTCCGGTCCGCGCCGCCCTTCCCCGCCGGCCTTGTGGACGCGGATATTGACCACCGCCGGCCCGATCTTCTCGACGACGCGGGTGACGGTTTGGGAATAGCTGTCAAGCAATGCGCCGTCGTCTGACGGCGACTGCGCCGGCGCGCCGGCTCTGGAGGAACCGGCCTCGCTCAACGCGCGGACCCATCGCGCGGCGTGCCGTCCCTGCAATGCGGTCGGAATCTTCATTTGTTTTCCTATAATGTAACAACTGCGATTACAAAATCGCACAAAAAATGAGGGCGTCAAACACCCTTTTATGTAGAAAGGTCGCGAAAAAAAACTGGCGCAGCCCGCCCTCTTCACCCAACATGCCTCCGTTCGATTGGCATGAAAGCAAAAATTATTGTCACCCCAAAAAAAGCCGTGCTCGATCCGCAGGGCAAGACCGTCGCCAGCGCCCTGGAGCAGATGGGCTACAAGGGCATCGGCGCCGTTCACGTCGGCAAATACCTCGAAATTGACCTGCCCGCCGGCGACAAGGAATCCTGGCGCGGCCGGCTCGACGAGGCCTGCCGCAAGTTTTTAAGCAATCCCGTCATCGAAGATTACCAGGTGGAGATCGAATAAATGAACTTCGCCGTCTTGCAATTCCCGGCCTCCAACTGCGACCAGGACGCCCTTCATGTTGTCAAGGATGTTTTGGGCCAGTCCGCGCGCTTCGTCTGGCACAAGGAAAATTCCCTCGCCGGCTTCGACGCCGTGATTATTCCCGGCGGATTCAGCTACGGCGATTATTTGCGCACCGGCGCGATTGCCCGGTTCAGCCCCATCATGCAGGCGGTGCAGGCCTTTGCCGCGCAAGGCGGCCCGGTGCTGGGCATCTGCAACGGTTTTCAAATCCTGTGCGAAGCCGGCCTCCTGCCCGGCGCGCTCATCCGCAACCGTTCCCTCCAATTCCGTTGCGAGCACATTTTCCTCAAGACCGCCGCGCACGACAGCCCGTTCACCGGCAAGATTCCCGATGGCAAAGTGCTGCGCCTTCCCATCGCCCATGGCGAGGGCTGTTATTTCGCCGACGACGCCACCTTGGACAAACTCCAGGCCGGCCGCCAAATCCTCTGGGAATACGTCAACGCGGCGGGCGAGGCGGCCGCGCGATCCAACCCCAACGGTTCGTTGCGCAACATCGCGGGGATCTGCAACGAGGCGCGCAACGTGGCCGGCCTGATGCCCCACCCTGAACGCGCCAGCGAGCCGCTTCTCGGCAGCGCCGACGGCCTGCTGATTTTTGAAAGCCTGCTTTCCTGGCTCCAGGCCAAAGTCGCCCAGGCGGCGTGATGAAAACTCGTGAAAAGCGAACAGATATGCGTTATACAATACTCATTGAACACGGGCAGAATAATTTCAGCGCGTATGCGCCGGATTTTCCCGGTTGTGTTGCCGCCGCTGCCACAGAACAGGAAACCCTGGCGCTGATGAAAGAAGCCTTGGAAATGCACATCGAAGACATGCGCGAACGCGGAGAATCCATCCCGGAGCCTAGCGCCATGCGGGAAATCGAAATCGCCGCATGAGCCAAGCCTATTGATCTCGATGAATCAAAAACTTCCAGCGCCGCGCAACGACCGCGAATACCGCCAGCTCGTGAAGCAGCTCGACCGCCTCGTTGACGAAGCAGGTGAGGACGAAAACCATCCGCTCGCCTCCATGATGGAAGTTCTTGGCGTCCTCATCGAAGAATACGAGGATGAACGTGTGGCGGAACTGGCGTGAGACGAATCTGTGGCACGCCATCATCATGTGACAACCCGTCCCCCCCGGCAAAAAAATTCCGCGGTCGCCCGCGCGGGCCAAGGCGCGAGACGGTCGAATTACACCGCGTGGTCGGGTGGCATCGCGGCCTTGCTGGAGGAGGCGCGCCGACAGTCCGCGCGCTCCGTCAACGCCATCCTTACCGCAACCTACTGGGAAATCGGCCGCCGCATCGTGGAATTCGCCCAGCAAGGCGAGCAGCGGGCGGAATACGGCGATGAGGTCCTGGAAAGGCTTTCCAGTGATCTGACGAAGAAATTTGGCCGCGGATTCTCCCGGCAAAATCTTCAGCAAATTCGCCAGTTCTACGTTTGTAATCCACCAGAGAAGATTTGCCAGACACTGTCTGGCAAATTGGCGAAGGATATGGAAGGCCGCATCAAAAATGTTTGGACAGTGTCCGGACAATTCAAGGCGCTTCAAATTTGCCAGACGCCGTCTGGCAAATCTGCCGCGCCAATTCACGAGAAGCCGTCACGCATTTCTTCGGTTGATCCGGCTCTCTGCCTCGAAACCCTCACATGCGCCTTTCCGCTTTCGTGGTCGCATTATGTTCGGTTGCTCACCGTCGAGAAGCCCGAAGCCCGCCAGTTTTACGAAGCCGAATCCCTGCGCGGCGGCTGGAGCGTGCGGCAATTGGATCGCCAGATCGGCACACTTTTTTACGAACGCACCGCGCTCTCGAAGAACAAGGCCAGAATGCTCACCCTCGGCGCAAAACGACGCGCCGAAGACGCGGTGAGCGCCGAAGAGGAAATCAAAAGCCCGTATGTGTTGGAATTTCTCAACTTGCGCGACGACTATGCCGAAAGCGATTTGGAGGACGCGCTCGTCCACCATCTCCAGTTGTTTCTCCTGGAGCTGGGAAATGATTTCACCTTTGTCGCGCGGCAGAAGCGGATTCGCGTTGGCAAGCAGTGGTATCGCATTGACCTGTTGCTGTTTCATCGGCGGCTGCGCTGCCTGTTTATATTCGATTTGAAGCTGGGCCGTTTCACGCACGCCGATGCGGGTCAGATGAATCTGTATGTGAATTACGCCGCCGAACATCTGACTCTGCCGGATGAAAACCCTCCTGTCGGCCTCGTCCTGTGTTCCGAACGCGACGAAGCCGTGGCGCGCTATTCGATGGGCAACCTCACGAACAAAATCCTCACGGCGCAATACAGGCTTGCCCTCCCCGACCTGCGCCTGCTGGAACAAGAAATTGAAAAGACACGCCGCCTGCTTGAATCTCCCGCACGGCGGATGTCCCAAAAACAGCTTAAGCCATGACCGAACCCGCCATTACCCCTGAACTGGTCCAACAGCACAATCTCACTCCCGAGGAGTACGGGAAGATCAAAGCCCTGCTTGGACGCGAACCCACTTACACCGAACTGGGCGTCTTCTCCGTCATGTGGAGCGAGCATTGCTCCTACAAAAACACCCGCCCGCTCCTCAAAACTTTCCCCACCAAATCGCCGCGCATCCTCGTCGGCGCGGGCGAGGAGAATGCCGGTATCATTGACATCGGCGACGGCCTGGCCATCGCTTTCAAGATCGAGTCGCACAACCATCCCAGCGCCGTCGAGCCGTTCCAGGGCGCGGCCACCGGCCTGGGCGGCATCATCCGCGATATTTTCACCATGGGCGCGCGCCCGGTCTGCGCGATGGATTCCTTGCGCTTCGGCCCCATCACCGAGGAGAGATCAGAGATCAGAAATCAGAGATCAGAAATCGTCAACAACCGCCGCCTCTTCGCGGGCGTGGTCAGCGGCGTGGCCCATTACGGCAATTGCTTCGGCATCCCCACCATCGCCGGCGAAGTTTATTTTGACAAATCCTTCGAGGGCAATCCGCTCGTCAACGTCTTTTGCCTCGGCGTCCTGCGCCACGAGCAGATCGCGCGCGGCGCGGCCAAGGGGCTGGGCAATCCGGTTTTCTACGTCGGCCCCGCCACCGGCCGCGACGGCCTGGCCGGGGCCGCCTTTGCCTCGCAGGATTTGACCGAGGCCTCCGCCGACGGCCAGCGCAGCGCGGTGCAGGTGGGCGATCCCTTCATGGAAAAACTGGTTTGCGAGGCCTGCCTCGAACTCCTCGCCACCGGCGCGGTCGCCGGCATCCAGGACATGGGCGCCGCCGGCCTGACCTGTTCCACCTGCGAAACCGCCGCCCGCGCCGGCACCGGCATCGAAATCGAACTGGGCCTCGTCCCGCAGCGCGCCCCGAATATGACGCCCTACGAAATCATGCTCAGCGAATCGCAGGAACGCATGCTCATCATTGTCAAAGCGGGGCGCGAGGAGGAGGTCAAACGCATATTTGACAAATGGGACCTGCCCTGGGCGCAAATCGGCTGCGTCACCGGCACCGGCCGCATGGTGGTCAAGTCCGGCGGCCGCGTGGTCGTGGATGTGCCCGCCAGGAAACTCGCGGACGAAGCGCCGGTGTATCAGCCTCCGGCGAGCGAGCCGGCCTATCTGCAGGCCGTCCGCCAGTTCACCCTGGCCGGCGTGCCGGAACTGGAGGACGCCGCTGGCGCGCTACGCCAGTTGCTCGCCTGGCCCACCATCGCCTCCAAAAACTGGGTCTATCGCCAATACGACCACATGGTGCGCGACGGTTCCGTCGTCCTGCCCGGCTCCGATGCCGCCGTCATCCGCATCAAGGGAGATTCCCTTCCGGCCGGAGCCGCCCCGCTCGCTCCCGACGTGGAGAAATTCATCGCCATGACGGTGGATTGCAACGCCGCCTACGTTTATCTGGACCCGTATGAAGGCGCCAAAATCGCCGTGGCCGAGGCGGCCCGCAATCTCGCCTGTTCCGGCGCCGTCCCGCTGGGCGCGACGGACAATCTCAATTTCGCCAGCCCGCGCAATCCCGAATTGTTCTGGCAGCTCAAGGAATCCGTGCGCGGCCTGGCCGAGGCCTGCCGCGCCTTTCACGCGCCCGTCACCGGCGGCAATTGCAGCCTCTACAATCAAAGCCCCAACGGCCCGATTGACCCCACCCCGTCCATCGGCCTGGTCGGCCTGATCGAAAAGCCCGAATACATCACCACCCAGTGGTTCAAGGACCAGGGAGACGCCGTCATCCTGCTGGGCGATATTATTGACAAATCCGATCCGCTGCTCGGCCTGGGCGGCTCGGCTTATTTGCGGCAAATTCACGGCCTGAAGACCGGCACGCCGCCGCGCTGCGACCTGGAAAAGGAGCGCGAACTGCACAACACCCTGCGCGGTTTCATTTATTCCGGCCTGGTGAAAAGCGCGCACGATTGCAGCGAAGGCGGCCTGGCCGTGGCCCTGGCGGAAAGCTGCATCTCCCATCAGATCGCCCGCGACACGCCTGCGCTGACCGGCGCGCAAATTGATCTGTCCGCCTTGGCCGGCACGCGGCTGGACGCCCTTCTTTTCGGCGAAGCCCAGGGCCGCATCGTCATTTCCGTCGCCCCGGCTGACGCCGTCAAAGTGCTGGAGCGGGCGCGGATCATGGAAGTGAGCGCGACCCGATTGGGCGTGGTCGGCGGCGCCGATCTGTCCATCAAAACCCCGTCGGCGGAATTGAAATGGCCGGTGGTCGAACTGCATTCTCTGTGGTGGAATGCCATTGCCCAGGCGATGCAATGAGGGTTCATGCAATAAAAAGTTCCTGAGGGCAGGCGCAAAGCACACATTTTCAAAGCAAGGCGATGTCAGAAAAATGGAGTCAGAAAAATGAAATTCGTTGAATAACTGTTGAGCCAAAGCTGTACGCATGGATTCACAGACACTATCACCAAGCCGGAAAACGTCGTGGCTCGCTTGGATTATTTTTGGGTTGGGAATAGCAGTCGCGCCACTCGCAGAGATCGTGTGGTTGGGGCGCGTCGGCCCTTCTTGGTGGATGGCCTACCACAACGGAGGTGAAGTCGGTCATGCAGCGGACCGGCTTAGGGAGATTCTTTGCGGTGCAGGGATACTCCTTTGCATGATCGCTCCGTTTTTCAGTACGGCCGTGCTTCGGCGTAAATTTCTATTCTCCGTTCTTGGTGGAGTCGCGGGTCTTATTGCGGGTTTTGTCTCTGGTTTCGTCATGATGTATTTTGTTGTAGGATTCTGATAAAGGCCCGGAGGAATGACCGATGGGAAATTGTTCAACAAGAACCAGGACCGCGTTCTCTGGAATTTCCGCGAAGGATGCCTGCACTCTTAAAACGTCCCGGCCGCCGCCGCCAGCTTTTTTTCCAGCCGGCGCGCCGACTTGAGCGGGCTGACCAGCGCGAGGTTGAATTGATCCGGCCGGATGAACTCCCGCGCCGCCGCGCGCACTTCCGCCGTGCCCACTTCGTTCCAGCGCTGCTTGACCGATTCGGGCCGGATGATTTTTCCATAACCGAGCCATTGTTCACCCACCCACATCATCTGGTTCTCCGTGCTTTCCAAACTCAAATCGAGCTGGCCGACCAGGTAATCGCGCGCCCGCCGCAATTCGGCCGCCGGCACCGGCTCCTCCCGCAGCCGCTTCAATTCGCGCAGAATAATCCCCAGCGTCTTTTCCAGATTGGCCAGGTCCAGCCCCGCCGAAATCACCAGATCGCCGGTGTCGTCAAAATAACTGTTGGCGCTGTAAATCGAATACGCCAGACCCCGGTCCTCGCGCACCGTCTGGAAAAGCCGCGAACTCATGTTTTCGCCCAGCACCGCGTTGAGGACGCGCAGGGCGAAACGGCTCCGGTGATGCCGCGAACAGCCGCGCACGCCGAAGGCGATTTGCGTCTGTTCCGTTTTTTTGCGGCACAGCCGCACGGCCGGCCGGGTTTGCGCGGCGGTGGCGGGCGGAAAACCGCAGCGCGCGCCGCCGTGAAATTCCCCGGCGTAGCGCCGCGCCGCCTGGACCGCCTGGCGATGTGTCAGCCGTCCCGCCGCGGCGATGAGGGTGGCGGGCGCGTTGTAGTTTTTGCGCTGAAAATCCAGAAGCCGGCGGCGCGAAATCGCGTCGAGCGTTTTTTCCGTGCCGGTGATGGAACGGCCCAGCGGCTGGCCCGGCCAGAGCGTGGCGTTGAGCAGCTCCTGCACGTATTGCTGCGGCTGGTCCAGGTACATGGCCAGTTCCTCCTTGATCACCTCCCGTTCCTTGGTGATTTCGGCCGGATCAAAAGTGGAATGAAGAAACATGTCCGCCAGCACGTCCAGCAAATCGTCAAAACGGTCGTGGCGCGCCCTGGCGTAAAAGCAGGTGTGCTCCTCGCTCGTGTAGGCGTTGAGATACCCGCCAATGCCTTCCACCGCCTGGGAAATCTCCCGCGCCGACCGCCGCCGCGTGCCCTTGAAAAGCAGATGCTCGATGAAATGGGAAATGCCGCTCACCGCCTCCTCCTCGCACCGCCCGCCCACTCCCACCCAAATTCCCACGCTCACGCTGGCCATGTGCGGCATCTCCGCCGTGGCCACCGTCAAACCATTCTCCAACCGGGTGACTTGATACATCGGAAGAAAAAGCGGCGTGGGCCGGCCGTCAGACCACCGTTTTCAGCGCGGCCTCCGGCGGGCCGACCCGCCGCATGT
>Ga0326727_10007240_pt1 | contig 29527 bp, 25 predicted proteins | sample MB2enrmetagenome_FD_207643 | JGI IMG/M metagenome (GOLD analysis project Ga0326727, IMG submission 207643) | Lab enriched peat soil microbial communities from McLean, Ithaca, NY, United States - MB29MY | ecosystem: Environmental > Terrestrial > Soil > Wetlands > Peat | place: USA: New York... | reverse complement strand
TCTTCGCCGCGTCGAAGCACGATCACGACGCGTCGAAGCCGCTTCACTCCGCGGCGAACCTTCTCTTCTCCTCGGCGAACATCCTTCTCTCCCCGGCGAAACCAGGTTTCACGCGGCAAGATCCGGTCTTCTCCGCCTCCCGAGCGCTTCACTCCGCCACTGGACCGCTTCTCTCGACGTGAAGAGCGCTCCTCTCCGCGTCGAAACCGGTCCGCTCCGCGCGTGTTCCTCTTCTCTCCGGGCGTGAAGCGCTCTTCTCCCGGCGAAGTCTGCTTTCCTCGCGGCAAGATCCGCTTCACGCGCGGCTTTGTCCGCTTCTCTCCCGGCGTGGACCGCTCTTCTCCGCGCGAGGTCCGCTCCCCTCGCGGCAAGGCTCGCCTTCCACGTTGCCTCGTCCGCATCTCTCCCGGCGTGGACTGCTCTTCTCCGCGCGAAGTCCGCTTCCCTCGCGGCGAGGCTCGCCTTGCACGTTGCCTCGTCCGCTCCCCTCCCCGCGCAGATCGCCCTTCTCCGCGCGAAGTCCGCCTCTCTCGCGGGAAGGCGCACTTTCCACGCCGACCTGTCCGCTTCTTTCGTTCGACGCGCGCCTACATCCTGCGACCAATCGACAACGATCCTCGACCGCATTTCGAGGGGATCGCGCTTGTACCGGGTGAGGGGCAGAGAGCCGCGACAGCTCGCCGCCCCGCCGACCGCTTTGCCACGACTTGCTGCTTACGACGCGTCCAGAACCCCGAAGAAAGACAGGCCACCTTGCCGAGCCCCAACAAGAAGAAGACCGCAGTGACTCCCGCAGCAACCCCGGCAGCGACCCCCGCGGCGAGCCCCACGCCCGCCGCGACGCCGCCGCCGACCCCGCCTCCGCCGACGCCCGCGCCGGCGGCGCCGCCCGTGACCAGCGTCGCGAACGGCAAGAACAAGGGAACGAAGGTCGATCTCCAGACCGCGTACCTGGCGATCATCGCGGGCCTCCTGGCGTACTTTCAGCCGGGAGATCCGTTCGCGCTGGCCGCAGGCGTCATGACCCGCGACCAGCTCATCGCGCTGTTCCAGCAGTTCGTCGCCTCCGCGGAGGCGACGAAGACCAGCAACGCGGCCTGGCGCAGCGCCGTGCAGGCCGAGCGGGCCATGGAGCAGACCGTGGCTCCGGTCCGCGCGGGACTGAAGAGCATCCTGCAAGGGAAGTTCGGTAGGTCCGGATCGCAGCTGCTCACGTTCGGGATCACGCCCGCGAAGGCGATCGCGAAGACGACCGCGGTGAAGACAGCCGCGGTGGTGAAGTCCAGGGCGACGCGCGCGGCGCGCGGCACCAAGGGCAGCGTGCAGAAGCAGGCGATCGTGGGCAACGTCACCGGCGTAGTCATCACGCCGATGACGGCGGGGCCGGCCGTGCCGGTCACGAGCGGGAACGCGGCGACGCCTGGCGCGACGCCGACCCCGGCGCCCACGCCGACGGGAACGACGCCGACGCCGCCGCACGGCTGAACGCGGCGGCGCACGGAGCCGTAGTCACGCAGTAGCGGCCACGGGGAGCGCCCTCGAGGTGAGGGCGCTCCCCGCGCGGCCGGAAACCACGAGCGGAGAGTCCCATGCTTTACGTCACGCATCACGCGGTGGAGCGGTTCATCAAGCGGTGGCGCCCGGGGACTGCGGTCGCCGAGGCACGCCGGCTCCTCGAGGAGCTCGCCGCGCACGCCGGCCCGACCCGACGCAGGACCCTGCCGAGGGACGCCACGATCTACACGACGATGACCGACGCCGGCGAGCGCGTGCTCCTGGCGGTCCGCGACGGCGCCGTGATCACCGTGCTCGATCCGGAGCCCGCGGAGACGGCGCGCTTCGGCGGCGTCGACCCCGAGGATCCCCTGTACGCCGACAGCGCGGCCACGCGCCGCGAGTGCCTCGCGATGCTCGAGGCGGAGCGGGTCGCCGAGAGGGCGAGGGCAAGGAGCGCCGCGAAGGCGAGCACGCGCGCCCGCCGGAAGCTGGCGAATCAGCCGCTCACGGCCGCGGCGAACGCACCGAACGCGGAGATGCCGTCGGGACGAGCGGCGCCGCGATGACCGCGTGTGTTCGAGCACCGCGAGCTTGCGCGCCACGAGCGCGACGTTCGTCATGGCCTGGCCCCGGCGAGCCGGCGGAGGAAGGGATCGTGCCGCGGAGGTTACTCGAAGGCGATCAGGTCGTCGAAGCGACCCGCACCCTGCCTCACCCCTCGCCTCCCTCTTCTTCTTCCTCCTCCTCCTCGTCCTCGTCCGCCTCCTCGTCCGCCTCCTTCTCTCCCGCCTCCCCCGCCGCCGGCGTGAAGACCACCCGACCGTCGCCGTTGGCGGTCGCCGCAGCCTGCGGGAGGGCCGCATACTCGGGCGGCACGTCGCCGATGTCCTTGCCGCGCTCGAGCGCGCCCAGCTCCTGGGCCGCCCACACGTCGAAGGGGACGAAGCCGCCGATCCGCGCGACGCCGTCGACCCAGGTCATGGAGAGGACCGGGTACTCGCCGGCCTCGTCCGGCTCGCCCACGTAGAGGCACGCCGGCCGCTCCAGCTCCATCGCGAAGAGCACGCAGTCGTCCCCGAGCAGCTCGTAGGCCTCGGCGAACGCGGCGACCGCCTCCTCGCCGAAGTGCTCCTCGACGACCTCCTCGAGGGACGTCCCCTCCACCTCCGCCTCCTCGTCGTCGTACGCGATGCCGAGCCACGCCACGTCGACCGCGAGCAGCTCCTTCATGGCCGGCGAGATCGCCTCGCCGTTGGGGAGCCTGAGCTTCCGGGCGAGCGACGCCGGCTCGATCGGCTCCGGCGAGGCGAGCACGCCCGTCGTCTTCGCCGCCTCGATCGCCTTCTTCATGAGCTTCGCGCCCCGCAGGGGTGCCACGTCTTTCTTCGCTGCCATGGGCCTCAGGTTTCACGGGCATGCCACGGCGTCAAGCGCGGGACGGCGGTGGACGTCCCGCGATGGCACGGCACCCGGGCGGCTCCTGGCGCCCGCCGCACTGGATGGGTCCCGGAATATCTCGGCGTGGAGAATATCCGGGTGGCTGACTACCCGCCCCACGGGACACGTGGCATCGCTGTTCGCGCCCGAAGGAGGAATGCGATGGCGAACAACACGCTGCCCTGCGAATCCAGTCTCGGCTACACGTTCACGTACGCCTTGCCGGTCCCGCCCCCGACCGCGACCGGGTCCTCGGAGAGCGCCGCACAGCAGGCAGCGCTCGCGCTGGTGCCCGCCGAGACGGCTGCGAGCGCGCAGGCCGACGCCACCAGGGACGCCTCGCTGAACTACGGGTGCACCGGCCCATGCGGGTGCAACATCAGCACGGGGGACGTGACCTACGTCGCGACGACGTCGAGCGACGGCAAGACACCGGCGACGTGGACCGCGACCATCCCGAGCGCGCAGGTCCCCGTCACCGTCCACTGCCGGAAGCCCAAGCTCGCGACGGCCGGAGCGGCGACGACGACGAGCATGGTCGTCGCGGCCGCGGGCTCGGAGCTGCACTTCGTGCCGCTGGCCACGAAGACGCCCGCGGGCTGACGCGGTGCCCTCGAGAGACACCCATGGCCAGGCGACATGTATCGGGTGCGGCGCCGAGCGCGCGGCGAGCATTTCCGACGATGCTGATTCTTGCGTGCGCGAGCTGCTCTTTGAAGAGCTTCTACGTAAACGAGACCTATCCGAAGTCGAAGTGTGCAGAAAAGGCGACGCCCCGGCGCAACTATAGCCTGCTGGTGTCCTCGGCCATCGGCCCGGACCTCGTGGTTGCGTACGACGATCCTCCTGCCGTGGCCGACGCCATGACGCGCATAGGTCAATCCGACTACGCGCAGATGGCTTCACGCTTCGAAAACTACGGCGAGTGTCTGGCGACCCCGAGCGCGGCGTGCACCGTGGGCGAAGAGTGCTCCCGGGACAAGGTCGTGGCGCAGTGCATAGGCAACCCCGCGACGCAGCCCTGGTCACCGAACTGGTGCCTGCTGAGCTCCGGCGCCGTGTTGCAAGACGAGGACTGCATTCGGCTCGCCACCGCCATCGCCCACGCAGCCGAGGGCTTCGATTCCATGCGGCGGTCGATGTCGGGCGGTGCCGCCGGGAACGGGGGCGACGCGCTCGCCCAGGAGACGAGCAAGGGGCTGGAAAACGGCCTGATCGCGTCGTGGACCCTTGCCGCTGCGCTCAACGCGCGGGGGCCCAGAAATAGAGCGCACTTTCCGGCCCTGGCACTCAGCGGGGGCTCTGCCAACGGTGCTTTCACCGCAGGGTATGCCTACGCGCTGCTCGAGGCGAGGGAGCTTGCCGTCAAACTCGGCGGCAAGCGCGCAGCCGACATCAGGCACGACGATCGGCTGGGCGCGGTAGCGTCGACCAGTGTCGGGTCACTCGTGGCGATACCGATCGATCTCTATTTCACCGAGCCTTTCGACGATACCCCGGATCGGACACCCACGGCTGCCGAACAAAAGGCCCTGGCTCAGTGTCTTGCTCCAGAGGGAGGAACGATTCCGAAGGAGCGCCCCTTCCAGACGTGCGCTCTCAGTCTCCTCTCGCACGTCTTCTTGTCTCCCGAATGGGACCTGCTGTGCAACGAGTCGGGGACGATACTGAGCCTGGCGCCCCCCTTGCTGGGGGGCTGCAAGGAGCCATTGCCAAACGTGCTGCAGTTTCTGCCTCTGCAGACGGACATCCTCACGCCGCTCCTGACAGGCTTCCACGACCGACTGCTGAGGAACGACCTCGTCCGCACGGCAATGGCGGTGGACTACGACCAGCACGTCCTCGGTGCGCTGGACGAGAGAGCCTGCCTGCTTGGACCGAACGAGGTGGACTGCATCGAGTCAGCGATCATGGCTTCCGTGGTCCTCCCGGTGTTCACGCACTGGATCGACCATGTGTACACTGGCATCAGCGGATCTGCGGCCGACCACGGTGTCTGGTTCGATGGTGGCATGCGGTCCGAGACGCCCGCGTTTCGCGCGAACGCGATGACGGATGGCCGCGTGCTGTCCATCAACACCGGTCGCGCGGAGAGCGTTCCGTCCGCGGACCCCAGTCAGGGTGCGCTCGACGTGGTCATGCGGACGATGTCAGAGTTCGTCAGCCAGATACAGGCGACGGAGCTGGCGATGGCCAGCCTCAGGCGTGACAGCGATTCGAGAGACCGACAGACCGTGGAGCACTGGTTTCGGCAGACCCACCACGCGTCTGCGGGTGGGACGGGGCCTATTCTGGCGGTGGCCCTCGCCCAGGCTCCGGAGATTCCTCTGACGGACACCCGGTCGGTCTTCGTGCCGGACTATATCCGACCGAACGTTCTCTACGCGGACGGGTACGCCTTCGACCCTTGGGTCACGCGCGGACTCTTCGTGTGGGGAGAGCACATGTTCCTGACGCATGCGGAGGATATCTACCGGTGGCTTCGGTGGACGCAGATGGCCAAGCTCGTGCACGCGCCACAATCGGAGCCTGCCTTCAAGGCCGACTACGATGCCTTTCTCCAGAGTGCGACCCAGGAATGGCAGGGATACGTCGATGCGGACAAGGACTCGAGGAAGTTTCTGGAGTGCTACAGGCGGCATCGAGCGCACCGGCGCGACAAGCTGAATGGCTGCCTGCGAAACTGCGGCGAATACGGCCCCGACTACCGCGGCGAACCCAACAGCTGCGACGCAGGTGGCAGTTCTTCGACGACTGGACGACCGCTCGACATTCTGTGCAGCGACTGAGCTCCTAGCCCCCCGCCCCCGGCGCCTCGATCGCCCGCACCCACCGCGCAGCCCCCACGGGGAGCTCGCCGTAGAGGTGCGGGAACGGCTCGCCGCCCCTCGACGGCTCCCAGCGCAGCGCCGCGCCGAGGGCGTCGGGCTCGACCGCGACGAGCACCAGCTCGCGCTGCCCGGCGAAGTGACGGCGCAGGGTCTCTTCGAGCTGCGCGGCGCCGGAGAGGTGAATGAAGCCGTCGCGCCGGTCCACGGCCGAGCCCTGGTAGGTGCCCGCCGCCACGGCGTCGCTCCACTCCGACGCCGCGCAGACCTTGTAGATCAGGTGCGGATCGAGGGGGCTCAATCGGAGGGCCGTCACTGGTTGGTGGGCGGGATCACGACCGTGTTGATCGGCGCGACGCCGGCGCCTGCCGGGTACGCGTAGCTCACGTACTGCGTGTAGAAGCCCGAGCCGACCTGGCCCGTGGCGGCCGAGCCCCAGCCCCACACGGTGACGCCGAAGGGGGCCGTGCTCGACATCTCGTGGCGGCCGTTGTTGCAGCTGCCCGTGCCCTGGAAGTTCCCGGTGACCAGATCGAAGCGCGTGTACTCGTACTTGCCCCCGTTGCCGACCGGCTCCCAGCCCGAGAGCGTGCCCGCGCAGTCGAGCGTGACGTCCGCGAAGCTCCCGCCCGAGCCCTGCGCTCTCACGATGACCAGATCCGTCTCGGGGTAAGTCGGATCGGTGAAGAAGACGTACGACGACATGAACTCGTCGGGCGGGACGACGTTGACGAACTCGGCGTCGCCGCGTCCGTCGGGGGTGGCGTTCTCGCCGCCATCCTGCTGGTTCGGATCGTACAGCGCGCCGCCCGTCATGTGGGCCGACACGTAGAACGGGTGGCTCGCGTCCTGGCTCGACACGACGAAGGGACCGTTGGTGTCGAACTGCGCGACCTGGCCGAGCGACAGGGTGGTCGGCGCTCCGCTCGGGGCGGCCGGGTCCCAGGTCAGCACGGTCCCGTCGGCGGCGCCGATGATGCGCCAGGGCGGAGACTCCTCGATGCCGCTGTACCGGTTGCGGTAGCGAACCCCCACGTACTCGCTGCCGAGGGCGCGTACGGGCGGGATCTGCTGGTGGGCCGAGTCGTCGCAGCAGGCCTCGATGCTGACGCTGGTCTTGCCGCCCCACACGCCGATGGGGTTGTCCGACTGGATGATGCTGCCGTCGAGCGCCGCGTTCTGGGTGAACTGCAGGACCTGACCGGCGTTGACCGTGTAGGTCGTCGCGGTTCCCTTGGGCCCGGCGGCGACCCCGTTGCCTCCGACGATGGCCGAGGTCGGGTTGATCGTGACCTTGGTGCCATCCTGGGCGCCCACGATGGCGATGAAGGGCAAGTCCTCGAGGACGGCCCCCCCGCCGAACGCGTCCACCGCGATGTAGTTGGTGCCCCACGCCGCGGTAGGCAGGAGCAGCGTGGCGCTGGTCAGCGCGGTCCTGCCCCCGCCGTACGGGTAGATGTCGTAGGCCGCGACGGGACCGCTGGCCGTGATGTGGAAGGCCGAGCCGAGCCCCGTCCCCGCCGTCGCCGCCGCCCCGGTCATCGCCGTCTGGACCGTCGACGGGCAGTCGAGCGAGCCGACGCCGTCGTTCGCGCCCGGTACGTCGTCGAGAAAGAGCAGGGCCACCTCGCTGGCCGGCAGCGTGCCGTTGGCGATGGGGGCGTACTGGATGTTGGCGCCCGAGCCGGTCGCGATGTACGCGAACTTCGAGACGTCGAAGGTCGTGCCGGCGCGATCGACGGTGAGCTGGACCGGCGAGGTCCCCGTGTTGGCGACGTACGCGGTGAAGCACCCGCCGTTGCCGCCGAGATCCACGTCGGGATCGACCGCGTAGTACTCGCAGCCGGTGTTGGTCTGCGTGCCCCCGGCCCCGCTGCACGAGCTGGTGGCTCCGCCACTGCTGCTGCCCGTCATCGAGCCGTCGCCCACGAGGCTCCCGCCGTCGCCCTGCGGGCCGGCGCCCGAGCTGCCGCCGCTGCTCGACGCGCCGCCTCCGCTGCTGCCGCCTCCGTCGGGGTTCGCGGCGAAGGTGGCGCCGTGTGAGGAGCCGCAGCCCCAGGCGATGGCGACGAGCGACAACCAGAGCGCGGGCGTCCGGAGCGTGACCATGGGGGCCAGCTTTGCCGCAATCGAGGTGCGGTGAAGTCTCGATGCCGTCGCGCGACGCAAGCTCGCGAGCCGCCGCGTGAGCTCGCGAGGTCGACGGGCGCTGCACCTCGGGAAGCTCACCCATGGTAGAAACCGGCCCATGCATCGACGGGTTCTCTTCGGGCTTCTGGCTCTCACCGTGTGCTCCTGCCGCTCGATGATGGCCAGCGGCCCCGCCACGAACGATCAGCTGCTCGCGCGCGCCTCGTACGATCTCGGCTGCCCCACCGGGGGCCTCGTCGTGACCCCCCTCGACGACCGGACGCGCGGCGTCTTGGGATGTTCGAAGCGGGCAACGTACACGGAGCAGTGCGAGGCCGTGACGCCGCTCGGCGCGAAGGACAAGTGCACGTGGGTCCCGAGCGCGCCGCCCGCGCCGGCTCCCTGAGCAGAGAGCCTGCCGCTCCGACGCGCGCGGCTGCGCGAACGCGCGAAACTTGCACGGTTCGGGGGGTCACTTCGCGGTGTTCCCGTCGCCAGCGTGCGGCGCGGATGATGCGTCCATGTCCGGTCGATGAGCACGCGCGACGAACTCCTGGCCAAGGCGCAGTTGCCCTCGGCGCAGGCCCTGGAGCTCCACCCGTACTACCGGGGAAAGATCCAGACGATCGCCAAGTGCCCCGTGCGCGGGATGGACGACTTCGCGATCTGGTACTCGCCGGGAGTCGCCGCGCCGTGCAAGGCCATCGCGGCGCGACCGGAGCTCGTCTACGAGTACACCAACAAGGGCAACTCCATCGCCATCGTGACCGACGGCACGCGCGTGCTCGGCCTGGGGGACATCGGGCCGGAGGCGGGGCTGCCGGTGATGGAGGGCAAGGCGCTCCTCTTCAAGTACCTCGGCGGAGTCGACGCGGTCCCGATCTGCCTCGGCACGCGCGACGAGCGCGAGCTCGTCCGGACCGTGAAGCTGCTCGAGCCCTCCTTCGGGGCCATCAACCTGGAGGACATCGCGCAGCCCAAGTGCTTCCGGATCCTCGCCGCGCTGCGCGCGGAGCTCGGGATCCCGGTCTGGCACGACGACCAGCAGGGGACGGCGACGGTGACGCTCGCCGCGCTCCTGAACGCGCTCGAGGTCGTCGACAAACCGCTCTCGCGCGTCCGCATCGTCCTCGTGGGCCTCGGCGCCGCCAACTTCGCCGTGTACCGCGTGCTCGTCGCTGCCGGCGTAGACCCGCACGCCATCGTCGCGTGCGACAGCCACGGCACGCTGCACCGTGGCCGCGCGGACGTCGACGCCGCGCGCGAGGCGCTCGCCGAGAAGTGGCGCGTCTGCTGCGAGTCGAACGGCGACTCCATCGCGGGTGGGATCGGCGAGGCCCTCCGCGGGGCGGACGTGTGCATCGCGTTCTCGAGCGCGGGCGCGGTGCGGCCGGAGTGGGTGAAGACCATGGCGCGGGACGCGATCGTGTTCGCGTGCGCGAACCCCGTCCCCGAGGTCTGGCCGTGGGAGGCGAAGGAGGCCGGGGCGCGCGTCGTGGCCACGGGCCGCAGCGACTTCCCCAACCAGGTGAACAACTCGCTCGGCTTCCCGGGGATCTTCCGGGGCGTGCTCGACGTGCGCGCGCGCTCCATCACCGACGGCATGGCGCTGGCGGCGGCGCGGGAGCTGGCGCGCTGCACGAAGGAGCAGGGACTGCAGGCCGAGCGCATCCTGCCTCCCATGGACGACGAGCAGGTCGCCGTCCGCGAGGCCGTCGCCACGGGGCTCGCGGCCCAGGAGGAGGGCGTCGCACGACTGGCCCTCACGGCGGACGAGCTGCGGACGATGGCCTCGACGGCCATCCGTACCGCGCGAGAAGCCACCCACGCGCTGATGCGCGAGGGGCTCATCCGCAGGGCTCCGGAGCATTGACGGGACGCCCCACCGGAGTCGGGCAGGCGCCTCCTCCCTCACATGCCGCAGGAGTGTCAGCGCGCGCAGCCCAGCGTCTTCATGTGGGCTCGCGCTGCGTCGGCCGTGACCGACCGCGGCCTGGCGCTGCCCCAGTGGGCGAGCACCTCGCCGTAGGCGGCGCACGCCCCCGGGATGTCGCCCTTGCCCTCGAGCGCCTCGCCGAGCATCTCCGCGGCGTACTGGTGGGAGGGGATGAAGTTCGGATCGAAGCACCCGGAGACCGCCCGCCGCAGGTGCGGGATGGCGTCGTCGACGCGCCCGGCGAGCAGCAGCACGTGCCCCATGACGCGCTCGTGGTAGACGCTCCCCTCGTACGGCGGGAGCGGCGAATACTGCGGGAGCGCGGCGAGCGCCTCGCGCGCGTCGGAGGGCGTGCTCGCGGGCTGCCCGTAGTAGCTGAACCACACCAGGTTCGCCTGCCCGGGCGCGGCCTTCGCCATGTCCTCCCTGGCCCACGCCTCCCGGGTCGCGCGGAACTCGTCGTCCGGGATGCGCCCCGCGCGGCGCCGGATGGTCAGCGCCATGCGCCTCGCCGAGCTCGGTGTGTCGGACATCAGGACGGGAAGGCGCTTGAAGTACCCGTCGGCCACCGCGAGGGCGCGCTCGGTCTGCCCCGCCTCGTCGAGGGTGAAGAGCTCGTCGTTGACGATCTGGCCGACGTACGCGTCGCTGGTGACGCTCGCCTTGAACCGGTCGAGCTCCGGGAACGTCGCGATGACCGAGGCGAAGTCCCCCGTGAGCCACGACACGGAGATGGTGGCGTCGATCCCCTTGCGCTGCTTCTCGGTCGGGTCGCTCTCGTTCTCGCGCGCGTGGCGGAGCGCCTCGCCGATGCTCTCGATGGGCGCGCCACGCGCGACGAGGGCGGACGCGAGCCAGGTGTACGGGGTCGCGCTCCCGGGATCGACCGCGATCATCTTGCGGGCGTCGCGCTCGAGCGCGCTGCACTGCCCGAGGCGCTGCTCCACCGATGCGCGCACGTCGAGGCACCCCGATGCCGAGGGGGATACCCCGAGGCACCGGTCGGCGGAGGCGACCGCGCCCTCGAGGTCGCCCGTATCCCGCTCGTAACGCGCGCGCGCCCAGTCCGCGACCGCGAACTTCGCGTCGAGCGTGCGGGCGCGGTCGAGGAGGGCGAGCCCCTCGACCGCGTGGCCCGCCTGGAGAGCGCTGAGGCCGGCGCTGACGGCGACGGTCGCGTCGAGAGGGAAGCGGTCGGTGAGGCCCTCCCAGCGCTGCCAGTCCCCTTCGAAGTCGGGCCGGTCGAGCGCCAGGCGCGCCTGCAGCACCTCGAGGACCGCGCTGTCCCGCTGCCCGAAGCGGCTGCGCAGCTCGACCGCCGCGGCCAGGTGCTTGCGGGCGTCCTCCGTCGTCTGGCTCGCCTTCCAGGCGAGCACGAGGTGGGCCTCGGCGAAGCTCGGATCGAGCTGGACCGCGTGGAGCAGGTGCGTGTCCGCGGCCTCGAACGAGGCGTCGCGGAGCGCCTGCATGGCCTGCGCGTAGTCGGTGGCCGCCTCCGCGCTGGTGGTCTTCGGCGGAGGGTAGTCGGTGATGGTGGTGGGGGCGGCGATGGTGGCCGTCGCCGAGGACGCCGGCCGGGGTTGCGCCGGAGAAGGCGCGAGATGGCGCCAGGCGAGAGCGCCGCCGATCGCCAGCAGCCCGAGGCCGAGGGCAACCCCGTAGCGGAGCTCGAGCCGGCGCGGCGGGAGCGTCGGCGCCATGTGCCCCGTCACCGCCGTCTTGCCGTCGAGCGCCTCGAGCGCCTCGAGCAGCTCCTGCGCCCCGGCGAAGCGGTCGTCGGGCGCCTTCGCGAGGCAGCGCTGCACGATCGCGTCGAGCCCCGGGGGTAGGTCCTGCCGGAGCTCCGTCAGGGGCACGGGGGTGTCGCGGCTCGCGGCGACCAGCACCTCCAGCGGGGTCTCGCCGCGAAACGGGGCCACGCCGGCGAGCGCTTCGTAGAGGACGACGCCGAGCGAGAAGAGGTCCGCCCGGGCGTCGACCTTCGCGCCCCGCGCCTGCTCGGGCGCCATGTAGCCGAGCGTCCCGAGCACGCGCCCCGCTTCCGTGGCCTGGGTCATGGTCCGGGCCAGCGCGCTCACATCCGGGGCGCCCGGGTCGTGCAGCTTCGCGATGCCGAAGTCGAGGATCTTCGGCTCGCCGTCGTGGTCGAGCATCACGTTCTCGGGCTTGAGGTCGCGGTGCACGACCCCCCTGGCGTGCGCGCGTGCCAGCCCGCGAGCCACGCCCCTGACCATGCGCAGCGCCTCGGGCGGGGTCAGCGGCCCGCGAGTGAGGCGGTTGCGGAGCGTCTCGCCCTCCACCAGCTCCATGGCGATGAACACCCGGCCGTCGGCCTCGCCCGCGTCGTAGATGGTGGCGACGTTCGGGTGGTTGATGGCGGCCGCCGCCCGCGCCTCGCGCAGGAAGCGCGAGCGGCTCTCCTCGTCGTCGCTCACGGCGCGCGGCAGGACCTTGACCGCGACCGCGCGGCGCAGCTTCTCGTCCCGGGCGCGGTAGACGACGCCCATTCCCCCCTGCCCCAGGCGACCCAGCAGGACAAACTGCGCCAGCCGCGCCGGCTCGCCTCCGTCCGCGGGGGGCGGCGGCTCCCCGGGCGCGCGATCGGGGGCGCGCGCGATGGCGCGCAGGAGCGGGTCGTCCCCCGAATCGCTCGCCGCGGCGTCGTCGCGCTTGCCGTCGTCGGTCACCGGGATGCAAGTCTGTCGCGCTCGCACGGTGAATGCGAGCGCATTCGCGGGACGGCGCCCTCGCAACGCCTGCTGCTGATCGCGGACCGCAACCGCCGCCCGCCGCCGCGCATCGGATCGGGCAACTGACACCGAGGGAGGCGTGCATGGACCTTCGAGGAATGACGGCGCTCGTGACGGGCGCTTCGAGCGGGATCGGCGAGGCGATGGCCCGCCAGCTGGCCGGACGGGGCGCCGACGTGATCCTCACCGCCCGGCGGCGCGAGCGCCTCGACGCCCTCGCCGCGGACCTCCGCGAGGCTCACGGCGTGCGGGTCGACGTCGTGGCGCTGGACCTGGGCACCCCGGGCGCGGCCGAGGAGCTCTTCGCGCGCACCGAGGGCGAGGGCCGGCCGGTGGACATCCTGGTCAACAACGCGGGCGCCGGCGTGCACGACCGGTTCGCCGACATCGGCTGGGACCGGACGGCGTCGCAGCTGCAGCTGAACATCGTCTCGCTCACCGAGCTCACGCACCGCTTCGTGCGCGCCATGCTGGCGCGCCGCCGCGGCTGGATCCTCAACGTCGCCTCGGTCGGCGCCTACATGCCGGTCCCCTCCTACGCGACCTACGCGGCGGGCAAGGCGTACGTCCGCAACTTCACCGAGGCGCTCGCCTTCGAGCTGCGCGGCACGCCCGTCCACGTCTGCTGCCTCAACCCGGGCGCGACGGCGACGGAGTTCATGAACGTCGCAGGCCACGAGGTGCCGCGCGGCGCGAGCTTCGCGCTCATGTCGTCGGAGCGGTGCGCGCGCATCGGGCTGCGGGCGCTCTTCGCGGGGCGGCGGAACGTGGTGGCGGGGTGGTCGAACGCCGCGGCGGTGTTCCTCTTCCGCTTCCTGCCGCGCGCGGCCCTCGCGCGGCTGGGCGCCCTGTTCATGAGCGCCCCGCCCCCCCTCGCGCTGCCCGGTGCCGCGCCGAGGCGGTGCGCCTTGCTCCGTGCGCCTGCGGCGTAGGAGGTGTGAGCCATCGGCTCCGGTGACGAGGACTGGCGTGTCGCGGTCCTTCAGGAAAAGAAAGCCCGATCTCCGCTCCTGCCTGGATGGCACGGTCGCTGCTCCTGTGCGGCCAGGATGCGCCACCTCGCCCTCGCCCTCGGGTTCCTCGCCGTCGTCGCCTGCTCTTCGTCCGTCGAGCCCGCGTCCGTGCATGTCGTCTCTTCGGACTACAGCCAGAGCTGCGCGACGGCCGATGACTGCGTGGCGATCGCGACGGGGCCGCTCTGCGGCCCGTGCGCCCCGTGCCCGGACGCCGCGATCTCCGCGACCGACGCGCAGCGGGAGCTCCAGGACGAGCGGGACCTGTACCTGCAGTGCCCCCTCGAGGCGGCGGCCGCGTGCGGCGCGTGCGGCCAGGTGACCCTCAGCTGCGTCGCCGGGCTCTGCCAGGCCGCGGTTCAGCCGTAGGGCGACATCGCGGGTGGCGGGGGTGCTTCGGGGCCGCACTCGGCCACCGCGCCGAAGCGCAGGACCCGCGAGCACGAGCTCGGTCCGATGGAGACTCGTCCTCGCCGCGGAACGACGTCTCGCGGTAGCGCAGCGCACGCATGTGTGGGTCGTTCCGCCCGCTCGTCGACCGCCTTCGGCTCAGAACTCGAGCTGGTTGAGCTCGTCGGATTCGTCGTGGAGGCGACGGCGCTGCGCCTCGAGCACGCGCATCGTCTCGGCCGGCCAAGGCGCCTGCAGGGCCTCCTCGTAGAGCGCCTCGGTGCGGGCGCGCGAGTGGCGGCAGCTCGTGATGGCGTCAGAGACGTTGCGGCCAGCGGCGGCGACCCAGACGTCACGCCCCGCCTCGCGCGAGAGCTCCGTCCACGAGCCGTCGTGGGTCGCCACGCCGCCTCCGAGGCGCTCGAGCTCGGCCACGAACTGCTCACGCTCGCTCGCCAGGCGCGTGAGGGCTTCGGCCCGTTTCGCGTCCACGAACCTGGACTCGTGACGGAGCGTGCGCTCGTCGTCCACGCAGGCACGGATCAGCTTCTGAAGAGGGTTGGAGGTCTTCATGCCGCCCTGCTCTTGCATCGACCGAGCCGCGTCGAAGTTGCCGTTTTTCGTGCCCTTTCCGGAGCACGCGGCGCGCACCGCGTGCACCGCCACGCACCCATGGCGCTGCCTGCGAGCTCGGCCAGCAACGCGGCCGTGTCCCTGCGCATCCGATGAAGAGAGGCCAGCAATCATGAGCTTGTCGATGGCGCCGCTCCTCATGCACAGCGAACAGGTCCCTGCCGGAGCGCGCGACGCAATCCGCGCCGCCTACGAGGCCGCCCCCGAAGACCGCAGCGCGGGCCTCGAGTCCGCCGCGCGCATCCTCCACCGGGAAGCCGGGGTCGAGTGCAGCGACGCACGCGAGCTGGTGGGCCTCCCCGTCCGGGGCGACTGCGACTGCGCCTGAGATTGCCCTGGTCGCTGGCTACGGGCAGCTGCTTCCGGGCTGCACGTCCACCGTCACCGCGGTCGCGGCGGGCATGGCGGCGACCGTGAGCAGCGGCGCGCACGGCGCCGAGGTGATCCACCCGCCTGTCGCCGTCGCCGTGTACCCGCCGGGATAGGTGTACGCCGGCGTCACGATGCTCGTGACCGTACCGGTCGCGAAGGTCCCGCCCGCCGCGGGCTCGGTCGACCAGGTGAACGACAGCGTCCCCGAGGACGGGTCCACGGTGAGCTGCTGCGGCACGCCGGCGACGGCCAGCGGGTAGGGCTGCACGAGGACGCTCGCCGTCGAGGTGACCAGGTTGCTGCCCCCCGGCGCCTGCTGCAGCGAGGGCACGAGCTCGCAGCAGAAGGACCAGAAGATCCAGGGCACGAGCGCCTCGTCGAGCGCGACCGACTCGGGGGTCAACGTGAGCGGGCTCGTCGTGGCGCCCCACTCGGTGTCGAGCAGCGCGCCGCCCGTGCTCGCCGACCACGCCACGGCGTTGCTCGCGACGTCGGCCGTCTGACCGGGTGTCAGCGGGTAGGCGTGGAACGCCATGCCGGCGTTGGGGTCCCCGCCGGGCACGGGCATGCTCGTGGTGGACACGCCGAGGTTGAACAGGGAGAACGGCTCGCCGAAGACCAGGTGGCTGTCGCCTGCCGCGCGGATCGCCGCCACGGCCTTGGCGTAGGCCGGGCCGAGCTCGCCGGTGTCGAGCGAGGGGCAGCCCTGCGCGTCGTTCAGGCACGCGTTCCAGGTCGTGCCGGGCCAGGGCTCGTTGAAGAGATCGTAGCCCAGGACGTACGGCTGGCCGGCGAGCTGCGCGGCCACGGCGGAGAACATGGCGGCGTAGTCGTCCTGCAGCCCCGCGTCGCCGGGTCCGGTGGCGTCGTCCCAGAAGCTCTGGAATGCCTGCTGCAGGGCGGGGCTCTGCTCGTAATAGAAGGGGAACCCCGCGTCGATGTCGTTGCCGGCGTCGCCCGTGAGCGTCATCCACGCCGGGAAGCCGTCCGAGCCCGTCACCGGGCCCCAGCCGTCCTGGTGCAGATCGATGAGCGAGTAGATCCCGTGGCCCGCCAGGTCCTGCACCGTGGAGACGATCTGCTGTACGTAGCCCGTGTCGATGACGCCCGGCGTGGGCATCAGCCCCGTGGCCAGGATGCCGACGCGCACCACCAGGAAGCCGTTGTCGGCCAGCCACGTGGCGTCGGCGTCGGAGAACCCGGCGGCGAGGGGGGTGTAGGGAGGGTTCTTGTTGACCATGTTGACGCCGTGGACGAGCAGCACGCGCCCCGCGGCGTCGGTGAGCCACCGTCCCTGGTGCCCGATGGGCGCCACCGGCAGCGCGGGGCCGCTCGGCGGCGGACCCGGCTGGGAAGAGGAGTGGTTCGCGCAGCCGAGCAGCGACGCGGCCGCGAGCAGGACGAGCCCTCCACGCATCACAGCACCGCGAGGTCGATCTTCACGGCGACCGTCTTCTTTTCCGGATCGAGCTCGGTCTCGGGCGAGATGTCCCTCACCGGCTTGCCGAGCTTGGCGTGCATCGCCCGGATGCGGTCGAACGCCTGCAACATGGCCGACCGGTTGAACACGTCGCCGGTCTTCTGCCCGAGCAGCCGCTGGTACGTCGCGGGCTCCGCCGCCAGGGCGCCACCGAACGTGATCTTGCCGAGCCGGTACACGGGCCCCTCGTGCACCGCGATCGTGACGGCCAGCGACGTGCCGTCCGGCGACAGCGACAGCGCCGGCGGGTCGACGTGCGACTGGAGCAGCCCCCGGTCGTAGAGGTGCGCCTGCACGAGGAGCACCGTCCGCGCGGCCGCGTGATCGCCGTAGATGGAGCCGGGGACGTTGACCGTCCCGTTGCGCGTCTCGATCAGCGGGCGCAGCTCCTTGTCGGTCGTGACCGACAGGCCCGTGAACGCGAAGGTGCGGACGACGGCGAGCGGCCCCTCGTTCACCCGGAACGAGGCGACGGCGGTCGTGGGCGAGGCCGGCTCGACGTGGAAGTCCACCGTCGCCGAGCGGTAGCCGCTCTCCAGGTAGGCGGCTCGGAGCACGTCCCGGGCGCTCTCGACGTCCGCCATGTCGAGCGGCTCGCCCTCGCGGAGGCGTAGGATCGAGCGCAGCGCTTCCGCGCGGATGGCGCTCGCGCCGTCGATGACCACGCGCCCGAGCAGCGGGCGCTCGCGCACGGCGTAGGTCAGTATGGTGCCGCTCCCCGAGTCCTTGCGGTCGACCACCACGTCGTCGAAGGTGCGGGTGGCCCACAGCGCGCGGATGTCCGAGGCGATGCGCGCGGCGTCGAAGCGATCGCCCGAGCGGACCGACAGCGAGCCGCACACGGCGTCCTTGGTCAGACGAGCGTTGCCGCGGACCCGCACGACCGCGATCACTGCCGGGTCGGTGGTGCTCGTGCTCGCCCCGCAGTCGGCCGGATCCGCGAGGAGCGCCGCGGCCGGGCCGGGCGCGGGCGGCGCGGCCGCGGTCGTCGCCGGGGGGGCCGGGCCGCCGCACGCCGAGGTTGCGCCGGCGACCAGCGCAGCGGCGATCAGAGTCGCACGTCGATGTGCGTGGCGCGTCGCAGCTCTTCCAGCCAATGGCCTCGCTCCTTCTCCAGCAACACCAAGAAGTCCGCCTCGCTCTGCTTCGGATCCCGCTGAACGCGCGGCACGACCTCGAGCTGGACGAGCTTGCCCTCGAGCACCTGGCGACGGAGCTCGGCGCGGTAGTCCCGGCGCTCCATTCCTTGCTTCGCCGCCTCGTCCTCGAGCCTGTCGACGCTCATGCCGTTCTGCGCTGCCACCGAGGCCTCGGCGTGATCAATCTCCTCGGTCGACACCCCGATGTGGCCCGCTGCCGCGAACGCCTCCTCCAGGGTCTCGTCGACCATACGGGACAGCAGCTCCTTCTCGAGCTCCGCGCGCCCGGCGGCCCGGTCCGCGCCGGGGCTCCTGTCCTGGTCGAGCTTCAGCAGGAAGGGGACCTCCCGGGCGCGGACGTCGGACAGGAGGATGATGTCACCGCCGACGACCGCCACGATCCGGTCCACGACGCCCGCGGGGGGCGGCTCCGCGCGGGCGCGCGCCGGCAGGGACGCGACGAGCGTCGCGACGACGAGCGGCACAGCGAGGCGAGCGCGCATGGCCTCTCCACTGTAGCTGGCGGTGCGGGCGAGCGGAACACCAGCCCTAACGCCGCGAGTCTTGCGCACGCGCGAGACCTCTGCGCGGCGTCTCGTTTCGATCCCCGGGACGAACTGCCTTTTCTCGGCGTGGCGCAGTCGGTGCATCCGAGCCGGGCACATGGACCTCCACGGGATGAGCAAGCGTGCGGCGTTCGTGCTCCTCGCAGTGGTGACCGCGGCGTGCGGCAAGGCGTCCGCGCCGGACGGCCGGACCGCGGCGGATCAGGCGGCGTTCATGGAGCACACGCGCTGCGGTATCGACGGCGACGACCAGCTGCTCGCTCCCGTGCTGAGTGGAAGCGCCGTGCAGAAGGTGGAGCCGCTCTACTCCAACCTCGGCAGCAACAAGGCGGGCCCGCAGTCCCAGCTGCGCGGCGCCACCATCACGATCGTGGCTCTGCCGGGCATGACCGCCGAGTGGCTCGACCGTGCCCTCGAGTGCCACAGCGCGAAGAGCACGCTGGGGCACGCGCGAGCGGGGGGTGACCCGTTCTGGCTGCCTGGTGCCATCGTCGACATCGACGTCCGCTCCGCCAGGGACGGGTTCGACGCCGCGGTCACCGGCTACTCGTCGGACGACGCGCAGGCGATCCTGGCCCGCGCCACGGCGTTCATGGCGTCCAAGCCCGCCGCTCCCTAGAGCTCATCTCACAGGCAGCTCACCACCTGCGTCGTCCCCGCGGCGCAGGTCGCGGGGGTCACCGGGAAGCTCGCGGCGCTGCAGCTGTCGACCACCGCGCCCCCCGCGCCGCACGTGTGGAGGCCGGCCGCGCACACGCACGAAGCGACGCCCAGGGAGTCGGGCGCATCGGCAGGGAACATGCAGCACGTCCCGAGCCCCGCGCCGGAGGTGGTCGTGCCGTTCGCGTAGCACGTCGGGCCGATGACCTGCTCGCTGTAGGGATCGCTCGAGCAGACGCAGGCGTCCTCCCCGGCGCCGCCGTCGGCGGCCGTCTCGTAGCCGGGGACGACGCCGCAGAAGATGGCGCTCGTCAGGCAGTTGCAGCCCCCGGACGAGGGCCAGCCGGTGTCCGCGCAGCACTGCGCGTCGGGCAGGACGGAGGCGTTGCACGACGACACCTGCGACGAGGCGGCCGGCGTCGCCTGGACGTTGCAGCTGCAGCCGATGTTGATGGCCACGCAGACCGCGCTCGCGGACGGACCCGAGCTGCCGCAGGCGACGAGCCCCGGAGGGATCGCCGCGAGAATCGCGAGGAAGAGCCTGCGCATGCACCGAGCGTAGACCGCGCGACGGGGAGCGTCGCCTTTCTGTGCGTGCTCGCCGGCATGCCAACAAAGGAAAGAGCACGACCCTCCGGAGAGAATCGTGCTCCTCGACCTCGCTGTGGAAGCGCTTACTTGGTGATCGTGTACGCGTACGGGACGGCGACGACCTCGTCGCCGGTCGCGTAGTTGTCGGCGCTGTTGTACGTGTCGACGAAGATGGTGCCCGAGACGCTGCTCCCGACCTGGGTCGAAGCCGGCGTGATGGTCACCGTGATGGTGCCCGACGCGCCCGGCGCGAGGAGCAGCGGGTTGTAGGTGTTGGTCCCGAGCGTCGCGTCCGCCCAGAGGTCACCGCTGCTGGCGGCGATGGTGGAGTCGAACGCCAGCATGGAGGCGGTGACGCTCGTCGTGACGGCCTCGGTCGGCGCGCCCGATGCGCCGAAGGGCCCGACCAGCGCCGGGAAGAGACCCCAGTACCCGTAGGTGATCTCGGGCGAGACCGCGGACGCCACGACCGTGTCGTTGCCGACCTGGTTGCCCCAGAGGTCCGGGCCGTCGCCGACGAACCATGCGGCGTCCATGTTCAGCGGCACCGTGGACTGGGCGACGAACTGGACGTCGTTCGTCTCGGTGGGGATGAGGGCGTACGCGCACAGGCCGGGGGTCGTCGCCGCGGCGGAGCACAGGTTCGTGGGCAGCGCGACGCTGGTGGTCGTGTCGAGCCGGGCGTCGGCGAAGTAGGCCTTCGTCACGGCGCCCGTGTTGGTCACCACGAGGGAAGCGGTGACCGGAGCCGCGCTGGCGGACAGCTTGACCCGGGGATCCGCGGGGAGCCCGGAGACGGTCACCGACGCGTTGTTGAACCCGATCCGCCCGCTCACCGGGATGGACGTCTGCTTGCCCGACGAGACCTGCTCGTTCAGGACGAAGTGCCAGGTGCCCGGCTGCGGGCTGGCGCGGAACAGCTGGACCACGTTCTGCGGAGCGCCGTTCGCGTCGAGGTTGCTCGCAGAGCTGAGCACCATGCCGTTCGGATCGACCAGGTACCCCACGAGGGCGTACCCGCTGTCCGAGATGTCGAGGGCCAGGCTCATGTCGTTCACGCCGTACGGGACGTTGAACTCGAACGTCTGGGTCGGCGAGCCGCCGGCGCGGCCGTTGCCGCCGGTCAGCGTGCTGGTGAACGAGCCGCCGTTGCGGTTCGTCGGGATCTGCGTGCGCACCGTGACGGGGATCTCGGAGGTCGCGACGCCCGTGGCCGAGTCGTGGAAGCGAACCGCGGCCGCGAGGTCACCCGGCTGCGAGGGCGAGGTGAACACCACCGTGACACCCGCGCTGGCGCCCGGGGGCAGATCCAGGTGCGAGGGGTACACCGAGCCCATCGCGACGTAGCGCTCCGCGGACCACGTGAACTGGACGGTGCCCGAGTAGCTGTCGCTGATGCCCGTCGGGGTCGTGTCGATGATGGCCGTCCACGTCCCCGCAGCCGGCTTGACCACGTCGACGTGCCCGTAGCCGCTGCCGATGCCCTGGGGAATCGAGTACGCCGCCTGCTGACCGGAGGGGTCGAGCAGGACGAGCGAGGCGATCGTCTGGTTGCCGGCGACCGAGGACGGGATGGCGATGGCGGCGTCCAGGTGGTCAGCCCCGGCCGGGACGGTGAAGGTCTGCTTGATGTACGGCCGCGGCGCGTCGAACGCGGTCAGGAACGTGGGGTCCGTGGCGGCGTTCAGCTGGAGGGCCAGCGTCTGGCCGGCGATGGGCGTCCCCAGCGTCTCCAGGGCGGGCGAGAGGTGCTCGGTGGTCGAGCCCGTGTTCGTCACCTGGAAGGTGCCCTGCTGGCCCTCGCTCACCTGCGTGGTGACGCGCGCGCTGCTGGGCGAGGCCAGGAGGCCGCCACCGGTGCCGCGCGAGCCGCCGTTCTGGTCGCGAATCGAGAGGGCCATCTGCACGGCCGACAGTCCGTCGATGCGCCCAGCGCCCTCCTCGTCCGAGGGTGCGCCGAGATCGTCGGCCGTGCTCATGATGATCTGCTTGACGAGCGCCGGCGTCGGGTCGACGCCGTTGTGCGTGCTCCGGTAGGCCTGGATGACCAGCGCGGCGACGCCGGCGGTGAGCGGCGCGGCCTCGCTCGTGCCCCCGAACGCCTGGACCGGCGACGCGGTGTTGTTCCATGCCCCGCAGCCGGTGAAGAGCGTCTCGTTGGTGGAGCAGAGCGCCCACCCGAGGTCACCCGGGGCCACGACGTCGACCGTGCGCGGGTTCTTCTGCGCGAAGCCGCCCGAGCTGAGTGACGAGATGTTGTCGCTCAGGTAGCCGTTGCCCGTGGCCAGCGCCATGAAGCCGTAGCCGGTCTGGGCGTAGAGACGGAACTGTGTGCTCGCGCCGGCCTCGATGAAGCTGGGGTCGGTCGACGGAGAGCCCAGCGTGCCCGCGCTCCCCGCGTCGCCGCTGCTGACGGTGACGGTCACGCCGGCGTTGACCGCCGCCTGGTTCGCCATCGAGATGGGGTCCTGGGCGAAGTCGGGGAAGGGATTGCCGCCGAAGGACTCGTTGATGACGTCCACGCCGTCCTGGATGACCGCGTACTCGATGGCCTGGACGAAGCCCGAGGTGGAGGTGTAGCCGAGGTTGCTGAAGATCTTCAGGCCCACCAGCGACGCACCGGGAGCCATGCCGCGGACGCGGATGTTGCAGGGCGATGGCAGCGGGTGAGCGGCGGTCACGAACTGGCTGATGTCGAAGTAGAGCGGCCGGCCGTTGGGGGTGTCCTGCGCGGCGATCGAGCTCGCGTCGCCGAAGGCCTCTGCTCCGTCCGTCGGCGTGCCCGCCGGATCACCGGAGAAGTCCTGGTAGTCGACGAACGCGCTGGAGCCGTCGGGACGGATGAAGCCGGGGTTGTTCGGGTCCACACCGTCGGCGAGGAAGGCGACCTTGACGCCGACGCCGGTGACCTTCTGGCCGTTGCCATCGACGACCTCCTGGGCCTGCGGGACCGTGGGATCGGCGAAGGCGGTGTTCGTGAGCTGCAGCGCCTCCGGCTCGAGGGTGTTGCAGAGCGAGGCCGTGGAGGCGCCGGGCGCTCCGCCCGGAGCTGTGGCCGGCTTGCCCGCGTTGTCGAGGTAGAGCTTCGGCAAGCGAAGCGCCATGTCGGGCACCACGGCCTGGACGAGCGGGTGGGAGGCGAGGTGAACGACCTCCGTCTTCGACAGCTTGGTCGCAAAGGCGTTGATCAGCCCGAAGGAGTGCACCGCGCGGGGCTGCGCGGCCTGCAGCTCGCTGATGAGCGGGAGCTGGGCGTTGGCGAGGGCGATGGCGCGGGCGCTGCGCGCGCCGCGCAGGCCGGGGAGATCCGGCCTCTGGTCGCGGAGGATGACGATCATGTCCTGATCGGGGGCCGACGCGACGGTGGTGGTCGCAGGGGTTCCAGGGACCTGACCGAACGTGTGGTCCGCTCCGTTGTTCCCGCACGCTGCCGCCACCCCGACCAACGCTATCGTGACAACTCGAGCTGACCTGTTCATGAATGACCCTTCGTGTGGGAGCCCGTTCCTGAGCTCATCCGTGCCTGCGTATAGTCCAGACTGTCCTCTACGCACACACATCCGAACACGTCGAACGCCGGGACCGCTGGTACCGGAATTTGCCGTGTTATTGCGGGGGAAACAGGATTGCTTCGCCGACCGCGAGCTTCCCATAACCCAGCTTCGGACCGGGCTGTGTCACCCGTTTGGAGATGATGTGTGACGACTGCGCACGCGCGTTTGCGCCATGGCAATCCAGTCAACCCCGGGAGACGAAAAGTCTACGGCGAGCGTCCTGGCCCGGTCGCATGGAACACGAGGCGCTGCGAGGGCTTGAACCCGAAGTGATGGAAGAACCGCAGCAGCTCGTAGTGATCGTGCGCCACCTCGGTCTCCACGGACTCGATGTGCAGGGCGGCGAGGTTGTCGATCATCTGCGCGAGCATGTCGCGGGCGTAGCCCTTCCTGGCAAAGGAGGGGTTCACGCCGAGGGTCTCGAGCGACGCGCTCGGCTCGATGTGACCGAAGTCGCCGAGGTCGACGCGCACCATGGCGAACGCGACGACGAAGCCGTCGTCCTCGATCACCAGCGAGACGGCGAGCCCCGACTCGTGCAGCGCCTCGTCGAACTTGCGGCGGAAGTAGTCTGTGCGATCCCGCCCCGTCGCCAGCGCGTCGATCCGCACGACGGCGTCGAAGTCGTCCGCGCGGAGGTGGCGGATGTGCGGCGGCACCTGCTCGATCGCCTCGTCGGTCTCGGGCAGCGGCATGCGGGCGACCTTGCGCTCGAGCAGCAGGCGCGGCGCCAGCGTGAAGCCGGCGCCGTCGAGGAACTCGAGCATCGCGTGGTTGCGCCAGTCGACCTCGGTGACCGTGGTGCCGACGCCGCGCGCCCGCGCGATCTCGTGGAGCGCGCCGAGCATGCGGCGACCGATCCCGGCGCGCTGCATCGAGGGGTCGACCCCGACCGCCTCGAGCAGGACCGCCGGCGCGGGCCTCCCGTACTCGCCCGAGGTGATGCGCGTGAGCATGAACCCGACGAGCCCCGACGGCCCCACCGCTGCCATCTGCAGGTGAGCCCTGGGATCGCGCAGCGCGGAGGCGAGACGGCGCTCGAAGTAGCCACGCCGTGAACGGCCGATGATCCGGCGATCGAGCGCGACCACAGCGTCGAGATCGCCCCTCTCGAGCGAGCGGACCTCCACCCTCGACGTGCTCTCTCGCGGTTCGGCGCCCATGAGACCCTCCTCGGGGCGGAGCCTAGCAGCGACGCTGTTCGACGGAGGATGCACAGATTGCGTGACGACGGTGCGGTCGCAGGCCTTCGCGAACGCATTGTTTGCGCGCCATGCGAAAACCACCGGGAAGGCATTTGACGATTGCCAGCGACGGTGGTCCCTGTGTCGTGAAGTGTCCACGCTGCCCCGCGACACTGGAGGGATGGAGCTCTGCGAGCTGCGCGTCAACGGCGAGGCCGTGACCGTCGCCACGCCGGCGCACTGGACGCTGCTGGAGCTCCTTCGCTATCGCCTCGGCCTCACCGGCACCAAGCAGGGCTGCGACAAGGGAGACTGTGGTGCGTGCACCGTGCAACTCGATGGCAAGCCGGTCCTGTCCTGCCTGACGCTCGCCCTCGAGGCCCGCGGACACGACGTGCGCACGGTGGAGGGCCTCGGGCGAGGCGGACGTCCACATCCGCTCCAGGACGCCTTCGACCGCCACGGCGCGGCGCAGTGCGGCTTCTGCACCCCCGGCATGCTGATGAGCAGCGACGCCCTGCTCACCGAGCTATCGGCGAAGGGGGCCAGAGGGGTTACGCGCGAGGTGATCGCGGAGGCACTGGGCGGGAACCTGTGCCGCTGCACGGGCTACGTGAAGATCCTCGACGCCGTCGTCGACGCCGCCGCCCAGGTGCTCGCCAGGGGGGAGCCCCATGACCGATGACGCCGGACCGTTGCCGCCCGGGGGGCTGATCGGCAAGCCGCACCGCAAGGTGGACGGGATGGACCACCTGACGGGCGCGGCGCGCTACACCGACGATCTCGCGCTGCCGCGGATGCTCTACGGCCGCATCCTGCGCTCCCCCCACGCGCACGCGCGAATCCGCGGTATCGACACGCGCGCCGCCGAGGCGCTCGCGGGCGTGCACGGCGTCGTGGTGGGGGCGGAGATGCCGACGACGTACGGCGTCATCCCGTGGACGCCGGACGAGCAGGCGCTCTGCGTCCAGAAGGTCCGCTACGTGGGCGACGCGGTGGCGGCCGTCGCCGCCGTCAGCGAGGAGGTCGCGGACGAGGCCATCCGGCTCATCCGGGTCGACTACGAGGTCCTGCCGGCCTGGGTGACGCCCGAGGCGGCGCTCGCGCACCCGGAGGCGAAGATCCACGAGGACAGCAAGAGCGGCAACGTCTCGAAGCACGTGCGCCTCGAGTTCGGCGAGGTGGACCAGAAGCTCGGGTCGGCGCACCTGGTGGTCGAGGGGCACTACGGCTTTCACGGGACGACGCACGCGGCCATCGAGCCGCACTGCGCCCTCGCGCAGTACGACGAGAGCTCGCTGCTCACCGTGTGGTCCGCGACGCAGGTCCCGCACTACCTGCACCGCGAGCTCGCGCGCGTTCTTGGGCTCCCGACCCGCCGCATCCGCGTCATCCAGCCGCCCGTCGGCGGCGCCTTCGGCGGCAAGAGCGAGCCGTTCGACCTGGAGTTCTGCGCGGCGAAGCTCGCCATGAAGACCGGACGCCCGGTGAAGATCCTGTACACGCGCGAGGAGGTCTTCCTCGCCCACCGGGGGCGCCATCCGTTCGACATGCACTACCGGACGGGGTTCGACCGTGAGGGCCGCATCACGGCCGTCGACGCCAGGACGGTGATCGACGGCGGCGCGTACTCGTCCTTCGGGCTCGTGACCACGTACTACAGCGGCCAGCTGCTGGGGGCGCCGTACCGCTTCGACTCATACCGCTTCGATTCGACCCGCGTGTACACCAACAAGCCCGCGTGCGGTCCCAAGCGCGGCCACGGCTCGGTGCAGCCGCGCTTCGCCATGGAGGTGCAGCTCGACAAGGCGGCGTGCGCCCTCGGGATCGATCCCATCGAGCTCCGTAGGCGCAACTTCCTGGGCGAGAACACGGTCACGGTGAACGGCTTCCACGTCGGCTCGAGCGGGTTCCTCGAGTGCCTGGAGAGGGTCGAGGTCGCCTCCGGGTGGCGCGAACGCCGCGGGAGGCTCCCGCGCGGCCGCGGGCTCGGGGTCGCAGGCTCCACCTACATCTCCGGCACCAACTACTGCATCTATCCGACCGAGTTGCCGCAGAGCGCCGTCCAGCTGTGCATCGATCGCTCGGGGCGCGTGCGCGTCTTCGCCGGGACCTCGGACATCGGTCAGGGCAGCAGCACCGTGCTCGCGGTCCTCGTCGCCGACGAGCTGGGCGTTGCGCTGGAGGACGTCCGCGTGATCGCCGCCGACACGGATCTGTGCCCCGTGGATCTCGGCTCGTACTCGTCGCGCGTGACCCTGATGGCGGGCAACGCTTGCCTCTCGGCCGCGCGCGACCTCGGGCGAAAGGTCCGCGAGGCAGTGGCGAAGAAGTGGGGGTGCGGGACGCGGGACGTGGTGCTGGCCGAGCGCCGCGCGCAGCGCCTCGACGACCCCGCCGTGTTCATGCCCATCGAGGACGCGTTCGCCCTGGCCGAGGTGGCGTTCGGCACGCTGGGGAGCGTGGGGCACTACGACGCGCCGCGCACGGGGGTCCACGGGGACTACCGCGGCGGGACCATCGGCGCTTCGCCCGCCTACTCGTTCACCGCGCACGTCGCCGAGGTCCTGGTCGACGAGGAGACGGGGGAGGTGCGTGTCCTCTCCGTCTGGGCGGCGCACGACTGCGGGCGCGCTCTCTCTCCCGTGCTGGTCGCGGGGCAGATCGAGGGCGCGGTCTACATGGGCGTGGGCGAGGCTCTGTTCGAGCATCACGACACCATGCCCGCGACCTCGGTGGACGAGAACGGGAGGCGGACGCCGGGGCCGGCGGTGGAGGGGCTCTTGCAAGCCTCGTCCCTGCTCGACTACCGCCTCCCGACGGCGCTCGACACCCCCGAGATTCACACATTCATCGTGGAGAAGCCGGACCCTCGGGGTCCTCACGGCGCGAAGGAGGCCGGTGAAGGCCCGCTGCACCCGATTCTGCCCGCGATCGCGAACGCCGTCTTCGACGCGGTGGGGGTGCGCATCGACGCGCTCCCGATCACGCCCGCGAGGGTCCTCGCCGCGCTCCGCGCCCAGCGCGCGCACGCAGGGAGCCGCTGATGCTGCGCCTGCGCCCCTTCAGGCTCGTGCAGCCCTCCACGGTCCACGAGGCCGTCGAGTCGCTGGCCACGAACGGCGACGGGGCGCGCGTGCTCGGCGGCGGGACCGACCTCCTGCCCAACCTCAAGCTCGGCATGAGCGCAGCCGCCGTCCTGGTCTCCCTGCGCGGCGTCCGCGAGCTGCGCGGGGTGACGGTCGCGGACGACGAGGTCCGCATCGGAGCGGGCACCACGCTGGACGAGGTCGCCTCGTCGCCCGTCGTTCGCGAGATGCTGCCGGCGCTGGCGACCGCGGCGGGTTCGGTCGCGTCGCCGCAGATCCGGCGCGCGGCGACGCTCGGGGGCAACGTGTGCCTGGACACGCGGTGCCGCTACGTCAACCAGTCGGAGCTGTTCCGGACGGCGCTCGGCGGGTGCCTGAAGTGCCGCGGGGATGCATGCCACGTCGTGCCGGGCGGGACCACCTGCGTCGCCGCTCTCTCGTCCGACACGCTGGCCCCGCTCATCGCGCTCGACGCGCGAATCGACGTCCACGGGCCTGCAGGAGTCCGGAACCTGCCCGTGCTGGAGCTGCGCGCGGCCGACGGAGTGCGGCCGGTGTTGCTGGGTCCCGCCGAGATCGTGACGGCGGTGCGCATCCCCATGCCGGAGCGAACGACCGTCTGCGTGTTCCGCAAGTGGGCTGTCCGGAGGTCCATCGACTACCCGCTCGTCTCGCTGGCCCTGCGGTTCGACATGGATGGAGGCCACGTCGCCGGCGGGAAACTCGTCCTCGGGGTGCTCGGCTCGAAGCCGCGGGTCGTCTCCCTCGACGCGCTGGCGGGGGCGTCCTCGGGAGAGGCGCTGGCCGAGCGCGTGGGCGAGCTCGCCTTCTCCCACGCGAAGCCCCTGCCCAACATCCCCTACGACCCCGTGTACCGGCGCGAGCGGATTGCCGTCGAGGCACGGCGCGCAGCGCGCGCGCTCTGGACCGGAGGTGGATCGTGACCGCTCACGAGGAGCTCATCTACGACTGGAACGAGGCTGCCCGGCAGGCTCCGCCCATCTCCCCGGGCTTCTCGCTGGTCGACGAGACCCTCCGCGACGGGATCCAGTCGCCCTCCGTGCGAAACCCGTCCATCGAGGGCAAGCTCGAGCTGCTCCACGCGATGGATGCGCTCAAAATCGAGTACGCGGACGTCGGGCTCCCGGGCGCCGGCCCGCGGGCCGTGTCGGACGTCAGGCGGCTGGTCGAGGAGATCCGCGACCAGCGCCTCGGCATTCGCCCGAACTGCGCGGCGCGCACGGTCGCCGCGGACGTGCAGGCCATCGTCGACGTCGCCCAGCGCACGGGGGTGGAGATCGAGGTCTGCGCGTTCCTGGGATCGTCCCCCGTGCGCCGGCTGGTGGAGAGCTGGGACATCCCGCGGATGCGCACATTCGTGGCCGACGCGATGGATCTCGCCGTGCGCAACGGACTGCCGGTGGCTCTGGTGACGGAGGACACCGTTCGCTCCGACCCGGCGACGCTCCGCGAGCTCTTCGGCACCGCCATCGACCACGGCGCCACGCGCCTGGTGCTCACGGACACGGTGGGCCACGCCACCCCGGACGGACTGCGCAACCTGGTCAGGTTCACGCGCGGGTTGATCGCCGAGATGGGGGCCGAGGTCGCGCTCGACTGGCATGGACACAACGATCGCGGTCTCTCCCTGACGCTGTGCCTCTCCGCCCTCGAGTACGGCGTGAACCGGGTCCACGGGACCTGCCTGGGAGTGGGGGAGCGGGTGGGCAACGCTCCCATCGACCTCATCCTGCTCAACCTCAGGCTGCTCGGCCTCATCGACCGCGATCTTCGCCCCCTGCGGGACTACGTTCACAGCGTGGCTCGCCTCTACGGCATACCCATTCCCAGCAGCTATCCCGCGTTCGGCGCCGATGCCTTCCGGACCGCCACCGGCGTCCACGCCGCCGCGATCGCGAAGGCCATGCAGGCCGGGCGGCCGGATCTCGCCGAGCGCGTGTACTCGTCCATGCCGGCGCACGAGCTCGGGTGCGAGCAGGTGATCGAGATCGGCTACTACAGCGGTCGCGCCAACGTGCAGGCCTGGCTCGCAGCGCGCGGCCTCGCCACGAGCGAGGCGCGGGTGACGGCGCTCCTGCAGCTCGCCAAGGCGAGCGACACGGTGCTCACCGAGGCGCAGATCCTCGCGGTCTGCGAGCGCGTACCGTCCTAGGGAGACTGCGGCGCCGCGAGGCACCCGCGGAGGGCGCTCGCCGCCACGACGAACGGGCTCGCCAGGAAGACCTGCCCGGGGCCGCTTCGACCGGGGAAGTTCCGG
>Ga0326727_10007239_pt1 | contig 29529 bp, 23 predicted proteins | sample MB2enrmetagenome_FD_207643 | JGI IMG/M metagenome (GOLD analysis project Ga0326727, IMG submission 207643) | Lab enriched peat soil microbial communities from McLean, Ithaca, NY, United States - MB29MY | ecosystem: Environmental > Terrestrial > Soil > Wetlands > Peat | place: USA: New York... | reverse complement strand
CTGAGGCCAAGAAGCCGCTGGGGCTGCGCTTCAACGCTCTCAAGGCGGTGGTGGAGGGTTTGTTGGAGGCGGCGCTTGGCTCGGGGCCCAGCGACGCGGCGCTCGCGGCGGAGGCCATCGACATTACGCTGCCCGGCACGCGCCGGCTGACCGGCGCCGAGCATCTGATCGCGCGGACGACCAACGAGATAGTGAGCGTCTTTGCGGCGCTGGGCTACTCAGTCGGCGTGGGGCCGGAGGTCGAGACCGACTACTACAACTTCGAGTGCATGAACTTCCCGCCGGACCATCCGGCGCGGGACACGCAGGACACGCTTGTCATTGCAAATCAGGAGCGGCGTCCGCAGCGCGACCGGCTCCTGTTGCGCACGCATACCTCGCCGGTGCAGATGCGGACCATGGAGGCGCAGCCGCCGCCGGTGCGGATCGTGATTCCCGGCAAGGTGCACCGCAACGAAGCGGACGACGCGACGCACTCTTCGACCTTTCACCAGGTGGAGGGCCTCTGCGTGGACACCAACATCACCTTCAGCGACCTGAAGGGGACGCTGGACTACGCCATGAAAGCGCTCTTCGGCTCGGCCGTGAAGACGCGCCTTTTCCCGTCGTTCTTTCCGTTCACCGAGCCGAGCGCGGATGTGCAGATCAGCTGCATCTTCTGCGGCGGCAAGGGCTGCCGCAAATGCAAGAACTCGGGCTGGATCGAGCTGCTGGGTTGCGGCATGGTGGACCCGGTGGTCTTTTCCTTTGCGGCGGAGAAGCAGCCTGCCTACGATCCGAAGAGGATCTCCGGGTTTGCCTTCGGGATGGGCGTCGAGCGGATCGCGATGATGAAGTACGGGGTGAGCGAGATCGGGTCGCTTTTTGCCGGAGATATGAGGTTCCTGGGGCAGTTCGTTTGAGAAGCGGAGTTAGCGGGGCTAGCGGAGTTAGCGTCGTTAGCGCGGTTTCTGAAGTCCTATCGTGGAGTGGGCTGTGGCGCGACCGAAGAGCTATCGAGATTTGATTGTCTGGCAGAAGGCGATGGCCTTGGCCCGTCGGGCGTATGTGCTCAGTCAGGGGCTTCCCAGGTCAGAGTCGTATGGGCTGATCGCTCAGATCAGGCGCGCGGCCGTGTCTGTGCCAAGCAATATCGCCGAAGGGCATGGAAGGTTGACCGATTCGCAGTTTCGGCACTTTCTGGGAAATGCGCGAGGCTCGCTTTATGAGATGCAAAGCCAGCTCGAATTGGCCGGCGATCTTGGTTACATTGACCATAGGCATGTGCAGGAGATGATGGATCAAGGGTGGGAAGTTGCGCGAATAATCAACGGATTGGTTTCGGCTTTGGGCCAGGGAAAACGCGGCGAGGGAGGGGAGTGCCAATTGTGCTCACCGGCTAACTCCGCCAGCTTCGCTAACTCCGCCAGCCCCGCTAACTCCGCTAGCCCCGCTAACTCCGCTAACTCAGCTAACTCAGCTAACACTTCTAACACCGCCAACAAAGGCGCTCGCGGATGAAGATACTGACCAAATGGCTTAGAGCTTATTTACCGGAACTGCCGGTGGACGACGTGCGCCTGGCCGAAGACCTCACCCTGCGCGGCATTGCCGTCGAGGGGATTTACTCGCTCGGCGAAGGCAACGGCTCGCTTTACGAGATGGACATCACCACCAACCGCGTGGATGCGATGAACCACTATGGCGTGGCGCGCGAGGCGGCGGCGATCTATGGGCTGGCGCTGCCGGCGCTCGATTTCGCGCTGCCGGAACCGCGGCCTGCCTCCAACCTTTTTTCGGTGCGGATTGAAGCCGAAGACGCCTGCGGGCGTTTTACGGCCCGCGTGCTGCGCGGCATTGCAATCGGAGACTCGCGGGACTGGTTTGCGGGCGCGGAGGTGGCTACGTACTTCGGGCTGCTCGAGCAGAAGCGTATCTCGAATGCCGTGGATGCGACCAACTTCGCCTGGCTGGCGATGGGGCAGCCCACGCATGCCTTCGATCTAGACAAGATCGAGGGCGGCATCGTGGTGCGGCGGGCGCGCCAGGGCGAAAGGCTGAAGACGCTGGACGGCGTCGAGCGCGCGCTCGATCCGAACGACCTGGTCGTGGCCGACCATCGGAAGCCGCTGGCGCTGGCGGGAGTGATGGGAGGCTGGGAGACGATGATCACGGCTGAGACCACGAGCGTGCTGGTCGAGGCCGCGTGGTTCGATCCCATGGCGGTGCGGCGGACGGCGCGGCGGCACGGGCTGCACACGGACGCCAGCCACCGCTTCGAGCGCGGCGCGGACTTCAGTGCCGGGCCGGTTGCTTCGGCGCTGGTGAGCAGCATTCTGCTGGCCAACGGCGGCTGGATCGAGGGCGGCCTGGTGGACGCGCGAGTCGCGGCCATCGAGGAGCGGACGGCGCGGCGCAAGCCCGTTGCGCTGGCGCTCAGTGAGGTGAGGCGAATCCTGGGCGCGACTGCGGATACGGAGGGAATCTCCGCGGCGACGGTCGAGGGGGCGCTGCTGTCGCTGGGATGTGGACTGGCAACTCAGTCTGCGGCGGGCGAGCCGGCGGAGTCGCGCGCAGACGAGGCGGCATGGCTGGTTACGCTGCCCAGTTGGCGCCTGGATCTGGAGCGCGAGATCGATCTGATCGAGGAGGTGGCGCGACTTTACGGGTACAACCGCTTTGCCAACACGCTTCCGGCATTCGGTGAAGGGGTGCGCGCGCTGCCCTGGGCGGAGAAGGAGTCCGAAGTACGGCGCACGCTGCTGGCGGCCGGCTTCCATGAGGCGATCGGCAGCACTTTCTGCTCGGCGGCGGAGGCTGCGCTGACGGCGCCGCAGCCCGGACTCGCGGTTCCGCTGGGCAATCCCCTCAGCGAAGAGGCTGGCGTCTTGCGCCCGTCGCTGGCGCCGGGAATGCTGGCCATGATTGCCGGCAACCTGCACCGCGACGTGAGCGACGTGCGCCTCTTCGAGTTGGGCACGGTCTTCAGCGGGACAACCGAAAAGGTGGACGAACGGCCGGCTCTGGCCTTCGGGGCGGTGGGCAGTTTGCCGGAGCGGGGTGCGCTGCACCCGGCGCGGAACGTTGATTTCCATGATTTGAAGGGAGTGGTCGAGCAGCTTCTGGAGCGGTTTCAGGCGCGGTCCGTTTATTTCGACCGCTTTCCGGCTGAGGCCGGGCTTACGCCCCAGTGGCTCCATCCGTACCGCGCCGCGCGGGTTGCGGTGGAGGGCGCGACCGTGGGCTGGTTCGGCCAGCTCCATCCCCGCGAGGCCGAGGCCCGCAAGCTGAAAGAGCCGGTGCTGTTGGGCGAGTTGTATCTGGACCGGCTATACAAGCTCAGCCTGCGCAAGCCGGCGGCGCGCGAGATTTCGCGTTTCCAGCCGGTGCGGCGCGATTTCTCGCTGATTCTGGACGAAGGCATCGGCTGGGAGACGATCGACCGGGCTCTGGGCGGCTTGCGGATTCCCGAGCTGGTGGATTGGCGGGCGAGGGAGGTCTTTCGCGACGCCAGGCTGGGCCAGGGCGAGTACTCGCTGCTGCTGGGCGTGACCTTTCAGGCGGCGGATCGCACGCTGCGCGAGGAGGAGTTGCAGAGCTTTCAGGCGATGGTGGTGGAGGCTGTTGGCAAAGCAGGCGCGCAGCCGCGGAGCTAGGCGGGGAAACGGGCCGCGCGGGCGCTATACTTGCACCGATGCGGTCGAATGGAGCGGAGGAGTTTTGAATGTCTGAGTTTACCTGGGATTCCAGAGTGGTGGAGGAAGCGGAAGCGCGGCAGCCTGACGAACCGGAAGTCGAGGAGCGTTCTGACCCGGTTGCGGCGCAGGAGACGCTGGCCATGAGCGCGAACGATTTTGCCGCGCTGGAAGAGCGGATTCTGCGCGCTGTGAACCTGGTGAAGCGGGAGCGGCAGGCGCGGGCTGTGGTCGAGGAACGCGCGGCCAAGGCCGAGGCGCAACTGCGCGAGCAGGCGCCGCAAGTGGAGCAGTTGCAGAATGAGGTGAATGCGCTGCGCGCCGAGCGCGACCAGGTGCGCCAGCGCATGGAGCGGCTGTTGGCGCAACTGGACGCGCTGGAGCTGTGAGGAAGGTTTGGGAGGCAGGGCGTGGCTGAGGAACAAGGCGGCGATGCGGCCGGATACGTAACCGTTGAAATATACGACCAGATCTATCACCTCTCAGGCCAGGACGCGGGGCACATCCGCGCGCTGGCCGCGCGGGTAGACGCCAAGATGCGCGCCGTCGCCGCGCAAGGCCGCACCGTGGATTCGCTGCGCGTGGCCGTGCTGGCCGCGCTGAATCTGGCCGACGAGCTCTCCCAGGCCGGCGGCGCCGATGCCCGGCTGGGCCACGCGCGCGCGGCCAGCCTGCGCGGGCTGCTGGATGAAGTGCTCGAGGAAGATTGGAAGACGGGGTCCTGATTATCTGTCCTGTCAGGTCAGCTTTGTACACTAGATCCGATTGCGGCTCGAAAGGAAGGGAACGGTGAACTCTTTCGAGAACCTGCTTGGACGGAAAAGGCAATCCCGCGAAGATCGACCGCCCCGCAAGCCAAGTCCGTATGTCAGGCAAACGAGTCTACCGGCAGCGACGGTTCTGCCAGTGGCCCGCACTCAATGGGTAAGGCCTCTCCGTTTCGGGTGCCCGGTTCCCCAAAAGCGGGGACAAGAACGTAGCACAAAGCGCTGCTCTCGCGCAAGACTTGCAATTCCCGGCGCGGACCCGTACTATCCGCACTAGAAACCGGCCTGCAAAGCAGGTGGGCGATCAACGCTGGTTGAACCAACATCAATGAACAGGGGCTTAACTCGACAATCGGTTCTGTGTGCCGTGTCCGCCAGTCCGGAATGCCTAATGAACCGCGGAGAGCTCCACCGTCTTAGGACGGGTTCACCAGCACCCCGTCCACGGCCCCGTGGGCCGGATTCTTTCTTCCTCGCGCCTCAGGGTCTATCCTGACTCACGTGCACCCCGTCCTCTTCCACATCGGACCGATCCTCATCCCGGCCTACGGCGCGCTGGCCGCGCTGGGCGTGTTGCTGGCGCTCTTCATGGCGCAGCGCACGGCGCGGATTGTGGGCGTCGATGCCGGCCGCGTGTGGAATCTCTGCGTGATAGCGCTGTTCGCGGCCCTCCTGAGCCAGCGGCTGCTGTTGGTGCTGGCGAACTGGAGCGAGCTGCGCCGTCATCCCTCCTGGCTGCTGGGGCTGGGGATGGTTCATCATCCGCTGACGGCGGCGGTGGGGGCGCTGGCGGGCGTGGGCTCCGCCCTGCTCTATGCGCTATGGAAGCGGCTGGCTCTTTGGCCGACGGCCGATGCGCTGGCTCCGCCCTTTGCGCTGGGGCTGGCCTTCGAACAACTGGGCGCATTGTTGGCTGGGTCGGGTTACGGGACGGAAGCCGCCGTCCGCTGGGCCGTGACCTATACCGATCCGCTGTCCGCGCGCTGGAGCGGAACGCCGCTGGCCATTCCGCTACATCCGGTTCAGGCCTACGCGGCGCTGGCCTTCCTTACTCTCTCCATTCTGCTGCTCGTGGGTTTGCAGGCCAGGCGCCAGGAGGGCGATGGGTTGGGGCTGGCTCTCCTGGGGATCGGCCTGGCAGTCTTCATCACGGAGTTCTGGCGCGATCCCGAGGGACGCGGAGCGCTGCTGGGAGGCGCATTGGATGGGCCGCAGGCGGCGGCTGTGATGCTGGTGCTGGCGGGTGGATTGGTTCTGCTGGAGCGCAAAGGCGAGCGCGCCAGGAATGGGGCGGAAAATGGCTGACGCATCGGGCGTTGAACCGCGCACCATCGAAGTGCCTGCGGAGGCAGCCGGGCAGCGGCTGGATCGCTTCCTCGCCCAGTCTCTCGCCGCGCAGGATGCGGGCGTGAGCCGTTCCCGCGTGCAGCTGCTCATGGCCCAGGGCGATGTGCTGGTGAACGGCGAGCGGGAGAAGCCTTCCCTGAAGCTGCGCGGCGGCGAGCGGATCGCCATCACCGGAGAGCCGCATCCCGCGCCGCTGAAAGCAACGCCGGAAGCGATTCCGCTGGACGTGGTCTACGAGGATGCGGATCTGGCGGTGGTGAACAAGCCGGCCGGAATGATGGTTCACGCCGGGGCGGGCCGGAATGAGGACGCGCGCAGCCGGGGCACGCTGGTGAATGCGCTGCTCTATCGGTTCAAGACCCTGTCTTCGACCGGCGGAGAGTTGCGGCCCGGCATCGTGCACCGGCTGGACAAGGACACCAGCGGCCTGATCGTGGTGGCCAAGAACGACCGGGCGCACGCAGCTTTGGGAGCGATGTTCGCAAGCCGCCGCATCCGAAAGACCTATATCGCGCTGGTGCATGGTTCGGTCGAGCAGCAGCGGGGCGTGATCAACGCCGCGGTAAGCCGCGATCCGGTGCGGCGGACGCGCATGACCGCGCAGCCGCAGCGGGATGCGCGCCCGGCGGTTACGCACTACGAGGTGATCCGGCGGCTCGAAAGCCGTTTTGGCAGGTTCGCGCTGCTGCGGGTGCGCATCGAGACCGGCCGCACTCATCAGATCCGAGTCCACATGGCGTCGATCGGGCACCCGGTGGCGGGCGACACGCTCTACGGAGCCGCCGGACAACTGACGGATCAGGCTGCTTCTCAGGCCGCATCCTCCAAGGCCCCGCGGCGTAAGGCCGCGGCCCCCGGCGACGGGTCCATGTCGCTGGGTTGTAAAGCCGAGCCGGAAAGGCTCAGGCTTGGGCGGAACTTTCTGCACGCGGCGCGGTTGGAGTTTGCGCACCCCTTGACCGGAAAGCTGCTCGAGCTGGAGGCGCCGCTGCCGGCCGAGTTGGAGAGCTTCCTGGGCCGGTTGGAAGGCCCCGGGAGTTCTTCCGTCTAAGGTACGCGTGACGAAACGGATTCGCGCGAATGCAATTCTTCCGCTCCGATTGCTAAAATGGGGAGGTTATGATCAGAAATATGTTCGTCTTTGTGCTTGCGGCGGCGTTATTCGCGGCCGCACTGCCCGCCCAGCAACCGGCAGCTCCGCCCGCCACGCCGCAGCCGGGCAAGCCCGCGCCGGCTCAGGCCGCCCAGCAGTTGCCGGCTCAGGCCGCGGAACCCTCAACGGACACGAACGTGCCGACAATCCCGCTGAACGTCAATGAGGTCAACCTCATCTTTACCGTCACCGATAAACACGGCCATTACATTCCCAACCTGCGGCAGAGCGACTTTGCACTGCTCGACGATCAGAAGGCGCCGGAGCGGGTGAACTCCTTTCACCAGCAGATCAATCTGCCGCTGCGCGTGGGGATCGTTATCGACGCCAGCACTTCGATTCGGACACGGTTTCAGTTTGAGCAGCAGTCGGCCATCGAGTTCCTGCTCCAGGTTCTCAAGGCCAGGAGCGACCGCGCCTTCGTGATGGGATTCGACGTGACGCCCACGCTGACCCAGGACTGGACCAACGACATCGACAAGCTGGAGACGGGGGTGAACCGGCTGCGTCCGGGCGGCGGCACCGCGCTCTTCGACGCGGTCTACACGGCCTGCCGCGACAAGCTGCTGGACGTTTCGCGCGGTCAGGAGCCGGTGCGCAAGGCCATGGTGCTGCTCTCCGACGGCGATGACAACCAGAGCCGCGTCCGCCCCGATGAGGCCATCAAGGAGTGCGAGCGGGCGGAGACCATCATCTACGCCATCAGCACCAACTGGACGCCCAGCCGCGGCAAAGGCGACGACGTGCTGAAACAGTTGGCGCAGGAGACCGGAGGACAGGTGTACTACCCTCCCTCGGTCGACGAGCTATCCAACAGCTTTCAATCCATTGAAGAAGAGCTGCGCAGCCAGTACGCTCTGACCTATACGCCGGCCGACTTCAAATACAACGGAGCCTTCCGGCCGATCTATCTTTATTGCAACGACCGGCGCTACATGGTGCGCGCCAAGAAGGGATACTTCGCTCCGCGGCAGTAAAGCCCGGGCGCATGGCATAGGCTCGGTTGGCCGGGGAAGTCTCCACGATGAGGGGCGGGGGGCTGTCCGGGCCAACCCACGGACCTGCCGGCTGTGGTTCGTCTCCGCCACGGGCCTTCCCGCGGCGGGATGCGGTCGGCGCTCGAAGTGAAATTGCCGGCAACTTCAAGTTGTTTCTGTTGTTTCTTCGATCGAAGAAGAATGCCTGTTCCGTTTCAGGACGATTGGGGGGCATTCTGTCCAGATTTGACCCGCCTCAATCTTTCTCGTCCTCTTCTCTCACCCATTCCCAAGGCTGCACGATGAAATAGAGCAGGGAAGGTTCCGCGAATTCCCCCTCGGGTTACCGGTGCGGCTTGCGCACAAGCGAGTCTCCGCGCCTCACCGGGAGGGGATAAAACGGAATCGGCGAAGCCGCGAAAAGGCTATGCGGCCTGAAGGAGATGCGGTGATCCGGCAGGCAATATCGTGCGACATCTGCGGTGCGGAGAAGAAGCAGACCAACCACTGGTATGTGACCTATGACCAGGGCGGGGAACTGCGGGTGAGCGGGTTCGACGCGCGCAACCGGCTGCGTCCAGGCGCGAAGCATCTCTGCGGTCAGACCTGCCTGCACAAACTGCTGGACGATTTCATGGCCAGAGCCCGGCCCCAGCCGGGCGTCGTGGTGGAGGCTGAACCGGTAGCGCCGCCGGCGGCCATTGACGCGAGCTTGACCTCGAATGCGGCGCATGGGCAGGCCGCGTCCTCCGCGCGGATGCTGACGCCGCCCGCGCCGGCCTTGCCGAAAAGTCTGCCGTTCACAGCCAAACCGGAACTGGTTGCCATGCCGGCAAGACCCCAGGTTCAAGATACCTCGCCGGCGCCCGACGAACCGCCCCGCTTTGCCTCGCGCAACTGGCGCGCGGATGCCTGGGACCGCGAGCGGGAGCGCGAACGCCACGCCACCGAGCGCCATCCGGAAAGGGCCGCTCATCGCCGCTCCGGCTGATCGCCAGCTTCCAGGACCATGGAGGCTGCCTTGTGGATGGATCTGTTGTTGATCGTTCTTGCCCTGTTCCCGTTCCTGGTCTTGAGCCGTTATCCCCGCGGGGACTCTTGATTTGTTTGCTCTGGGGTGGGTAATGCTCCATATTGTCTGCCGCCCTTCTTGCGGGAGCGCGCCGTTCCGCGCCCGGCTGAATTGATTGGCCGCTCCACCCGGGCAAGCCACTCTTCGGGGTTTAGCCCGGTCTCGGCAACCGCGCGGAGCAGCAGCAATCCCGCACACCGGGCATCCTCAAGCGCATCGTGCGCCTGGTAATCGACGCCAAAGTATGCCGCCACGTTGGCCAGACCGTATCCGGACCGGGAGAACTGCGGCCAGGCCCTCCTGACCACTCTTGCCGAATCGAGCCAGGTGCATTCGCATCCGGCCAGACGGTAGCGCTCGCACGCGCCGGCCAACGCGCCGCGGTCAAAAGGCGTATGGGATACGACGATTCTGTTCTGCAGTCGTGAATTGATCTGTGGAAGAACTTCTTCCCACGTTGGAGCATCCCTGACCCGATCCTCGTCGATGCCGTGGATGGAGATGTTGAAAGGGCTGAAGTAGTCCTCCGGATTGACCAAAGATACCCACGTATCGGCCAATGCGCCATCGCGGAATGACGCGATGCCAACCTGGCAGATGCTCGACACATCCGCGTTGGCGGTTTCAACGTCGATGACCACGAAATCCATACGCCCGCATCTCCCCGGAATCCGAAGTCCAAAAGGCTACGAGAACAACAACCCTCCCGCCGCCGCTGCCGACCCATGCTTCAGCAGCGCCAGCAGTCCGGCCTCGTCGATGACTGGAACCTTCAGTTCACGAGCCTTGTCGAGCTTGGAGCCGGCCTCTTCGCCCGCCACCACGTAACTGGTCTTCTTGCTGACCGAGCCGGCTGTCTTGCCGCCGGCGGCCTCAATCTTCGCCTTGGCCTCGTCGCGGGTGAGCGTGGGCAGCGTGCCGGTCAGCACGAAGGTCAGTCCCTCAAGCTGCGCCGAACGCTGCTTCCTCTCCGCCGTCATATCCACGCCGGCGTCTTTGAGGCTCTGGATCAAAGCCCGGTTGGCGGGCTGCGCAAAGAACTCCAGAATGGCCTGCGAGATGCGCGGGCCGACCTCTTCCACGCGCTCCAGTTCCTCGCCGGTTGCCGCGGCCAGCGCATCCATGGAGCCGAACTCCTGGGCCAGCAATTCGGCGGTGCGCTCGCCGACAAAGCGAATGCCCAGGCCCATAAGCACGCGGGCCAGCCCGGCGCGCTTCGAGCCTTCAATCTCGGCGATCAGGGCGCGGGCGGATTTTTCTGCAAAGCGGTCCAGGGCCGCCAACTGCTCTTCGGTCAATCTGTAGAGATCGGCCACGCTGCGCACCAGCCCGCGATCCAGCAACTGCTGGACGACCGCCTCGCCCAGCCCCTCGATGTTCATGACTTTGCGCGAAGCAAAGTGGAGCAGGCTCTCGCGCAGCTTGGCCGGGCAGTCGGCGTTGACGCAGCGATAATCCGCCTCGCCCTCGGCGCGGACGACGGCGCTATGGCACTCGGGGCAAGCCGAGGGAAAGACGAAGCGCTCCTTCCCGCGCGGGTGATCGGCGTCTTCGATGACTTCGACCACCTTGGGGATGACGTCGCCGCCGCGCTCGACTCGCACCCAGTCGCCGACCAGCAGGCCCAGGCGCTCGATGAAGTCGGCGTTGTGCAGCGTGGCGCGGCTCACCGTGGTCCCGCCGATGAACACCGGCGTCAGTTCGGCCACGGGCGTCAGCTTGCCGGTGCGGCCCACCTGCACGGTGATGGCGTTGACCTGAGTGATGCCCGACTTGGCCGTGAACTTATAGGCGATGGCCCAGCGGGGGGCGCGGCCGGTATAGCCGAGCCGCTGCTGCGCGGCGTGCGAGTCCACCTTGAAGACCACGCCGTCGATCTCGTAGCCGAGCGTGGGCCGTTCAGCCTCGGCTCGATCGATGAAGCGGGTCATCCCGGCGATCGAATCGACCAGCCGGTGATGGGGATTGACGCGGAAGCCGAGCGTGCCCAGAGCGGCGAGGGTCGCCCTTTGCCCCTGCTGCCAGTACTCGCCTTCGACCAGCAGGAAATAAGCGTAGAAGTCCAGGCGGCGACTGGCGACGATGCCCGGCTCCAGCGTGCGCAGCGTGCCCGCGGCGGCGTTGCGGGGATTCACGGCCGGCGCCAGGCCCTCCCGTTCCCGCTCTTCATTGAGGCGCAGGAAGGCGGCTTCGGGCATCACGGCCTCGCCGCGGACCTCAAAGGCGGGCGGCAGACCGGCGGCCTTCAGTTGAGCGGGGGAGACGGTGAGCGGGACGCTGCGGATGGTGCGGATATTCGAGGTCACGTCCTCGCCAACCTGGCCGTCGCCGCGAGTCAATCCAACCATCAGCCTTGAGCCTCCGCCGTCCGCGGGACCGTAGCGCAGAGCCGCGCTCAGGCCATCCATCTTGAACTCGGCCACGTACTCCACCGGCAGCGGCCCGGCCAGATCGCGCACGCGTGCATCCCAGGCGGCCAGCTCTTCGGCCGAGTAAACGTTGTCCAGGCTGAGCATGGGCCGCGAGTGGGCCACCTTCTGGAAGCCCTCGGCCGGCTTGCCGCCCACGCGCTGGGTGGGCGAGTCGGGAGTGAGCAGCTCCGGGTGCGCGGCCTCGATGCTCTTGAGTTCGTTCATCAGCGCGTCGTAGGCGGCGTCTGTGATCTCGGGCGCGTCAAGCACGTAGTACAGGTGCTCGTGCCGGCGCAGTTCCGCGCGCAACTGTTCGGCGCGCCGGGCCGGGGACGGGTCTGGGTTGGATGAAACGCTCATGGGGTGAATTATAGGGGCCGTGGCGCAGGATAGTATGGTTGGCAGATCGTCATGGAAACCATCACTCACTTGCTGGTCGGAGCCTGCATTGGCAAGGCGGGGCTGAACCGCAAGACGGCCTATGCCACGCTGGCCGCGGTGTTGGCTGCCGAGGCCCCCGACCTGGACGAGCTCTGGTCGCTGGCGGGGCCGGTCGAGGGGTTGAAGCACCATCGCGGCATCACTCACACCTTCATTGCCGCGCCGGTGGTGGCGGGGGTGGTGGTGGCGCTGGTGTGGCTCTTTGGCCGCTGGCGAGAGGGTCGAAGGCGGCGCAAAATGGCGGCCTCCGCGCCCAATGAACGAGCGCCGGTTGAGGGTCGTGGTTTCCCACCCTTTCCGCAAAAGGAAGCGGAAAGGATGGGGCACAGGGCGCTCCAGCAAGGCGCAAGAGCGCCCGCGGCACCGCGGCTGCACCTGGGCTGGCTCTACGCAACGGCGCTGATTGCCACGCTCAGCCATCTGCTGCTCGACTGGACGAACAACTACGGAGTGCGGCCGTTCTTTCCCTTCAACCCCCGCTGGTATGCGGGCAGTTTTGTCTTTATCGCCGAGCCGCTGCTTTGGACGGTGCTGCTTCTGGCCCTGATCGTTCCCGAGCTGCTGGGCCTGGCCGACCGGGAGATCGGCGCGCGGCGGCAGGCCTTTCGCGGGCGGGGCTGGGCGATCTTAGCGCTGAGCGCGATGGTGGTTTTGTGGGGCTGGAGGTGGGCGGAGCATGCCCAGGCGCGGGCGCTGCTCGAGAACCTCCAGATCACGTCCGCTCCGGTCGAGCGCATCGCCGTCGAACCTTATCCCATCAATCCCTTTCACTGGCACGCGATACTGGAGACGGCCGGGTATTACCAGACCGCCGAGATCGACACCTGGACCGGCTCCATCGATAGCGACCCAACGCGGGATGTCATCTTCAAGCCCGCTGCGACCGCGGCCACCGAGGCCGCCAAGCGCACTCCGCTGGGCCAGGTCTATCTGGACTGGGGGACGTGGGCCGTGGTGCGCGACGTGGGCCAGTTGCCGGTGGCCGGCATGGACCCGCCGCAATTGCCGCCCAACCGCCAGTGGACCACGGTCGAGTTTACCGATCTGCGCTTCGATTACTCCTATCTGGGCGCGGGCAGGACCACAGTCCGGAACCCGCTCGCCGCCTGGGTCTATATCGTGGACGGCCGCGACGACGCCGGCGAGGCGATGTATGGGCGCGCGCAGCGATAGAAGCTGCTGGCGTCCGCCCGGCGCGGGATGGCCCCGAGCCTTCATTGCGGGACGGTTATTTGATCTCCCTCCACGATGATTTGGGGAAGAACGAAGTTCTGAATGTCCACGCTGGTTTGAACGCGGCGAACCGTGCTGTATTGGGTAAATGAGATGGGAGTACCGGGGCACAAAAAACGAAGTTCGTTTCGTCCGCGCGCCATCGTTTGGGAGTTGGAGAAATTGACGGGGACATCGAAGACGGAGGAAATCGAGAGTTCAGCGGGTTCCCGGTCGAGAGAGCCTACCCATGCCGTGCCAAGTGCTCCCGGATCGGGCTCGCCCGGTAAAGGGGAGCACGGCGCAGTTGCCCAGCGAGTTGTGATGTAGGTGAGCGGGGGCTGGCGCAAAGCGGAGACGCAGTCGATCCCCGCTATCTGGCCGAAGAAAGGCGCCCAGCTCGATTGCGGCCGGCAGACGCCAAAGTCTGGAATGGAGAACCGGTGGGCAGGCACAGGAATGCTCATCACTTTGGTGGCTTGCGCCTGGGTGGCGGCCAGGGCGAGATGCACCCTCAGCGGCATGGACTGGAACTTGCGGTAGATATTCAGGGGCATTCCCAAAGCCGCGGCGAAGTGGCTGTCGCCGGGAAGATACTTGTACCAATCGACAGGCTGCCAGGCGGAGTTCCAGTGGGAGCCGTCGGGCGCCGTGATCTCAGCGCGGATGGCGTCAGGAATGACAATGTATCCCTCGGCGACCCCTGACTCAGTCAAGTGAATGCCGATCGGAATGATGGGGTCAGACGACGCTTGGAAGGTGGCCGTCCCGTAATTCTGAGTGTCCTGACCAAACGAAAACCGAATAGGCGCGTCGCCTTGAGCGATCAGGTACCTGCGGTCCATTTGCGCCTGGTCGTACCTGGACGCGAGGACGGCGACCGCGCAAAGCAGGACAGGAAGCGCAATCAGCACCACGCGGGAGAGCCATACCCTGCGCAAGGCATACTGAACGACGATCGCCGCCGAGAAAGCCAGCGCCGCAAGGGCAAAGCCGAAATCGGCGCCGACCCCACTGTCCACTTTGGCAAGGTGGTTTCTGAACGAGAGTGAGAAGAGAATGGCGAAAGCGATGAAACCCACAAAGACTCCGAGAAGCGTGAGCGTCATGCGGGCAAAGCTCGAGGTGACGGTGGCGATGGCCGTGAGCGGCAGGACGATCACTCCGGCGATGAGGAGGAAGAGGTAAAGCAGTCCCGGCACATACGAGACCGGATGAAAACCCGCCCCGACCAGCAGGAGACATTGCGCGATGAAGAAGGGTAGCCAGAGGAAGACCAGGAGGAAGAACGCTTTGGCGGCGAACAGGTTTTGCCATGTATAGGGGCGCGTAATCCAGAACTGGGTATCGCCGACGAGCCTCTCCGCCTGAATGACGCGCGTGATCAGGATCCACCAGCTCACAGGCACCAGCAGCAGAAGAAGAGACGCAAGGTAGCTCAGCATTCTGCCGGGAGCTTCGTAATTGGCGGACCACCAGAAGACGCCGATCCAGACAAGAACAGCGGTGACGGCCAGCGAAACAAGGATCTCGGGCCAGAAATGGCGGGCGTCTTTGGCGAAGATGTGCAGAATCAGTTTCATGCTGCGTTCCCCTTGACGGTAATGGAGTCCTGTTGCGAAGAAGCGCGGGAGCGCCCGGCCTTGGCGACGGCCAGAAAAATCGCTCGCAGCGGCATGGGATCGAAAGCGATGTTGCGCGCCGAGGGAAATCTCTCCGCCAGTTCGCGCCGAGAACTCTCCTCGTTGAAGTCGCTATGGACGAAGCGAAGGACACAATCGGCGGTCTGCGGTTGGAGCCACGTGGGCGGAAGATCCTCCGCCAGCGGCGACGGGCTGTCCAGCGTGACCGTAACCTCGCGGAATCGATTCGAAAGCACGGACATCTCTTCGGAGAAGAGCAGGCGGCCTTGCTCCAGGTAGCCGACGTGGCTGGAGAAGCTCTCGATCTCGGCCAGGTCGTGCGAGGAGAGAAGGATAGTAGTCTCCGGCGCGCGCTCGATGAGGCCTTCGATGAGTTCGTCGCGCACCAGCGGATCGAGGCCGGTAAACGGCTCGTCGAGAACGATGAGCGATGGCCGGTATGCGAGTGAACTGGCGAAGGCGGCCTTCATCCTCATGCCGCGCGAGAGATGCTTGAGCTTGCGCTTCAGCGGCAGATCGAACTGGCGGACCAACTGCCCCTCCAGCGCGCGGTCCCAGGTGGGATAAAAGGGGCGGTAGTAGTCGAGCATGGCGCCGGCGGTCATCCAGTCCGGCATCTCCTGATTCTCAGAGACATACCCGATGCGGTTGAAGGCCTTGCCGGCCAGGCGTCTGGAATCGATGCCCAGCACCTCGGCGCGGCCGGCCGTGGGGGGAAAGATATTCATCAGCAGCTTGATGATGGTTGTCTTGCCCGCGCCGTTGGGGCCAACCAGCGCGTAGATGGCCCCTTCGGGCACGGCGAGATTGAGATCGTCGACGGCTGCGGCGCGGCCAAATCGTTTGCTGAGGCTCTGGGTCCTGATTGCGGGATTCATCGTTCCTTGCTGCCTCCATCGTTGGGGCTGGTTTCGACGTTGTCCGCGGGCCGGCTGGCGCGGGTTGGATCGCCGGCGCTGAGGCGCTGCCAATGAGCGGAAAATGACGAGAGCATCTCGTCGAGTTCAATCCCCAGGCGCTTGGCTTCGACCGCCAATTCCTCGATCTCATGGCCCAGCAGTTGGGTGCGCTCCTTGCGGCTGGACTCGGGTGGAACGGCCACCACGGTGCCGATGCCGGGACGGGTTTCAAGCATCCCTTCACTCACCAGGTGGGCAACGATCTTATGGGCCGTATTGGGATTGATCTTGAGTTCCTTGCTCAAGGCGCGCACGGAGGGAAACGGATCGCCAGGGCGCAATTGGCCTGAGACGATGGCCTTTTTCGACGCGTAGACGACCTGCTCGAAGAGCGAGATGCCGGCGCGGAATGGAACTCGGAAGGGAATCACACGTGTACTATAACAGATAGTACAGTCGATGCAAGAGAATTCTCTCGGAATGCCGGCTGGGCCAGCTTCCTATTCTGGCCAGGCATGGATAGAGTACTGAGAAGATCCTGTGGAATGTGTAAGTTGAAGTTGGATTCCCGAGGTTTAGCTTGAATTGGGTTTGGCTGCTGTGGACGCCGCGTGGCAACCATGCCCACGCTGTGGAAAACCTGATTCTGTCCCACCATATGGCACGTACGAGAGGTCTTCGCCGCGTGGCGGCTGCCAAGGAGGCTTTGTCTCAGACGGAAACGATTATTCGCCCTGTGAAAAGCCTCTGGTTGACCCGCCCGCATGTGGCCCGCAGAATGAGTAGAATGCCGTAATCGGCTCCTCAGCGACGAGCAATGTCGCGAGCCCGGTTCGCTGCCCGAATCTTTGCCCGTGCTCCGGGAATCAATTCCAGGAAGAGAAGAAATCGAGGTCCTCATGCCCGCTTATCTGTTGCTGCTGGTTGCCGTTTTGAGCCGTGTGCTGCCCCATGCGGGGTGGTGGAACTTCACCGCGGTGGGCGGCGCTCTGCTCTACTTTGGTGCGCGGCGCTCGTGGCGCGAGATGCTGGCGCCCTTGGCCCTGCTGATGGCCGCCGACTACTACCTGACCGTCTATGCCTACCACTACAGCTTTCGCTGGGAGTGGTACGCGATGACCTGGGCGTGGTACGCGGCGGCAATGGCGCTGGGGCGGATTCTGCTGCGCAGCCGGACGACGGTCTTGCGCGCGGGCGCGGCGGCGCTGCTGGGGCCGACCTCGTTCTTTCTGCTCTCAAACTACGCGACTTGGTTGAGCGGCCTTGCGTATCCGTATCCGCGCACACTGGGCGGACTGGGCGCATGCTACGTGGCCGCGCTGCCCTTTTATCGCAACGATCTGATCTCGACCACGATCGTTGTGGGAGTGGCGTTCGGCGTTCCGGTGCTGCTGCGGCGAATGAGCGCGGCGCAGGCGCGGGCGGCGCTGGCCGGGAAGTAGGATTTGTTTTTCTCCCCCTCTCTGAATGCACCAACTCAGCCCCGCTTCGCGGGGTCGGCGATTTAGCAAGTTGGCAAGGATGCGCCACAGGCCTGCCCTGATGGCGCTCTATTCCTCCAGAGTTCTGCCAGCGCGCCTTCTCTTGATCCACCACCAGGCAAAGCCAATCACTGCCAGGCCGCCGACCGCCCCAACCAGGGCGAGGGAGTGGTGCGCCACCACCTCCACTGCGCCCGGCCCCAGTTTGAGCACCAGCAGGGAAAGCACCAGCCAGCGGACCATGCGGCCGCAGAAGACGGACAGCATGAAGGGCGCGACCCGCATCTCGAAGACGCCGGCGGCGAAGACGAAGACCTTCCAGGGCGTGGGCGGGGGCAGCATGGAGGGAATCATCATGGCCAGGAACTCCTGCTTTTCGAAGCGGGCGCGCATCTTCTCGAAGCGCTCGCGGTCGATGCGCTTGAGCAAAAAGAGCTCGCCACCGGCGCGGCCCAGCCCGTAGGGAAGCAGACCGCCCACAGCGGAGCCGGCGGAGGCCAGCAGGCAGCAGAGCCAGAAGTGGCTCTTGTCGCTCCAGACAAAGAAGGCCAGAATCGCGTCCATGGGGACGGGAATGGTGGAAGAATCGAGCATTGCAACCAGGCCCACGCCCCAGATGCCGAACTTGGCGAGAAAGGGCAGCAGCACCAGATTCCACTTGGCCATGATTCGAGCAAGAAACGACTTCAAACGGGTTCCCTTCTAACCGATCATCCGTCTTAACCGTCAGTGACCATTGTACGGGCCTTGGCAGTACGCACGGGTTTCGGCAGAATGAGAGAATATAACGAAAGGAAACGAAACGGAGCCGGCGGGTGGCCTAAACCTCCAGCGAGGCTCCTCACGAACGAATGCCCCTCAGCGAAGCGCCAAACCATGTGACCGGGCACGACGGGCTGCCCGAAACGAGCCCCGCGCCGGAGCCGGACACGAGCTCAGACGCGAGCCGGGATTTCGGCGGCGCCGCACTCGAGCCCGCGCCCGAGCCGGGGCCTCGGGTCGTCCGCGGTTCGCGCTGGGTGGACTACGACACACACGAACTGCTGGAGATGATCGGCGAGCTCGAGGATGAGCGGCGCTGGGCGCGGTTGCGCGAAGGATTCTGGATTGCCATTCTCTTTCATTTGGCGCTGCTCTCGGCGCTCACCTGGCTTCCGAAGTATGTCTTCAAGGTGCCGCTGGTCATCGACCGCAACCAGGCCATCAACCAGCACAAGGATTTCACTTATCTGGATTCGCCGCCGGAGCTTTCGCGCCCGGTTCAACCCAAGGTGAAGATCAATCCTGTTCCCGAGAAGCCGCCGGAGATCGACAAGCAGACGCTGGAGGCGCTGAACCGGGCCACGCCGACCGCTCCGGCTCCCGCTCCCCCGCCGCCGGCCTCCGTCCAGCCTGCAGCGCCCATTCCGCCCGCTCCGGAGTCGCCGGTTGAGGCGCCCCGTCCATCGGCGGTGCCGGCCCGGCCGAACTTTGCCCTGGGCTCGCAAAACCCCGCCGACCAGTTGCGGGATGCCATGCGGGAAGCGGCGCGCAACCCTGGGCAAGGCAGCGCGGGCAACCTGGGCTCAGGCGGGCTGGCGCGTCATCCAGGGGCCGGCTCGGGCGGCATAGAGGTTCTGTCGGACACGCAGGGCGTGGATTTCAGCTCCTGGCTGCAGCGCTGGCATTGGGAGACGGAGCGCACCTGGGATCCGCTGATTCCCGACGAGGTGAATCCACCGATTCTGAAGTCGGGAATGGTGGCGATCCGCTTCAAGGTGCTGCCCAACGGCCGCCTGATGGATGGAAGCCTGGTGCTGGAGGGCCGCTCCGGCGACGTGGCTCTGGATCGGGCGGCCTGGGGCGCGCTCACCGGCTCGAACTATCCGCCGCTGCCCAGGGATTTCCACGGGCCGTACCTGGAGCTGCGGGCCTTCTTCCTCTACAACATGGAAGTGCGGTAGGCGAGACAGGGAGGACCAGCCTCGTTCTTCGCCTGTCAGTTTGCGCCGAACTGAACTTGCGCAACTGTAACGTGTAGGTTACACTAATTGGAGATTGAAAGCGGTTGGCCAGCGTTCAAGTCCTTCGCACTGAAGAATTCGCCAAATGGCTGCGCAATCTGGGGGATCGGCTAGGGCGCGCGAAGATCCTGGCGAGAATTGACCGGCTCGAAGAAGGAAATCCCGGCAAAACGCGGAGCGTTGGCGCCGGAGTGGTGGAGATGAAGATCGACTTTGGGCCGGGCTACCGCGTCTACTTCCTCCAGCGCGGTGGTGATCGTCTTGCTGTGCGGTGGAGACAAGAGTACTCAGGACAGCGACATCCGCCGGGCGAAGACTATGGCCAGCAGTCTGACGGACGGAAGGTGAGGCTATATGGCAATCGAGACGCTGCCCTACGATGCAGCCGAGTTTCTTACAGATGAAGAGACGATTTCCGCTTACCTGACCGAGGCGCTGGAGAGCGACGATCCGCGTTACATTGCGAAGGCGCTGGGCGCGGTGGCGCGGGCGCGGGGTGGTATGGCCCAGCTCGCGCGGGATACGGGGATCTCCCGCGAGGCACTCTACCGTGCGCTGAGCGATGCCGGCAATCCGGAGTTGGGGACGGCGCTGAAGGTCCTTCATGCGCTTGGGGTGCGGCTTTCGGCCTCGCTGGTAACCTGAACCGAAGAGTCCATGCCGCCGTATCTCCGCCCCTTCCCTTGCTTCCGTTGATGGACTGAGTCATTCCTGTCGCGCCTGCCTGCTCGCTCAGGGACGAAATACACTTCGCGTAAACTGTCTCCATGGCTTCTCTAAGCACCGCCGAAAACGAGCCGGAAAAGAACTGGCGAGCCGCTCTGCGATCACGCTGGCTGGAGAGTATTTACGCGCGCGAGGAGCAGATATTCCTTCTTCTCTCGCTGCTGATCGGAGCCCTCACCGGACTTGCCGTGGTCGCGTTCATCGTGCTTACGGAGCGGTTGGGAATGCGCCTTTATCCGCCGGGCAGCGCCGCCTGGAGGCGCGTGCTGGTGCCGGTGGCGGGTTCGCTGGCCATGGGCTTCCTGCTCTATCGCTACTTTCCTTACGCTCGCGGCAGCGGCGTGCCGCAGACCAAGGCCGCGCTCTTTGCCAGGGATGGATTCATCTCGCTGCGCACGGTTCTGGGAAAGTTCTTCTGCACGGCGACGACGCTCGCCAGCGGAATTCCGCTGGGCCGCGAGGGACCGAGTGTCCAGGTGGGCGCCGGAATCGCCTCCGTCCTGGGCCGCGGCCTCGGCCTGCGCCCGGAAAGGGTCAAAGCCCTGATTCCCGTGGGCGCGGCCGCCGCCATCGCTGCGGCCTTCAATACTCCCATGGCGGCGGTGCTGTTCGCTCTCGAGGAAGTCATGGGCGATATGAACGCGCCCATCCTGGGTTCCGTGGTGCTGGCTTCGGCCACCTCCTGGGCGGTCTTGCGCCTGATGCTGGGCAATAACCCGCTCTTTCAAGTCCCGCAGTACACTTTGGTTCACCCGCTTGAACTCGGAATCTATGCACTGCTGGGCATTGCTGGCGGTTTTCTGTCCGTAGCCTTCACCAAGCTCCTGCTGAGCATGCGCAAGTTCTTTCTGAGTTTGCCCAGGAGTACGCGCTGGTGGCATCCGGCGGTGGGCGGCGTGACGGTGGGCCTGATGGGTTGGTTTGTGCCTCAGGTGCTGGGCGTGGGCTACACCTACGTCGGCGACTCTCTGAACGGATCGATGGCCCTCAAGCTGATGCTGCTGCTGGTGGCGCTCAAGCTCATCGGCGTCACGGTCAGCTATGCCTCCGGCAACGCGGGCGGAATCTTCGGCCCCAGCCTCTTTCTTGGCGCCATGCTGGGAGGCGCGGTCGGCGCGGTGGCCCATCACCTGCTGCCGGGATACACCGCGACCCCCGGCGCCTACGCCCTGGTCGGCATGGGAGCGGTCTTCGCGGGAATCGTGCGCGTTCCCATGACCTCGGTGCTGATGATCTTCGAAATGACGCGGGATTACGCCGTCATTGTGCCCTTGATGATCGCCAACATGACCAGCCTGTTCATCTCCCGGCGCTTTCAGAAGCAGCCCATCTACGAGGCATTGGCCTTTCAGGATGGCATTCATCTGCCCAGCCATGCCACGCTTCACCAAACCAGCCAGCGCACGGTGGCTCAGGTCATGCGCAGATCTCCGGAAGTTCTCTCCGCGCGGATGATCGTCAAGGATGCGATGGAGCAAGCCCGCTCCGCTCAGTTACGCATCTTTGCCGTGATGGACAGGCAGTACTTTCTGGGCATGCTGACCGTCGAGGAGCTGGAGCGCGCCTTTGCCGACGGCAGAGAAGACCAGCCGCTCACCAACCTTGTGGAGACAGCCCGCGTGCCGCATGTGCACATGGATCATCCCCTGCACCTGGCGCTCGAACGCATGAGCGCGTACCATCTCGATGTCTTGCCCGTGGTGCACCGGGCGGACATTCATAAGCTGGAAGGCATTGTTACGCTCAGCGATGTACTGGACTCCTATGGCGTCAACGCCATGGACTCCGCGCAGTTGTGAGGCTGGGGAACTCGGATCGGCGCTTCGCGGTGCGGTTGCCGGCTTCGCCGGTGGCCTGACTCCGTCGGCCGCCGCTATTTCCAATCGCAGCGAAACCGCGTTAGAATCTGCTTGAAACCATGCGCATCCGCAACGACATTCCGGTCAAACGAACGCCCCGGCTCAGACGCTTCCGTCGCGGCCGGCGTGACCGCGGACGGCGTCCCTCCCGCTGAGTTATCTATCCAACTGAAGATGGTTTAGGATTGCAGCGGACTGTGCGCCGCGCAATCCGGCGGAATCTCCGCACGGCGGAGCTTCCGGCGATGGGATTCACAGACTCATCCGCCCATGCGCGGATAGAAAGGCGTTCCCAGGATGAAAAGCTTCGACAGCAAAACTACGCTCACTTCCGGCAACCGTACCTATACCGTCTATAGCCTGCCGGCGCTCGCCTCGCGCGGCTTCAACCTGTCCCGCCTGCCCTTCAGCCTTAAGATCTTGCTGGAGAACCTGCTGCGCCGCGAGGACGGCGTGAACGTGACCGCCGCGGAGATCGAGCTTCTGGCCAACTGGGACGCGCAGGCCGAGCCCAGCCGCGAGATCGCCTACATGCCGGCTCGTGTGCTGATGCAGGACTTCACCGGCGTGCCCGCGATCGTCGATCTGGCCGCCATGCGCGACGCCATCGAGACCCTGGGCGGCGACCCGGAGCGGGTGAATCCGCTCATCGCCGCCGAGCTGGTCATCGACCATTCCGTCCAGGTGGACGAGTTCGGCACGCCGGGGGCATTTGACGCCAACACGCTGCTCGAATTCCAGCGCAACCGCGAGCGCTATGCCTTTTTGAAGTGGGGACAGACGGCCTTTCGTAACTTCTCCGCCGTGCCGCCGGGGATGGGCATCTGCCACCAGGTGAATCTGGAATACCTAGCCCGCGTGGTCTTCACCACGGAGATTGACGGCGAGCTGCTTGCGTATCCCGACACGCTGGTGGGCACCGACTCGCACACCACCATGATCAACGGACTGGGCGTGCTGGGCTGGGGCGTGGGCGGCATCGAGGCTGAGGCAGCCATGCTGGGCCAGGCCGTCAGCATGCTGGTGCCGCAGGTGGTGGGCTTCAGGTTGACCGGCAAGCTGCGCGAGGGCGCGACGGCCACCGACCTGGTGCTGACCGTAACCCAGGCGCTGCGCAAATTGGGCGTGGTGGGCAAGTTTGTCGAGTTTTACGGGCCGGGCGTTGCCGCGCTCCCGCTGGCCGACCGGGCGACGATCGCCAATATGGCGCCCGAGTACGGCGCCACCTGCGGCATCTTTCCGGTGGACGCCGAGACGCTGCGCTATCTGCGCCTGACCGGCCGCGGCGAGGAGCGGATTGCGCTGGTCGAGGACTATTACAGAGCTCAGGGCCTCTTCCACACCGCCGGCTCGCCGGAGGCCGAGTACACCGCTACGCTTGAGTTGGACCTGGGCGCGGTCGAGCCCTGCGTGGCCGGTCCCAGGCGTCCCCAGGATCGCGTGGCGCTTAAGGACGCGGCGGCCGGCTTCGCGCGGCAACTGCCCAGCCTGCTCGCGCCCGGGGCCAAGCCGCTCGGGTCGCGGACCGCGGCCGCCTGGGAGCGCGGAGCTGTGATCGATGCTTGCGTGGGAGGCGAAGCAACCGCGGGTTCTTCGACTCCGTCCGCCGCGGCGGACTTCGCTCAGGATGACAGATCATCGCAAAGTGAGACGCGACTATCGACCGTTCGTGCCCGGTTTGGAGTCGATCCGGACCGGTATCTCGACCACGGCTCGGTGGTGATTGCCGCCATTACCAGTTGCACCAATACTTCCAACCCCTCGGTGATGGTGGCCGCGGGAATCCTGGCCAAGAAAGCGGTCGAGAGGGGGCTGGCCGTGCCGCCATGGGTGAAGACCTCGCTGGCGCCGGGTTCGCGAGTGGTTACCGACTACTACGCCAGGGCCGGATTGCTTCCGTATCTCGAAAAGCTGCGCTTCAACGTGGTGGGCTACGGCTGCACCACCTGCATCGGCAACTCCGGCCCGCTGCCCGCCGACGTTTCCAGGAGCATCGACGAGCACGGGCTGGTTGCGGTGAGCGTGCTCAGCGGGAACCGCAACTTCGAGGGCCGCGTGAACGTGGACGTGCGCGCCAACTACCTGATGAGCCCGCCGCTGGTGGTGGCCTACGCGCTGGCCGGACGGATCGGCCACAACTTCGAAACCGATTCGCTTGGCACGGACCAGGCCGGCCAGCCCGTCTATCTCAGAGACATCTGGCCCACGCAAGCGGAGGTGGCCGAAGCGATTGAAAAGGGGCTCTCCAGCGAGAGCTTCCGCCGGGAGTACGCCACGGTGAGCCGGGGCGACGCCAACTGGCAGGGCCTGCGCTTTCCCACCGGCGGGGTCTACCAGTGGGAGCCGGATTCGACCTATATCCGCCGCGCGCCGTACTTCGACGGCATTGCCGAAACGCCCGCTCCGGTCGGCGAAATCTCAGGCGCGCGCGTGCTGGCCGTCCTGGGCGACTCGGTCACCACCGACCACATCTCGCCGGCGGGCTCCATCAAGGCCAACGGTCCGGCGGGGAAGTATCTTGCCGCTCATGGCGTCAAGCCGGCGGAGTTCAACAGCTACGGCTCGCGGCGCGGCAATCACGAAGTGATGGTCCGCGGCACATTCGCCAATGTGCGGCTGCGCAATAAGCTCGCTCCCGGCACCGAGGGCGGCGTGACGCGCCTGCTGCCCGAGCGCGAGCAGATGTCCATCTTCGACGCCAGCGTCAAGTACGCCGAGCGCGGCGTGCCCCTGATCATCCTGGCCGGCAAGGAGTACGGCTCCGGCTCCTCGCGCGACTGGGCGGCCAAGGGGCCCAGGCTGCTGGGCGTGCGCGCCGTCATCGCCGAAAGCTTCGAGCGCATTCACCGCTCGAACCTCGTTGGGATGGGGATTCTGCCCTTGCAGTTCGTGGATGGCGAGAACGCCGCCTCGCTCGGCCTGACCGGCGAAGAGGTCTACGACTTCCCTGGGCTGACAGCGCTGCTGGCCTCCAGGCTCGCGGTCAGCCGGACCCTCGCAGTGAAGGCCGCGGCCGCAGGCGGCGCGGGGAAGCAGTTCACCGCCAAAGTCCGCATCGACACGCCGCGCGAGATCGAGTATTTCGAGCACGGCGGCATCTTACAGTACGTGCTGCGCCAGTTGGCGGCGAAGTAGCGGCCGCGAAATGCGACTTATGCTGTCCGGCCGCCTCGGAAGAAGCGGCCGGACAGTGCAAACAATGCTACGATTCTCCTATGCAGGTCGTTGTCAACATTCCCGACGAGGTTGCCTTGCAGGTGAAGGCGCGCGGTTTGGCGCTCGAAGCTTATGTGCAGGGGCTGGTGGTTTCGGATGCCGCTGTTTCCCGGCCTCGCCTTGTTCGCCTGGGCCCGGGTCCTTTCTCGCCTGAGGAGGCTGGACGTCAAATACGCAGACTCCGCAGGGGCAATCGTCTGGATGGGCTTAGGGTCAAGGACTTGATTGAAGAAGGCCGCAGAATCTGATGGCCGTCTTTGTCCCTGACGCTTCGGTGAGCTTAGGGTGGTGCTTTTCCGACGAGGCCACTCCTTACACAGAGGCGTTGTTGGACCGTCTGATGGCCGGGGAGGAAGTTGCGGTTCCGTCGCATTGGCCGCTAGAAATCCTGAATGGCGTCGTTCAGGCCAAGCGGAAGGGGCGAGTGGCTGAGCCAGCAGTTGAAAGATTCCTTTCGAGTCTCATCTCGTTTCATATTGTTGTGGATGCGGAGCACGGTTTCTTGCGGCTGACCGCAATACGCGAGCTTGCCGAGCGGCATCGGCTGACCTCCTACGACGCAGCATACCTTGAGTTGGCCATTCGGCTTGGTTTGCCGCTGGCCACGCTGGATGGTGCACTTCAAAGAGCGGCTCGGGACGAGAACGTGGCCCTGATTTGATGCTGCCGTTCATCGGAGGTTCCCTGCGCAACGGATTCACCGCGCTCATGGAGCGCGACGGAGATTGGTTCGTCGCCTGGACTCCTGAGATTCCCGGCGCCAATGGGCAGCGGTGGAGCGTGGAAGAGCGCCGCGAAAGCCTGGGCGCCGCCATCCAATGGCGGCTCGCCGGCTTTACTTCGCCCCGATCAGGCGGATGCGCGCGGTGAAGGCTCTTCCCTGGAATTCACTGAAGGTCCCGTACTCGGGCGAATCCACCACATTGTTGACGACCAGGGGATTCTCGCTGTCCGTAACGTTTTCCAGTACGCCGCGCAAACCGAAATAGGCGCCGCGGAGATGAAACCGCCATTCCAGCCCTGGGCTGAAGTCGACATAATCCGGAAACCGCCGCGATCCAGCCAGCCCGATCACCTGCCGGTTGGCGTTGACTGAAGTGAACGGGAAGCCGGAATGCCAGTCCAGGGTGTAGACAAAGTCCCAATTCCTCTTGAATTCTGGCAGCAACAAGGGCAGCCAGCCCCAGGAGATCGCGCGGTTGGGCGCATCCCAGGCCAGAGGCCCGCTCTGCTGGGGACCGAGCAGTGAGATGGTGGGGACGTAATCGAGCGCCGCGTTGGTGCGCGCCGACGAGCGCGCGTAGGAGGCAAACAGCGCATGCCCGTTGGCAAACGAGCGCCGGGCGTCGAACTCCACGGAATAGTAATGATCCTGTTTTGCATTGGTCAGCACGTACTCGCCTGTGAGCGCCGCGGGCCCGCTTTCATTCCCATACACGAAAGCATTGGATTCACGCTTTTCAACAAAGTTCACCCCGGCAAAGATCGAGCCGGGAAGTTTTCGTTCCATGCCGACGCTTCCATTAACTGCCCGAGCCTCCCGGAGGGAGCTATCGTTGGCCGAAAACACTGTCTCCTGCGGCGCCCCGACGGGAGTTACTCCGTCTACAGCGTAGCTGGTGTCGAAGCGGACGCCAGCCAACGCTCGCGCCAGGTATTCCAGTTGAGTGTGCTCGTGGTAAAGACCGATGCCGGCCGACAGCTTGGTCGCGGCTTCGGCGCCTGGCGGCGAGTAGGTGACGGCAATCCGCGGCGAAAAGAGCGGGCGCCGGACGATCTCGTCCCAGTCGAAGCGCAGGCCGGGCTCGACAAGCACTCCTGTCCGCGGTTGCCAGCGGTCCTGGACGTATGCGCCCACTTCGACGTTGTGGCGTGTGAAGGGCGCGGTCTGCGGGAAGACGCTCTGGCGCAACAGCGTTCCATCCTCGCGCAGATAACTGACCGGCGCGCGCGCGACGTTTTCGTCATAGCCGATATGGTCTGAATCCATGCCCGCCTTCAGATCGTGGCGGCCGGCCCAATACAGCGGAGGCAGATACAAAGCCGCGGTTCCTTCAATCCGCTGCGAGCGCACGGTAAGGTCTTCGAAATAGCTGCCGGATGGAAGTTCCGGGGTGATCTGGTAAGGAATGTCTCCGTGCGGTTCGTAGCCGTCGCGGAAGCGCATCGCCCCGATGGCGGCGTCCAGCAGCGCGCCGCCGCCGAAGCTCCACTGATCGCGCAGGTAGGGGAGCCAGGCGATGGTATCGCGTTTCGTCGTGCTCTGTTGCGGCGTCAGCGACGAGATGCCTTCAAAGGGCGAGTGATAATCGTTGCAGAGCAGGCCGCCCGTCACGATGTCATTGGGAGCCGAATTCACTTGCAGCTTCAACAGATTGCTTCCGCGCAGCAACTGGTTCGAATCGGCGTTGGCCGGCAACTCAGTTATGTAGGTGTTGTCGTATTCCATCTCCAGGCCGTCGAAGAACCATGCGCGGTTGCGCGCCAGAGGCCCGGAAAAGGTGATGCGGGGAACGAAGTTGTCGAAGCGGATTCCGTTGAGGTCGCGGAAAGAAGGAATGAAGTTGGTGGCATTGAAGCGGAACTTGTTGTCGCCCATTCCGGTGTAAAACGCCAGCACGCCCCCGGTGGTTCGGCCGAACTCCACCGGATAGCGGGTCGTCAGGGCTTCAAGGGAACGGACCGCGTCGGCGCTGACCCGCATGTCCAGCGTACCGTTCACCGGAGAGCGGACATCGAATCCATCGATCAAGTCCAGGGTCGCCCAGGTTTGCGATCCCGCCACATGAACCTGCCCGGTCGCATCCGGCACGATGCCGGGATTGAACGGCAGCAGGTTGCGAATGTCGCGGGAGGTCGGATAGGGGATATTCACGATCTCCGGAGTATTCATGACGCTCTTGCCGGAGGTCTGCCCGGTATCGATACCGGGAACCGACGCCGTTACGTTCACCTGCTGGACCACGATTTCTTCGTGGTTCAGCGTCACCCGGACGCTTTCCAGGCGCGCGTCGATCTCGCTGCCCACGGTCTGATAGAAGCCCGGTTTCTCCACGCGAATCCGGTAGGGCGCATCGTGGCGAAGGATGTAGGCGCAATGGCCGGCGTAGTCGGTCCATAGCCGGATGGCGGCGAGTCCCGGCTCAAGAATCGTAACCTGAGCGCCGGAGACCGCCAGGCCATTCTCGTCCACGACCGTCAGCGTGACCGGCGCGAGGGCGGCTGGCGGCTGCCCGTCCGCAAGGGCCGCGCAAAAGAGAAGAAGCAGGCTCGGGATAATCCTCTTCGCGCAGCCCGAAAGCGCCAACGAGCGAGATCGGAACTTCCGGCTTACCTTCCACCTGCCCACGCTCGCTCCTTCTTCATCAGGAGTTCCATCGCACAGTATCTCCGCGGCGCGCGCCTGTCTATTTTGGCGTATCGGCATTCGCGGCGGGCGCCGAAGCGGGCGAGGATTCTTCGCTCTGCGCAAGGCTGGTGAGCAGGGCGGGCGAAAGCGTCGCCGTGACCACGACGCGGTTCCGCTTCCGGTTGACTTCGGCGGTCTTCAGGAGCTGTTTGAGGCCGTTGTTGGCGGTGTTTGCTCCCAGCGGGGCGGTGAATCCGCGCGCCAGGGTAACCAGCGTGGCCAGCGCGGCGGCCTGGCTGGACGCGGTCTCGTCGTCGGGAGCGATCTCCTCCACCTTGACGCTCAGCGCGCCGCCCAGCGACAGGGCAGGCGTGACGCTGGCGACGAAAGTCGAGTCGGATTCAAGCGGCAGCGCGAGGCCGAAGATATGAATGGCGCCGCTCTCGTTGAAGGGCGAGCCGATCTGGCCCACGCCCCAGGCCAGCGAGAGCAGGGGCACCTCGTGGTAGTGCTCGGCCAGCAGCGTGGAGCCGGCGAAGGGTAGCGCGGCGGCCCGATGGCGGTCGAGCATGGAGTGGATCTGCTCGGTCGTGGGGGTGTTGGAGACGGCCAGCATGTCGTAGCCGATCTGCGCAATTCGCACCGTGCGGCCCTCGGAGGGAATGGAGTAGACGGTGTGGCCGGCATAGGACTCGCGGCTGGCGGCGTGGGCTTCGAGCCAGGCGTTGAGCCGCTGGCCGGTGAGCTTGCCCACCAGAACCATGGAGTAGGCGACCGGGCCGTTGGGGCCGTTGGGGTCGGGCATGCGGTGCAGGGCGATGGCCGCCTGGTCCAGGTCCCGCTCCCAGTCGATGCCGGTCGAGTCGACGAACTGCTGGTACTCGGGGACGCGGCTTGGCGGCTTCAATTCCTTGTGCAGGAAGCCGCGGAAGGGCTTGAGGTTGACGTAGAGGATGCCGTCGGACTCGGGAAGCAGGCGCGCGGCCTCGGGCGGGGCCTTGGAGCGCAGAAAGACGGCCACGGCCAGAAAAACCAGGACCGCGGCCACTACCAGGAGCGTTCTGCGCGTGCGCCGGTGCATGAAGGGCCGTCAGAGACAAGGTATCACCCGGCTCCCTGCCGTGTCAGGGCACGACTTCGGCCACGCCGATCAGCAGTCCGTGTGTCAGGGCTCGACTTCAGTCGGCCGGATCTGCAATCCGTGTGTCAGGGCTCGACTTCAGTCGTGCCGATCAGCCGCACAGAACTCTGGGCTTCAGCCCCTGCGCGCTTGCGCTTCTTTAGATACGCCGATCCAAA
>Ga0326727_10007238_pt1 | contig 29533 bp, 27 predicted proteins | sample MB2enrmetagenome_FD_207643 | JGI IMG/M metagenome (GOLD analysis project Ga0326727, IMG submission 207643) | Lab enriched peat soil microbial communities from McLean, Ithaca, NY, United States - MB29MY | ecosystem: Environmental > Terrestrial > Soil > Wetlands > Peat | place: USA: New York... | reverse complement strand
CAAAGCCCGAGATCACAACCGCGCCCGGGGCGATGAATTTCAGGGGGGAGACGATTGAGATAGCAGTCAGTAATACGCCCATAGTGTTAACGCGGAACTCAGCCCACAGACCATACCGTTGTGCCACATATTTGTGAGCTAGCTCATGCAAAATGAAGCCCATGGCGAATATAACCGTAGCCACGATCAATGAAAGCAGCGAGAACGCGTTGCCTATCAGAAATGAAACGCCGGCGGCAGTTACTAATACTGTGCCTAGGATCAAGTGTCGTATTTCGGTGGGGCTGAATCGAAGGCTACGGGTTCGAGCAGGCAGTAGCATGCTACGGGGTCCAGTACCTACTTGAATTGGTCCCGACATCATTCTAGCGGACTTTAGCGCCTTGACACGCCACGTTTCAGTGCAGTCATGGTTCTCCGGGAGCCTATGCTCTGGGCAGTAATAGTTTCCGCAATAGTTGCATTTGAAGGGAAGATCGACTTCTGCCCCGCACGTAGTGCATTTCACGAGGTGAGGCTCCCTACCGGTGGGAAATATGTCATTACTTCTTACTTTTAATGTTGGCACCCCTTTGTTTGTCGGCGTGGTAAACGTTGCCTAAGTGCGCAACATGTGGTATGGAATTTCCGAAGCTCGAAAAATGCCAATACTGCAACAACCTGTACTGTGAAGAAGATTATCCAACACACATGGCTTGGGAACGACGCCACGAGGGTATTGCGAAAGAAGAAGGAAAATTCTGGAGAAAACGACGAGACGCACCGGAGTAGACCGTAGTTGATCCGGTTTTGACCGAAAGCAAGGGATAGTTTATTAGCGAATTCAAAATCGTCTACAAGGCGAATCCAATGTCCAAGTACCTTAAACAAGCCGAGAAAGTCAGCGTCCCTCGTCATAGACACTGCATTGTCTGCGCCACCCCTATCTCGTTGGAGAAGGAGTTTTGCGGATCAATCTGTGAAGACCAATACAAGCGCGTGGAAAGAAAGCGCAAGTACCAGCTGGTAATCCCGATGCTTATCATGTTCCCTGTACTATTCCTACTCCTGTTCCTGATGCACCACTAAGCAGCTAACCGCGCAAGCATACCCGCTATTAGTTAGTCGCGCTGGACTTCCTCAACCGCATTGTACCATTTAGTTGAGGTTCCAACTTTAGCGCGCAACTTCCACCTTAGCGTCTTCGGCCATCTCTCAGTCGTCTCTTGAAGCCGATCGATTCTCTCTGAGACTGCTTGGTTATCCTGCTTGACGAGGTCGCAATTGTCTAGGAACACTTTCAGTTTGGCGAGGTTCTCTGATGTCGCGTAGTAGAATCTCCATTCATTTCCCAAAGTCTCAGCGATGTATGCCCCGTTGGCTTGCTCTTTGTCTCCCTTCCCGATGTCGGGTTCGCTGAGAAGTGTTATCGCATCTTGGATGTGTTTTTCATTCTGAACAATATGAAGCTCCGCCAATGGTACGGTGGACGAATCGATCTCAAGCCTGGCTGTGAAGTGGATCTCGTTGGACATTTGGAGTTTGTCAGGAAAGCCGTCTATTGCTTTTTTTCCTTCCTAATCGTTGAATATTTGCCTATGCATCACGGTCGCATTGTCAGCACCAGTGACACGTGCGGCTCATACTTAGGTCTGTGAACGATTTCTTCGTGGAAGGCCGATATTTGCTATAGGTAACGAAATCCATATCGTGTTTTGGTTCTCGTTTGAGTCGTTCGTACAGGTCTTTGTGGTTGGGGCAGTGCATTCGGATGGTTGCTCCACCCATGATTCTTAATGGGATCTTTCGCTTTTCGGTTTCTGATATGATTCGTCGAATCTCTTTCTCGAATTCTGGAAATGTCACGAATTCGCCCAAGGAATAATCAACCCTTAATGTTTCGCATTTGTTCTTTGTCGATCCATCAATTGCACTCTATGTTTCCACAAGTCGCAATGAGGAAAGTATCCAACTTCTATCAAGAATGTGCGATGCTGCACAACGAAAAGTGGGTAAGGCACAGTGAGTATTCGTTCCTGACTTCACAGGTGGGAGTTTTGTTAACACCCGACTGTAAATCAATTCATGATCCTCGTTTTCGATTAACGGTTTGCGGTTGATTTTCTGCGCGATTATTTCTTTGATGCGACACATTTTCGAAGCAAGTTGCGTCGGGAAAGCGTTCCAACCTTAATTTGACAGTTAGCATGACATCTACTTGCTTATCGCATTCTGAGGTCGCAATCAAGTGTCTGTAGAGAAGCAGAAAGCCCTCGCGTTATCCCTGACAGGGTCGGTGTTTGCAGCTAGGAGATTTGCAAACTACTTATGGGTCGCACCACTCGCCTTGGGTTTTGCGGTGTGGGAAGTCCTGACGAGGCTTGGAGTGGTCTCTAGTAAGATTCTACCGACATTTTCGAGCGTACTGCTCGTCTTCTTCTCGTCCATTCAGAGCGTAACGTTCTTGCTTCGAATAGCGCACAGCTTTCTGAATCTGGTCTGCGGGCTGTTGCTGGCATTCTCAGTCGCTCTTCCACTTGCTTTCGCAGCCGGCAGCAAGAACAAGTTCGACCTAACCATCACGCCCCTGATCATGCTCTTCGGCGCACTTCCGGACCTCTCCTTCCTCCCTCTGCTTGTTTTGTGGTTTGGTCCTGGCAACGTCGCGGCCGTGATAATGGCATCAGCAGCTGGCTTCTTTCCGATCTACTTCACCGTTCGCGAAGGAACCAAGAACATTCCTCGAGAACTATTCGACGTTACTTCCATCTTTAAGTCGGACCGCCTCTCGACGTTTACAAAGATGGTCTTACCGGCTATCTCACCGCACATGTTCAGTGGGTTGAGGCTGGCGTACGATTTCGCATGGGAAATCATAATCGCAATTGAGATCGCGACTCGTGTGGCGGGAATAGGGAACTTCATAGACGGAAACGTGACATCAGGATCGTTGCAGAGCGGATTCGCCGCAATATTGGCTATCGCTCTGGTGGCGATAGCAGTTGATCGATTGTTTTTCGGCTCCTTGGAATCATGGGCAAAGAAGTGGGCTTGATGGAGAATCACGTTGAATTAGACAATGTAAGCAAGTTCTACGACGCTGAGCGGAAACTTCACGCGCTGCATGAGGTGAGCTTCGGCATAGCTTTAGGAGAATTCGTATCAATTGTCGGCCCGAGCGGATGCGGGAAGTCAACTCTACTGAAGATCATTGCCGGACTAGACAGACCGACCTCCGGCGAAGTTCGTTTCAACGGTGGGCCAGTTCAAGGTCCCGACGGCAAGATCAGCATGGTCTTTCAGGCCTTCGGCTTGTTCCCATGGAGAAACGTCTTGGAGAACGTAGAATACGGCTTAGAAATGCAGAAGGTGCCGAAAAAAGAACGCCGAAATGTGTCGGAGCAATATTTGGAAATGGTTGGCCTCGCGGGATACGAGCACATGTATCCTAAACAGCTATCGGGCGGAATGAGACAACGCGTCGGAATTGCACGAGCGCTTGCAGTCGAACCTGAAGTTGTGTTAATGGATGAGGCATTCAGCGCCATTGACGAGGTCACCGCCGAAGTGCTTCGGGAAGAAGTAGCTGATATACACCGACAGACCGGGAAAACGTTCGTTCTCGTCACTCACAACCTCTCTGAAGCCATCGAGCTTGCAGACAAAGTCGTGGTCTTATCTTCAAGGCCCGCCAGAGTCAAGAAAGTGATGCCAGTATCGCTTGAGCGTCCGAGGGATCGAACCCATTCATTGTTCGTTCATATGCACAAGGACATATTGCATTTGCTGAAAGAGGAACTGGAGAACACTCTAATTCGCCATAAGCTCCAGGGGATAAAAGAGCTTCAATCAATCCATGACATTGAAGCCCAAGGTAGCACGGAGAAACCGAAGTAACCCTTGCTTGCTACTTAAGGTCAGAGCCGCACTTTGAACAGAACTTGGCACGGGCCGGCGCAGACGCACCGCAGTTAGGGCAAATTAAGACGGCTTGAACTGTCCGAGCTTTAGCAAAGTCAGTCTCCGTTTCCTCCGACGAGGCGAGGTCAACTTCCTTCTTGAGTAGGACAACATCTTCGACAGATTGTACGTCGTCCCAGCCGAAATCCATCTCTCCCTTATTCTTCGTTGATACCCGAATTGAGATTTCCCTGTTCGCGAAGTCGACCGAAATATCATTCACCGTACCAACTAGCGTTCCCTTTGTGTCGATTACCTGTAAACCGATGAACTGTTGCACAGGTAGGGATTTGCTGGGTTCTTTTGGCATGGTAGGCATCTGCTCGGCTAGAAACATGTTCGAATAAATCTGATTTGTGGTATATCGTTCACTTGGACGCAATGGCGTTTTCAAACCACATAACATGGGTCGATATGGCTGATTCTAAGCGATTGCAGAATGGTTCTCCTGAAAACGACTCTCATTGGGGCGATCCTCCTTGTAGCCGGTATCCTGCTACTTACCGTTGTCGGCCAGTACATTACCGTCGAAGTTCAAGTCGTGCGGAGACAGGATGTGGAGGCGCAAGCAGAATTCCTCGTAGGAGATGTGACTTACAGGAATTACTCTCTTCCCTCTGGCGTATCGGTCTTCGGCACACTCGACGTTACGCAGGCGCCTACAAACAGTTCAAGCGATGTTCAATTCCTAGTCTTCGACAGCACCAATTACCAAAATTGGGCTGCGGGCCAACAGTCAAGTTTCATATTTTCCGGGGATGAGCAGGGCCACTCCAACTTCACATTCAACACCAACCACAGTGGTGTATACTACTTCGTCTTCGACGATAGAACCTCACTCTTCAAGAAATTTGTGACGCTATCTGTTAGTTACAATGAGGTATCAACAAGTAGGCAACCAGACCCAAGAATACCGTACGTTGGTTGGGGCCTCAGTGCAGTTGGATTAATCTTTCTCGTTTACGGGTTGGTTAGAAAACCCCCCATCCCGTGGGCGTAGAAAGGCAACTTGACCGAAAACGCATCCGCAGATAAGTCAACGGAATCATCGAAAGTACTAATTACCGCTACAGTCGTAGATTTTGACGGTGCTTGGTTTGAGTGGGCTTACGAAGAAGTCGGTTTACGCTGACAAGGTGTTGGCAGCGCTTTTAGGCGTTACAGAAGGAGATCACGTAAGTTATGCTCAACTATCTAAGGGGCTTCACCAATACATCAAGGAGAACAACCTCAAGAACCCGCGACCCGCTGATTTGAATGCAATGCCTCTGACGGTCGCGCCCCCTCCAGAGGCCACGAATACCGTGGTGACCACCATCGTCACGAAGAGATGTAGAGATTGTGAGGCTGAGATTCCGGCTGCGGCAGTTTTCTGTGATTTGTGCGGAATGCGGCAATGAGTCGCCGCGAATGTTGCATTTCAATTTGACCTTTGTAATGCCGTCTTAAATACGATGGTCATTCGCCTACCATACTTTTAACCCTCGTAACGAGAGGGGCTTTACATGGCGACCGACAGGATCGGTATCGTAGGGTACGGTGCTTACGTTCCCCTGCAACGTATCCAAAGTGAACTCATTGTTAGGGAAAGGGAGAGTAAACGCGAAGATCTCCCTGAATTTCTTGAGAAAGTAAAAAACGGTCTCCTGCTTCGCGACAAGTCGGTCGCAGGTATATCGGAAGACTCGATCACGATGGCGACTGAAGCTGCACAGAACGCGCTCGATATGGCGGGCATAGATGCAGACGAGATTGAAACAGTGGCCGTGGGGTCCGAATCAAAACCCTACGCAGTGGGAACCATCGCGCGTCATGTTGCCTCATTTCTGGGAATGGGTAATCGCGTGTACATCGCAGACCTGGAAGGGGCCTGCAACTCTGGTATGCAATCGACTGCATTTGTCGAAAGCCAGATCCTGAGTGGCAGAATCAAGTATGGCCTAGCCGTTGGCACCGATGTCGCTCAAGCTCCAGTAGGTGACCCGCTAGAGTACGCCTGCGGCGCGGGTGCGGGCGCATTTCTACTAGGCAGTGCCGATCGGGTTGCGACGATTGAGGATACCGCTGCTTATTCAAGCCTCACACTCGACTTCTGGCGAAGGGATGGAGCTCATGTTCCAAGCCATTTTGGGAGAACTACGGTTGAGGCATACATGAAACATCCAGAAATTTCACTGCAAGATTTCGATTACATTACATTCCATCAACCATCCGGCTACATGCCTATGAAAACATGCAAGACCCTCGCCCAAGAAAAAATCCCCATACTCGACAACCCAGAGCTGGAAGAACGTATCAGGTTGACACCTGAATTTATTGAGGAAAGAATACGCCCATGGCTGAGGGTTCTGGATACGGGCAACACATACGCCGCATCCACGCTAATCGCGACCTGTGACATTCTCGACCATGCCAAACCCGGAGAAAACGTCCTAGCAGTCTCCTATGGCTCAGGCGCATATACGATCGCCACGTGGTTACAAGTCGAAGACGCGATCCTCAGGAAGAGGGGTAGAACCCCGACCGTCAGGGACTATCTGAATCGGAGACGGGACATCAGCCTACACTCCTACCGCAGGCTCATGAGGTTCAAGCAACACTCGATAAGAAGCAAATTGGAACTGCCACGCATAATAGCGGAAGTTGAACCATACGACGGCAAGACCATCACTTACACTCTATGCAATGGCTGCGCCCGCGTATTTTATCCCGCGAGGGACAGGTGTCTGGAATTCGATTGTAAAGGCCCAGTTGAACAGCACACAATGCCGCTCAACGCACGCCTGCTCTCCATCGATAAGCCCACTGTGCGAGAACGATTCGTATCGAACTTCGAGCTTCTAAAACAGGGCAAGGTGCTCGTAGTTGACGCAACGGCGAGCGAAGTGACACCAGGAATGGAACTGGAATCAGTCATCAGGCGGTTAGATGACGAGGGGAGATCCGGCCTCATCATATACGGACCAGTTTACAGACCGGTCTTCAGAACCAAGGCACTGCTGAGAGAAGCTGAGGCGAAAGCAACTCCGGCGAAAGTCATAGCGGGCTAACTCGAGCGAATAGGCGCGTGCACTCTTCCGCGCATTCGGCAGTATTGTGCGTCATCAACTTCGAAGAAGTCTCCGTCATCGCGAATGACGAGGGTACTTTGGAACCTGTGGCCGATTAGACGGCAGACCATGCTCATTTCCCTCACGGCCTTTCTAAATTGATCAACGTATATCGATGTTCCGTGTATGGAACATCGATGTATCGACTTTCAACATAACGAGTTTGATAAGACCGCGCTCAACCTAGGCACACACCTGTCGATAGGGGGTAAGGGCTTTCTGCGGAATAGCGGGCTTCTGCGGCCTCAACGATGAAGTTCTCCTACGCCGTATGATCGAAGTCCTGCATCACCGCGGACCCGACGACACAGGCTTCTTCACAGACGCAAATGTCGGACTTGCGAACGCAAGGCTAAGCATAATCGACATCCAGGGCGGCCACCAACCCATCAGCAACGAGAACGGAACGGTGCACGTAACCTACAACGGCGAAATCTACAACTACCGACAGCTGCGTCAGGAACTACAGAAACTAGGCCATAGCTTTAGAACCCAATCCGACACAGAGGTAATTGTTCACGGTTACGAGCAGTACGGGCAATCTTTCGTAAGCAAACTCAACGGCATGTTCGCCATTGCCCTATGGGACTCGACTGAGAAAAAACTGATACTTGCCCGAGACCGTATGGGGATCAAGCCTCTATACTACGCGGTCAGGGGCGACACGGTGCTGTTTGCATCGGAAATGAAAGCCATCCTACAAGCACCGATCGAACGAACAGTCGACCGCCAGTCGCTCTACACGATCCTGAACCTTGGATACGTCCCGGGCGAGCGAACCTTGCTAGAGGGCGTAAGTAAACTACCCCCCTCTAGTTACCTAGTCTACCAAGACCGCTCCGTCACGATTGGCAGTTACTGGACCGTGCCACCAGTCGACATGTCACCGAATGAGGAACAGATCATTCAGAGGCTTGAAGCGGCCCTCGAAGAATCAGTGCGCGATCAACTCGTGGCAGATGTGCCCATAGGCTGTTTTCTGTCAGGGGGCTTAGATACTTCCGTCCTCGTCGCGTATGCAGCCAAAGCTTCACGCGAACCTTTGAAGACATTCTGTATGGGGTTCGGCGAGGAGACGGATGAGTTCAAGGATGCGAGGTTGATCGCGGAACGGTTCGGGACGGATCACCATGAGTTGACGGTCGACAGCTCGCAGGCCATGAAGTTGTACCCGAAAATGATCTGGCACATGGAGTCACCCAAATACAACCTATACCCATGGTTTGTCTGCGAACTCGTCCACAAATATGTGAAAGTATGCCTAAGCGGAAATGGCGGAGACGAGGTCTTCGGCGGATACTACGCCAGATACGGGAACGCACTGCGAATCCAGGAACTGGCTAACAAACCATTCGCATGGATGCTAAGAACACCAAGCCGCTTCCTGCAAGCCCCACTGAAGGATGTGAAGACACAGAACCGATTAAGGGCACTGCAAGCATTAGGCAATGACGTGTCCGAATACCTCATCTTGGCAGGTGCATTTCCGGATTCATTTAACGCGAAATTCTTCAGAGAAGAGATTTCAGCTTTCAACTTGCGGGAGCATTACGCACCGTTCTTTGAAGGTGTTGACCTCGTTCAAGGGCTCATGAATGCCGAGCTTCGGACGAAACTTGTTGATGATCTTCTTTCCGTTGACGACACAATGAGCATGGCAAGCTCGCTTGAACTTAGAGTCCCTCTTCTGGATAACAAAATCGTGGACTTAATGACGCCCGTGCCTTGGCAACTGAAGTTTGCGCCCGGGACGTATGGGAAACTTCTGTTGAGGAAAGTTGCTCAGAAGATTCTGCCTGAAGAAACCATGCGCAAGCCAAAGTGGGGCTTTAGCGTAAACGTGCAGGCCTGGTATAACGGAGAGCTAGGAGAACTCATCCATCAGATACTGCCCGATTCAGACGTACTACCCAAGTATTTCCAACCGAAGACAGTTCAGAGGATCGTCGAGGGGACTACGGGTACCAGTAGGGATAGGCGTTGGCAGGTCCTGCTTTGGCAGTTGCTTGGTTTTCACTTATGGCACAAAATGTTCATTGAAAGGGAGCGTGTGGATGCCACCAAGCTTCAGGTTGAAGCATTGGTGGCGTGAGGTTTGACCTATTGGGCGGTTGTGGTTGCAAGAAACGCTGCTCAGCAAGTATCCCACACGCTTGACTCATTACTCCAACAAACGCTCAAAGCTAAACGGGTAACCGTGGTAGACGACGGTTCGAGCGATGATACGGGTAGGATTCTTCGCAACTACGAGCGCCGCACCAGTACCGTCTCAGTGCTAACCTTACCGGACAGAGGATATGACATCCGGCGTGTGCCCTCCAACATCAACCTCGCTTGGAAACGAAACGCTGCCGCAGGGCTGAAAACAGATTTCTTCATGATAAGTGGGGACGATTGCTTCTATCCTCCCAACTACGCCGAAGCACTCACCTCTAGGATGCAAACGGATCCGCGGCTCGTCGTAGCCAGCGGGCGACCTTCGCCGGGAGGCAACCTCACACGCGAACACTCTCCTTCGGGAAGCGGGCGCATGGTCCGGTGTTCCTTTTGGATTGATGTTGGCGCCATGTATCCCCTGAGGGCGGGGTGGGAGAGTTGGCTTCTCTATGAAGCATCCAGGAGAGGTTTACGGGTACGCCTTTTCGACGATCTCAAATTCAAACATATACGCCCCAGGGGGACAGAACACCAGTTTGTATACTGGGGCGCAGCCATGGGGACACTTGGCTACCATCCGCTGTACGCCCTAGGAAGAATAACCAAGAACGCCCTTACCCGTTCGATCGGAGTGCGAGGTTCCGTCAACATGTTGCGAGGGTATATTCAGTCACAGCTGGGTTCCGAAGATTCGTTCATCTCACCATTCGACTCACGCTTAAGAGAATTCGTAACGAGCGAGCAAAGCCGACGAATTCAAAGAATTATTGCAGCAAATATAGCGAACAGGATCACGACAGGGATGATTCCAGGTTGACCTAGGTGACGAAGGTTGGCTTAAGCTTCCCACAAAGTCCCAGTTCCGCGCCCAATGTGCCCATGGGCGATGGCGTTCTAAGATCTTAGACTTTACCATCTAGAATGACTTGCATCCTGCTGATTGTCAATATTGGATGGAGGTGTGAGTAGAATTCGTGGAACGACGTTTAACGGGTAACATAGTCAGCGCTTTCAAGGGTCCAAAGCCTCGGGTTGGACGCTCTGAGACTGGCCCTATAGGCCCTTGTCTACCGGTAGTTTATTCACGATTGGCATCTTCCAACCTAGACCAAACGCTTTCTTTGTTATCTTTATCACCGGAGCCGCCTGACGACGTTTGTACTCTGCGAATCTAACGCGGCGTAGGCAGTCGTCGACCACTTTCTCATCATAACCCTTCTTGAGTAGCTCAGCTCTGGATAGTCGATTCTCGATGATGTCGTCGGCGAGCGGGGACACCATGGCGTAGTCGAAGGGGTCAAACTGGTCAGGTTTCAGTTCCGCGGAGGGAATCTTACTGAAACAATTTTCCGGAATCACCGCTCTACCTGATCTGTGGTTATAGTATCTTGATAAGGCATAGACCTCTGTTTTGCTCACGTCGCCTATTACTTCGAGGCCGCCGCTCATGTCCCCATACAAAGTTGCGTACCCCAGCGCAAGCTCCGTCTTGTTCCCAGTAGCCAACACCAGGCCGCCGAACTTGTTAGAGAGCGCCATCAGCAGCGTTCCTCTAATTCGGGATTGCAGGTTTTCCTCAGCGACATCGGGTGGGCGTTCCTTGAACGGCGCTTTCAACTGTTCTAGGTAGGCGGAGAAGATGGGTTCGATGGGGATTGTGAGAAACTCTACCCCCAGGTTCTCCGCCAGAACTTTGGCGTCACTCTTGCTGTGGTCGCTTGAGTATCGGGATGGCATTGAAACCCCAGTCACGTTCTCCTTCCCTAACGCTGCAGCGGAGATTACCACGACAAGCGAAGAATCAATGCCCCCACTCAACCCAACGTAAGCGTGGCCGAATCCCGTCTTGCGGAAATAATCCTTCACCCCCAGAACTAGAGCGTCGAAGATCTCCTCTTCCGCCACGCGGTTTGGTGTTGGGAGTTCGGGGGGTGCTTGGGGTGGGTCTATGTCGATTATGATGAGGTCTTCCTCGAACTGCTTCCCTATCCCAATCAAACGGCCTTTACCGTCCACCGCCATGCTTTCCCCGTCGAACACCAACTCATCTTGCCCACCCACCATGTTCACGTAGAAGATGGGAATCCCAAGATGCTTCGCCTTCCGTTTCAGAATGTTCAGCCGCGTCTCGCGCATGCCATGGTGGAATGGGGAGGCGTTTATGTTCACGACCAAACGAGCTCCGCGTTCTGCGAGGGCGTCAACCACCTTCACCCCATACCCGACCGCCTCGTCCCAGATGTCTTCGCAAACGGACGCCCCCAAAGATACTTGCTGGCCTTGGATCTCGACTTTCATGGGGTTGTTGACTAGGGCGGGGGTGAAGTAGCGTTGTTCGTCGAAGACGTCGTAGGTTGGGAGGAGAGTCTTATGAATCACGTTCCTTACTTGGCCTTGGTTGATGATGGCTGCGGCGTTGAAGAGGTTCGCGTCGTCGTAGTCTACGAACCCTACCACCGCCGTAATTGACCGAATTTCCTTCGCCAAGTCGTACAGGTACTGTTTGTTGAGCCGAACAAAGTCCTCCTGCTCAGGTTTCCGATTGCCGCTTGGGGGGCGGGTTTCACGAGGAGGCAAGAGGTCTAACGGAGGATACCCAGTCACCGCCATCTCGGGAAAAGCCAGTAAATCGGCCTTGGCGTCGGTAGCTTTGCGTGTATATTCGAGGATGAGGCGGACATTACCTTCAAGATCTCCAACAGTCGGGTTGATCTGCGCCATCGCGACTCGTGGCAATTTTGGTCGTCGCGAGTAGCGGCCCCGGTTGGCAAAAGGTTTGCTGGGGAGTACCGATCGTAGCCTTGGGGATGGGCAGGGGTGGAGGGGCTGAGCTTTATGGGGCAACCATGTTACTCTGGTTCACTGAAACCCGCATGGCTGAGCTGGTTACATGATGAGCCGTGGGGCTGGTGTTCCGCTAGGCGGGGGTTCGCAAGGAGACTGAAGTCGAGCACCGTTTCAGCCTCGTAATCGAGATAATTGACTCCACGCGGAACTCATCGGCAAGCTTACAGGATAGCAGCCGGTTTTTCCTTCCACGGCAGCCCCCCGTTAGCGATGAGGACTAAAGACTGGTTGAGGCAGGCTCAAAAGGATCTTCAACATGCCAAAAGATCTGTTGTGGGTGGAGATTTTGAATGGACCTGTTTTGCAGCATAGCAAGCCGCCGAGAAAGCCTAACAGAAGTACGCCAATGTAACCGCACCAGATTTTCCGACAGCGTGCACCAGCGCATACAAATAACCGACCAAGGTTCGGTGAAAGGCGGGCTGATTGACGTAGTCCCTTAGAATACCATTATGGTAGACCATTTGAGGTCTCGTTTCCCGGAATCATTTGAGGTAGAACCCTGAAATACAGATCGGAGTATTTTTTCGCGCCACATTACAGGTGTAGACATCTAATGAAATCCACTTATCGAGATTGCAATTAGGGAGACTTCACTGCTCTTACTTATACGCAGCACGCAGCTAAATCTTTGCAAAGGAGCGAAAGTTACTATAGGAGAATGCAGTCATCACTCCTCATGCTTCCAGGGATTGTGATCAGAGAACTAAAGAAGATGCCTGACGAGCGAGGACTTTTCTGCGAAATCTTTCGTGAGGATTGGTTAGACCTCTTCGCTAATGAGAAGATTGTTCAATCCAACTTCTCCTATAGCTACCCTGGAATTATTCGCGCGTGGCACCGACATACGAGGGGGCAAACAGACAACTTTGTTGTGCTTCGAGGAGCCGCGAAGATCTGCGCGTATGATGACGCCAGCGCCTCAAAAACGCGTGGCGAGATATCGGAGATTGTGAGCAGCGGGGAAAAACTGCAGATAGTTAAGGTTCCAGGACACTACTGGCATGGGTTCAAAGCGATCGGGAACGAACCCGTAATGTTGGTCTATTTCGTCAATAGACTGTATGACTATGATAAACCCGACGAGGAACGAAGAGCCTGGAACGACCCCACAATCGTGGATCCAAGAACTGGAAAGCCTTTCGATTGGAATAAGCCTCCGTACCAGTAAAGGCAGTCCAAGCGGGATTGCGTCGTAAGCTTGTGGGGGCAGTGCCCAGAAGGTGAATGCAGGTTACTTCAGAGTTGCAGCTGACATTTCTCGCCCAAGATCAACCTGTGCCCACCGGGGGTTCCCTCGTTCTTGGTAATCTGCGTCCCAGGGCCGATGAGGCTGTCGATTATCCTCGTGTGAGCATCGATTCTGCACTCATCCATTACGATGCTGTTCTCGATCTCACAACCTGAAACGAGGCAATTGGAACCTATGCTTGTGTACGGACCGATGTAAGCTCCCTTGATTATTACAGTCCCCGTTCCTATACTCGTCGGACCTCTCACCACCGCGCCTTTCTGGATCTTGGAATTCTTTCCCAGTCGGACACGACCTTGGACCTCCGCTCCCTCTTCAACTTGGCCTTCTGAAGTTGAATTGTCGAGCTTATCGTCAAGAACCAGACGGTTGGCTTCGAGGATGTCGTCCGAAGTTCCAGTATCCTTCCACCATCCTTCGACGAAACTGTGAGCCACCTTCTGCCCGGACGTTAACAAAGACTGGATGGCGTCTGTGATTTCATATTCCCCTCGCCAGCTAGGCTTGAGCTCTCTGATTGCGTCGAAGATGTGGGATGTGAAGAAGTACACACCTACGAGGGCGTATGGGCTTGGGGCTTGTTTTGGTTTCTCCACTAGCTTTTCGAGTTTACCGTCTTGGGCAAATTGAGCAACACCGAAACGTTCTGGGTCCTCCACCTTCGAGAGTAGAACCATCGCATCAGCGTCACCATTTTCGAATGTTTTCGCTTGTGCTGCGATTCCTCCCTTGAGTAGGTTGTCGCCTAGGTACATGACGAACTTATCTTTTCCTACGAAGGACTCAGCTAAAGAGACGGCTTGTGCCAGACCTCGGGGTTCTCCTTGGTCTATGTAGGTAAATCTCATGCCAAGTTTGGATCCGTCGCCATAATACTCAACGACCTTCTCAGGCCAAATATTCCCGAGAATAACCGCGACCTCGGTGACCCCTGCGGCATTCATATCCTCGAAGCAGTACTGGCTGATCGGTTTGCCGCCTACGGGTATCAGCTGCTTAGGACCGGTGTGTGTGAGGGGTCTCAGGCGTGTACCGTGGCCTCCATGGAGTAGTACGCCTTTCATTGCTTAGGCGCTTCCAACACAAATTGTTTCAGGGATTCTTCAATCGTTACAGGTTTGTTGTTAAGGGTTTCCATAGCCTTCGACACGTTCAGCGAGGAATCGCGTGGACGCTTAGCTTTCCAATTCATCGACTCAACTTTCACAGGCAGAATCAAGCTCTCATTAAGACTGAATGTACGCGCTAGGCGTACGGCGAAATCGTACCGGCTTATGCGAGTTGCACCGGACAGATGGAATAGGCCGTTCAGCCGGCGTTCTGCAATCTCCAGCAACATCGATGCTAGGTCGGTGTTTAAGGTTGGGGAAACATATTGATCGGTGACCGCACTGACTTTCTCCATTCTTCTAAGTTTCTGGCAAAGCCACGTTGCGAAATTTGACCTATGCGCTCTCCCCCATCCAAATATGCTACTTGTCCGCGCTATGCAAAAGGTTCGCGCCCGCCGTGATACTTCTCTCTCGCCCATCAACTTGCTCCGTCCGTAGATATTGATTGGGTTCGGCGCAGCATTCTCGCTATAATTGCCATGCTTGCCATCAAATACGTAGTCCGTTGAAACATGGACGAGGAAACATCCGAGTTCGTTGCAGGTGTCTGCTATGATACCCGGCAATTCGCCGTTAGTCTTCATCGCAAGTGGGGGGTCAGTTTCACATTGATCAACATCCGTCATAGACGCAGTGTGAATCACCACATCTGGTCCAAAGTCTGAAAAGAGTGACTTGACGGCACGGCGGTCTACAAGATTGATCCGCCGACTTTTCGACGGCTCTTCTGGAAGGTGTAGGTTATGCGTCCCAAGAGTTTCATGGCCTTGTGAGGAAGCGAGCGAGATTATTTTGTTTCCGAGCAGGCCACTAGCGCCAGTAACGAGAATCTTCAATCTACCAGTTCTCTTTCCAAGGTGTTGGACTTAGGATCTTCTCGTTCACTAAGGGCTGCCACCAACTTTCATTATTCTTGTACCAGTCAACCGTCTCCTTCAATGCTTCATCGAAATTTCGTTTCGGTCTCCATCCAAGCTCTCGCTCGATTTTATTCGTGTCCAGCCGGTAGCGAAAATCATGTCCAGGCCTATCCTCTGCATAGTGAACCAGAGCCTCCGGCTTGCTTAGTAACCGCAGAATTTTCTTGACGATTTCGATGTTCTCAACCTGATTTCCTCCTCCGATATTGTAAATCTCCCCCCGCGTGCCTTTGGACAGGACGAGTTTCACGGCCTCGCAGTGATCCGAGACGTGGATCCAATCTCTGATTTGCCTGCCCGATCCGTAGATTGGGACCTTGAGATTCTTGCTTGCGCGAATAATCACCTTGGGGATGAGTTTCTCGGGAAATTGGTATGGGCCAAAGTTGTTGGTGCACCTCGTTATCAATGTCCTCAATCCGTATGTCTTGTGGTACGAGTTTACGAGCATGTCAGCAGCGGCCTTTGAGGCGGAATACGGAGATGACGGATCAAGCCTTTCGATCTCCGAATAAGCGTGGCCGTCCTCACTGGACCCATACACTTCGTCAGTGGAGATCTGAAGATAATCCAAATCCTGCGTTCTGCAGGCTTCAAGCAGGTTAAGAACCCCTCCGATATTAGTGTCCAGAAACGGTCGCGGATCCGAAATGCTTCTATCAACATGAGTTTCGGCAGCGGCGTTCACAATAGCGTCGACATCGGTTGATAGCTCTTTCACCAAGCCGCTGTTGCAGATGTCGCCTTTCACGAAGCGATACGCTTTCCGTGATTCTACGTCTCGAAGATTAGCTAAGTTCGAGCCGTACGAGAGATTGTCAAGATTCACAATCTGGTAACTGGGTTCAGTACTCAGGAGTTGTCTTATGAGATTCGAACCAATGAAACCCATAGTGCCTGTGACGAGCAGCCTAATCAACTGTTACCTTTCAAGCAGATTGATCGCGATGAGTAAACGTGCACACTAAGAAGTTTTCCTTGGTCGCGACATAACTCATTCTTGGACTGGATAATCGAATCCCATAATAGGCAGCAATTCGAGTTCGACTTGGATGCGTGATGATAAAGGAGACGAAACTTAGATTCGTGGCCCGCCTTTGGTACTATTTCAGGATGGGATACGCGACATACCTTACATTTCTCCTCGGGGCCGTGCAAACTCTCGTTGTCGTGTGGTACCTTGCAATCAAAGATACACCAGTAATTGCGAATTTGTTCGGTCACTTCGTTCCCTTCGCTGTCGTAGTAAGTGCGGTCGGAATTCCCCCAACCATACTAATTGGTTGGTTGCATCTCAAACGTAGCCCGGCTTACTCTTCAGAGGTGGATATAGGTGTGGAGGCTAACCCGTACTATTACAAGTACGCTCCAGGCTGGACAAAAGATGCGATGGGTCCCGTGTACTTGGAATTGCTCGTTATGATGAGACGACTATTGGAGTCAGAGGAACTCCTCAACAGTGAAGACAAGACAAGACTTAAGGAACTTGAACAAAAACTACGGCTACTAAACGAAGGCGGATTCGTGGGATCTCCGCGGCGGAGTGTTTGAGATTGAAGATCGCCCATAGAGATGCTTCTGGCCGAAGTAACCTATAGCATATTATGCGCTCGCTAACTCATCGGAGCAGTGAAGGATTGGGGACTAAAGCCGTCCTGCTCGATCGGGACGGAATAATAAACGAGCTGCTATACGATTTCGAACATGGGACTGTAGACAGCCCTTTCACGCCTGAGCAACTAAGGTTAACGCCTTTCGCTGTTCAAGCGGTGAACCGCTTCCATCAGTTGGGATACAAGGTGATCGTGATTTCGAATCAACCAGGAATGGCGAAGGGGCACTTCGACGAGCATATATTCAATTCAATATGCGTTAAAATGCGTGAGTCATTGAGGGAAGGAAACGCCTACCTTGACGCTGAATACTACTGTTTTCACCACCCTGATGGGATTCGCGAGAAATATAGGGAAGTTTGTGATTGTAGGAAACCGAAACCCGGCTTGATTTTCAGAGCTGCAATGGAACACGATATTTCACTCTCCAAATCTTTCGTGATAGGAGATGGATTAGTAGATGTAAAGGCTGGACGTGCAGCTGGGTGCACGACTTTGCTAGTGGCGTCGACGAATGGGCTATTGCTTAGGTTGATGGAAGACCAGGACGCTGAGCCGGATTACCTGGTGAGAACATTGGAGGAAGCTGTCAAAACTGTTGAGAACATCTGTAAGCCTCTGCGTGCAGACTGCTAGCATCGTTCCCGAGGAAAATTACAGCCTAGCTCATGTTCCTACGTCTGATACCATTTTATCAGATGCCATTGATGGTTGACATACGCAGATGTTCTCTCTCAAAACGCTTGAGGGTGGCATAGTGTCGAACCGCTTTCTCATGAAGAGGCGTCTGTCGGGTGCAAGATTTGCCGCCATATCGGATCCAATATGCCTCTTGAACTAGACTCACGCAAAAGCGACGCTCATCTCCTCCTTTTGCAAGAGGTCCATGGTGACTCAGCAGGAGGTCCTACAAAAGAAGATACCAAACTTGTCTCTAACAACGGCCATGGTTTAAAAAATTGTTTGCTGAGAGAATCGTTCTTCGCGCGGGCGACAAGCACGCTGTCTTTACCATTATCGCTAGAATAGCGGAATATGCCTATTGGAACTGAGTCGAATCTTCAGGGCACCTATCAAGTCAGCTCATGAAGCATTACCTGTGAATTCCTCAATTTTAGGGATCGCTTCTCGCCGATGATGCCTGCCACTAGTAGCACTAGAAGAACGACCAGAGAGACTCCGCTCAGAATGCTCCCGATCATGAAAGATTCTGGCTCATACCGGAAAACCAGTTCGTGTGCCCCGGCCTGTTGGATTACTACGGCTCGAACCGTCCCGTAGGCGCGGTAGATTGGTTGTTGGGCTCCGTCTAGATATGCATGCCAACCAGGATAGTACGTATCCGTCAATATGAGAATCGACGGCTGGAGGGCGTTGACCCGCAGCGTCACTTGGTCTGGCGAATAGGTTTCTACCTCCACGTTCCCTGCGTTGACCTGAGTTGAGTTCATGAGTCCGATTGGAGGGCTAGTCATCTCAAGTACAGCCGTATGCCTCGTATTCCACCCAAGAAAGTGCGTCTCGTCAATGGCCACGGTATCGTTAGGTGCAAGAATGAAGGTGCTAACCAAGAAGGCACGCGCGAAGACATGGAGGTTCTCGTAAATCGTAGCGTTCTGATCCTGGTAAACTATGGGAAGACCTGATGCCGTTTGAGGGTCGCGTTGAGTCAACCCGATGGCAAACAACGGGAAGCCAGAGGCTACTTGCAGACTCGGATTGGAAACCACCTGAGACCATGCCATCACTGCCGCTTCATTTTCAACTCTCGTATCAGTCTGCGATACGCTCAAGTTGAATTCGTTCGTGCCCGTCACGTTGATCTTGTCGAATTTGAAGAGGCTCCATCCTCCCCTAAGGAACGATGCTGCACTGATCTGCGATTGGCGATGAACGGTTAGGCCGAGCCCGTCGATATTGATTACTATCTCTCCAGAAGTGGGATTGCCGACAGTACCAAGCCAGAGGTATAACCCATCGAATGGAATTGACGTGACAAACCGCGTTCGCGCAATATTGGATCCCAGCGGAACCCACTCCGCAACGGCATTGGGGCCGGGTTCAAGGAGAGTTTCATTCATAACGCTAAGATCCGATTGCGACATAACGAAATACTTGACACCCATTAGACTATAGAAGGGCAGATTAGCACGAATTTCCGCTACTGGGCTTGGGGTCTCGTTTCTAAACCAAGCGTTGCCAACAAAATTGGTTGTCGGAGCGTTGGTGTCCAAGTTTGACTGAACGAATCGTTCGAAGGAGTTTGGCATTAGTGACGAGAATTCACCGATGCTTTGAATTGAATAGACTCCTGCGACGGGTGGAAAGAATGTCCCATCGAGGGAGTAGACCCTTTGAATCCCAGCGTTATCTTCAAGGAAATGAACATAGGGTGCAGGCGTAAGGGAGTCGTACCTATTCGGGAGACCTCCCGGCGAGCTGGCGGCTATGAGAAATTGGATTATTAGAGCTAGAATCAAGACGAGTGAGAGAAGTTGTTTCGTTGTAACAAATCGTGGAATTCGGGGGATCTTCAAGAAACTTAGCACATTGATTTTTTCCATGGCCAAGAGTGCCAGCACGAACGCACTAATCACAATCAACAGAGTTCGTGCTGCCTCATATTGAATAGTGAGAGATCTTGGCAAGTAAGCTACAAGCTCCAAAATCACAAAAGCAGTCAGAATGCCACTAGCCGTCCTACCCCCCTTAGAGGCAACGCATACGCAGAGCGTCAAGAGAACTAAGCTCAAAGCTCCGTACGCGATCGATGCGATGAAGTAACTATTGTGGAGTGACAGAACTCCGAAACCGCCGAGCAGTCCTGACCCCAATAGTATTAGAGAAACGAAGAATGCGTTCTTCGCATCGTGTTCAACGATGCGTGAGTTCCGGACGGCGTCTATCCCAAACGCGCAACAACCTGCAAACGATATCGCAAGGAAAGATCCGGCGAATCGTTCAAAAATGACGTAGTTCAAGACAGGCAATAATCCGATCCAGCTTATCGGCGGAACACCGAAAAGTTTCATCAGAATCGCTATTGTTGAAAACGCGAAAAACCAATAATATTTCGAGCCCTTCGTTTTCCGAAACTTAGAGAGCGCTGGCAGAATTGAAAGGTAGAGGACCGTCGTGCCTACGTACCCGGGAAAAATATTCCATGAGAAAACTTGACCCAGTTTCGAGTATGGATATGTTTGGACGAAGCCATAGAAGTAAGGGATGAAAAGGGAGATCCACCATACAGCAGGATTACCGTCGGTTAGAAAAGACCCTGCGCCAGCACCTGCTGCGTGTCCAAGTGCAGCGTTCTGTAGGTACTCGAACACCGGCAAAAGGAAAAATGAGGATAGACCAAGGCCCAAAGCTACGACGATAACCCATGTCCTCAATCCTCTGAGTCTATCTTCTTCGCGTCCAACCGCTTCGAAAACAACGAATAAATTCACGAAAAGGAACTGAATGATGAGCGTCTCCATGTGGGCACCGAGAATGGATGCCGCGAACACGATGGCGCCGATTATTATCGTAGGCGTGGTCCGTCGTTTATTGAAACACGCCCAGACTGTCAAGAGGAGAGCGGGAGTCAAAATAGCCACATCTGACCATGGCACAAACGGATAGAGAATGAATGCACCTGACAGAGAGTAAGCAGCACCACCCCCGACTCCAGCAACATGACCTACACCTAATTTGCGAAACAGCAGGTAGGCCAAGAATCCAGCCAGCCAAAGCTCCAGCAACCAAACGAAGTCCCAGTATTGGTTTGGAAGGAGGATGTGCAGCAAGTGAAGAGGAAAATAAGTGCCCCAAGTAGTGTCAGCTCCGAGAGGCGCTCCGGTGCCTTGGTACGGATTCCAGAGAGGCAACCGAAATGATGTAAGGAATTTATCAATAAGCACATACGCAGGATTAATCGCGCCGCCCACAGCGAGCGGATCAATGACTGGGGAGTAGTGAATCCACCTCCCATGGTAACCGTACGGAGGCGTCAGCACCCCGATACTGTAGATCGACGGGTTAATCGAGTAGCCCAACAGAACTATGTCGCCGTACGCCAATAGCACTACGAGTCCGAGAATGATCGCTGCCCTGAATGAGGCTGAGCGCTCGAAACTACGAAACAAATCAAGTCCTTCCATTGACCAGAGTCAAAGTCCATATAAGTGATGGCCTGAGTGTTTGTCCGGGTTCTATTCGTTTCCTAGAGAAATGATTGTTGCCTTCAAATAAGTAACAACTGACCAAACCCACTACTTCCTCAGTACTCTTTCCTTCCAAATGCGCAAACGTGCCCGCTGGGAACCCAGACCCTAAAGCTTACTCTGATATTGCGAAAGACACTGAGCAATTTGGCTAAAAGTGGACTTGAGGCAACACGAGGGTGAGAAATGCGCGCCAAGTCTGTATAGACTCCTGCAGCTTGAATCGTGACTTCATCAAACCGGCAGCGCCTAAGAAGAAGGTCCAAAGAGGTAGGAGAAAAGTAGAACAGATGCTCGTTTGGCTTATACTGGTACCAGTGTTGGCCGAACAGCCTTGAATTGATTGAGAAAATATTAGGGGTTAGCAGGTACACCCATCCACCAGGCTTAAGCAATCGTCTAGCTTGGTGCATTGCTCCGATAGGATCCTGCATATGTTCGATTACGTCATACATCGTAATGAGGTCAAAGAAATCATCATGAAACGGAGTATCACATAAGAACCCCTGGAAAACGTGATTGGGATGCCTTCGATTAGCAAATTCCCAACTCTTTTTCCCTATCTCGAGTCCGAATACTTCAAACCCCTTTGACGATAGGACGTCGAGAAGCGGTCCCATTCCACACCCAACATCTAGGATCCTACTCCCGCCCTCTAAACTTACCTTGTTCAGGACAGGCACAATCATCTTTCCAAATGACCACTTCTTCATTTCGAAGAACGAAGTGCTCGCGAGATCGTCTTCCTCAACTCCAAAGTATGCACCAGAGTATAGCTCAGGGTCCTCAATTGGTGGATTCTGCAGGACTAATTGGCAGCGCGAGCAGTGACTTAGTTTATATCGCGACGGACTGACTTGCCATGGCTTCAAATCAGACTGGCATAGAGGACACATGGTCAGCTGATTGAATTCTTGAATTCTTGCCATTGTCCAGGCGAGTTCATCATGTGACTAATTAACTGGTAGTCTGGAAGAACATGGTCAGCGGTTAACTTCGAAGCTCATTATAAGCGCTAACCAACGACCAGGCTATCATGAAAGGAGTGAACAATGTAATGCGTCGCATCGTTCCAAGTGATCAACGCAAATACATCACGGTGGCAATTGTTCTCATAGCGCTTTCGCCAGAAAATCCCATATAGACATATTTCATGCGATCCTAGATAACATGAAGGAACGATTCCGATGTTTCTCTCAAGTCTTGAAGACTCATCGCATACTCACCAGCTTTCTACGTCGATCGTCTCCTCCAAGAATAGCGCACGTAAACATCTGCAATTGAGAATGCTGGAATTCAGACTGTTACTGAGGTTCCACTCTCTGACGAGTGGTAAATTGCGTATGCCAGTTTTACAGCTTGTAACCCATCGTAACCGTTCCCTAAGGGTTCACGATTGTTCGCAATGGCCGCAGTAAACTCACGCCACTCGTTCAGCCATGATCCGTCGTCTCCAGTGAAGGAGACGATTTCCTCAGTGAACGGTTCTTCGAAGTCTCTCTTCACAAGGGTTGCCTTCTCCGTTCCGTAGCTTCCACCGAGTCCCTCGACATTACAATAGCCATCTTGGCCGTAAATCTCGAATGAGAAAAGGTTCTTCCATTGGGTCCAGCTCACATGTACACTTGCCACTTGGCTTGTCTTCGTTCGAAGGAGGAAGAATGCATTATCCTCGACATCTGCATTCTTCCAATAGTAGTTTGTGGTATAGCCAAAAACCTCAGAAATCTCGCCTAGGAACCATCGGCTCAAGTCTAGCGCGTGAACCCCTTGATCCATGAGTTGGCCTCCGCCAGCAAATTTGCGAATGGCTCTCCACTCTCTATCATAACCTTCTCTCCCGCCGATGCCGTACCGGATTCTGACAAAGTTTAGTTGCCCGATCAAGCCACCATCAAACCATTTCCTTACCTGTTGTATTCCTGGGTGATGGCGCAGAGTGAAGCCGCATTTGACCTTGAGTTCATTCTCACGGCCCATTTTCACTATCTCTTCAGCATCCTCCGGGCTTGTGGCAAGCGGTTTCTCGCAGAGGACGTGCTTCCTGTTCTCCATCGCGCCGATGCTCATTGGGGCATGCAGATGATTTGGTGTACATACGACGATAACGTCCAAATCACTTCTTACGACGACCCGCTGCCAGTCAGCTGCGACCTCACAACCCATCTCGTTGGCGAGAACTGATGCGAGCGCCATGTTGGTGTCCGCAACCACGACGAGACTGTCTCCGTTCGCCTTAACCGCCCTTGACCTACGCCAGCCTTGCCTGCCACAACCGAGTAAACCCACTCTCAGCAACCTTAGGCACCTGTGGTCAGTGACTACATCATTTCTATAAGAGAGCATTGTTCGAGCAATATACTTCCGTCAGCGAATGATAAACCAAGGGATGCAGAGTTGGAAATCACAGCGAACGATCTAACCATCGTCCTTCCCACATTCAACGAGGAAAAAGGAATTGGCCCAGTCCTTGACGAGCTTTTGCAAGGAGGATATTCAAAGATTCTTGTGGTCGATGGCTACTCGAATGATAGGACCGCTGAGATCGCCAGAGCCAAAGGTGTCGAAGTGATCCAGCAGCACTGGGAGGGCAAAACGGGGGCTCTCATGACGGCTTTTGAGAGGGTTGAATCTCCGTTCCTACTGGTTATGGATTGTGATGGCACATATGATCCCAAAGATATTCCGAGATTCCTATCCCATGCTCAACACTATGACCAAATCATAGGGGCTAGACGACAGAGGGATCGTATTCCGTTCATGAATAGGGTAGGCAACCGGATCATTAACCTTGTTTTCACGTTATTTACTGGATGGAGAGTTACTGATGTTGGAAGCGGAATGTACCTCCTCAGAACTGATGTGGCACGAACTTTGGAACTTCACACATCAGGCATCGACAGCGAAGTTGAGATCGTTGCTCAAACTGCGACAAAATTTCGCATTACTGAGGTCCCGATAAACTATCGAACACGACTTGGTGAGTCTAAGCTGTCGCCCGTGCAAGACGGCCTTAGTGACATTTGGACCATAATGACTCTTTCTCGCATCTACAACCCTGTTCAATTCTTTTCAACCTTGGGAACACTCCTGTTTATCCCTGGAGCGATCATAATGCTGTGGGCCTCCTACGAGACTTTTGTTAGGGGCGTATGGCATTTTGGGTGGATCCTAGTCGGCCTTCTCGCTATAGTCTTCGCTTTGCAGGCATTCGGAGTTGCGGCGATTTCAATAGCGATGGGACGTTTGGAGCGACGCTTGGAGAAAAAGATGCAATCTGCCAACACATCATAGTGATTCGCATCGTACCCTGGGGATTTTAAGCCCGAGCGTACATGCTAGTCCAGCGTTGGACGCTAGTTGAAGTTAAAACAAAAAACGGCCATCATTACGGGAGCTAGTCGAGGAATCGGCGCAACGATAGCTAGGGTGTTCGCTGAGGAAGGCGCATCGCTTATTCTTTGCTCGAGAACTAGCGAGGTGGAGAATGTCGCGGCACAAATCAGAACGATCGGATGTAACGCTGCTGTATACAGGGTTGACGTGTCTCAGGTTGTAGATGTTCACCGCATGATCAAGGACGCATTATCAAATTTCGACAGAATCGATATTTTGGTAAACAATGCAGGCATCTACGGACCAATTGGACAACTATGGAAAAACGATCAGGCGAGTTGGAGGAACACAGTAGCCGTAAACCTGTTCGGCACGGTGAATTGCATAACGTCAGTACTCCCACACATGATTGAGCGGCGAAAGGGAAAAATCATAAATCTCGCCGGCGGAAGTGAGGGCGCGTTTCCGAGATTCAGCGCGTATGCCTGTTCCAAAAGCGCGGTAGTTCGCCTCACAGAAACATTAGCCGAAGAGTTGATGGAGTACAACATTGACATCAATAGCATTGCTCCGGGACCGGTGAATACACGACTTTTGGATGAAGTCTTGGCTGCAGGAGCCGAAGCTGGAAGCTTCTACGAGAAGGCACTGAAGCAGAAGCAAGGGGGCGGTATCTCCGCAGACAGAGCAGCTGAGCTTGCTGTCTTCTTGGCGTCCGATGCTTCGGACAAAATAACAGGACGCTTATTGAGCGCGATTTGGGACGATTGGCGGAGTCTCAAAGCCAGTTCTCTCGCTGGGAGAGCCCTCTATCAAATGAAACGAATCGACGACCAGCGATTCAAAGAGGTCTGAGTGGAGAGTTGTTCGCCACAATGGCGATTCTTAGTCCTGTACATATATCGAGCCTCTGCCCGTCGCGATATATCTGATTCCACTTTCAGTCACCTTCTTCGGATCGAGAAGATTCTGCGCATCGAAAAGAATAGGCTTTCTCATGAGCAGGCGAATTTTCGTGAAGTCTAGATTGGCGAATTCGGGCCAATCATTAAGTATTAACAACACATCACTGTCTTTGCAAACCGAATATGCATCTTCGCAAACTAGAACACGCTCCGAGAGAACGTCCGCTTTGTCAACATGTGGGTCAAAGACTTTAACAGAGGCGCCCTCGCGTCCGAGATCATCAATGATATCGAGAGCGGCAGACCTTCTGAGGGTGCTCGTTCCTGCCTTGTAGGTCAGTCCTAACACCCCTATGGACTTTCCTTGCAGATTTCCAACTATTCGCTTCAGCCGCTCGCCGATCAAAGCGTTCTGACGTTCGTTTACATTCAGCACTGCATTTACCAACTCGGTCTTGTACCCATGTTTGTCACCGATTCTTTGCAGAATTTTCAGGTCGCGTGCGAGCGTGCCCCCGGAGAAACCTAACCCTGGACGCAGCATGGCCTTAGATCCAATCCTCGAGTCACATCTCAATGCGTCAACCACCCTAAACGCGTCGGCGCCAACTAAATCGCAGATGTTCCCAATCTCGTTCGCGAAGCTGATCGATGTGGAAAGGAACGCGTTCAGAGCATGCTTGGCCATTTCAGCTGAGCGCAGGTCCATTTCGATAATTCTAGTCTGAATGGGCTTGAAGAGTGCGCGAGTACTTGACATCGACGAAGGTGTGTCTGCTCCGATCACCAACATCTCAGGTGTCAGGAAACGGTCAATCGCCTGACCTAGCCTAAGGTTCTCCGGAACATAGGCCAAGTCTAGACCCACATTATCTGTGTCGAGTATAGAAGCTAGCTGTTGGCAGGTTCCGACGGGAACTTGACTACTGACGACGACCGTTGCGTGTGGCCTGGATTTCCTTAGTTTTTGGGCAGCGTGGAATACAATCGACAGGTCAACGTTGTCATCCTCGTCAATGGGAGTGTCATAGGCAATTACTACATATGAAGTGCCCTTTACCCCTTCTTCAATCTCGTCTGTGAAAGTTAGATTCCCGTTGGCCAATCCTGTAGCAATCAGATTATCCAGACCGGGTTCATAGATTGGTGGTTCGCCTCTCTTCAAATCCTTAACTATCTTTGAATCTTCATCCGCCCCGACCACATTATAACCCAGCTTAGCTAGGCATGCTGCGTACACACATCCTAAATGCCACAACCCGACAACGCAAACACGATCTTGAGGACTAATCTAGGAGACTCTCCTGCAGGAGTGTGGATCATTTAGCGCTTTGGCCGCTAAAAGGAAAGTGGATCCGACAACGTCAATGTTGACTAGCGACCCTTTAGGGCGACATTGTCTTTTGTCCAAGATTAAAACTGCTAAATACTATGCGAATGGCCTAGCCTGCTCTCTCATAGTCCACTTTATCGTCTTTCTTATCGCTTGTTCCGAAGAGAGCGCAGGCTGCCAACCTGTCCTCTTGATTTGATCCAAGTTTAAGTGGACAACAGCGTTATCTCCAACCCACCCTCGCACTCCGCCAGTGCGTCGTGTAGATACTTTCTTCAGCGCCATCTCTTCAATGACTAAGTCAGCAACTCGATCGACACCCGTTTGTTCTTCTATTCCGAGATTGAAAGTGTTGACTTTGTTGGAGGACACATGGTAACCCTGTAGTATTCCATTAACGCAGTCCGTAACATACAAATACTGTTTGCTTTGCTTTCCATCGCCTAAGATTTCAAGGTCGTGCGGGTTGCGTCTGAGTTTCTTGACGAAATCCCATATCACTCCTTTCCGACATCGTTCGCCAATCACTGTCGCGAACCTAAACGACCAAACCTTCAGGGCGCTGAACTCTGTGTAGGCTTGAGCATATGCCTCGCAAGCGAGTTTTGAGGCCCCATAAAGAGACGTTTGTTCTCCCAAGAAGTTCTCGGGTGTTGGTCTGACCGATGCTTCACCGTATAGTGCAGAGGTTGAAGCGAAAACAAAGTCTTTGATGCCATCCTTGGTCATGGCCTCAAGAATGTTCAAAGTTCCAATCACATTGTTTTCCAGATCGAGCTTATGGTCGGTTAAGCTCCTTCTCATATTAGCGCTCGCTGCCAAGTGGAAGACAACATCATGCCCTCTCAGGATCTTCTCAAGCGCTCGGGCATGCAAAATGTCGGCGCGGCGAATTATCAAATTGGGGTTCTTCGAATGATGAGATAGATTTTCCATAGAACCAGTAGACATGTTGTCGATCACGGTGACGGCGTTTCCTTCTTCCAGCAACTGATCGACAAGATGACTACCGATAAACCCGGCTCCTCCAGTTACGATCGCCTTCATGAACTCACCTTAGGGACTGAACTCGACCGACCAGAATTATTCTTTGACTAAACTTGGTTCGCGGTTCAATAATACTTGTGGAGATTGCAATATATAGCACACGATAGTTCTGCTACTGACTCAACTCGTACCTAATGAATTCCACCGACCTTGGGGCCCCCAAACTCAGCACTCAGGCCTCCGCACGTGAGAAAGCATTGATCCGCTGCGTGAGGCATTCACAGATCAAGTGGTGCACAATCACGTGCAATGGTTCTACCTCGAAGGTGGCATCAGAGGGTGTATTAATCCACACGTCGACGAGCTCCCTCATAATCCCCCCATCAAAGCCGGTCAGCCCAATCGTCTTTGCTCCCCGTGACTTCGCAAACGTGATGGCTCTAATCAGATTCTGCGACCATGCTGCAGCTTTGTCTTTGCCGCTTCCTCCATGGACACTTATGGCCACGAGGACGTCATCTTTGTCTAGCCATGTCTTCAGTTGTTCCGTGTATACGTTCTCAAACCCATTATCGTTTGTCAACGCGGAGACAAGAGGTATGTTATCGCCTAGAGACATGGCCCTGATGCCTTTGTTATCACCGGCAACGTTCTTCGCGAGATCACAGGCAAGATGAGTCGCTGTAGACGCTGATCCGCCGTTCCCGATCACAAAAACGTTATTTTCCCCTCGCCATGCCTCGAATAATACTTCAACCGCAGACTCAACCGCATCCCTTGAAATCATATCGCAGGTGGTCTTGATTCCCTCAAGGAAGTCTTCAATTATCGACCGAGTCGCATTCCGCTTCGATTTCTGCAGATGACTAGACAACGAATTCGACCTGACCGAGATGGGGCATTGCTTTTATGTCGACCATTATATTCTATTTGATTTACTGATGCATGATGGAATTCTTCCTCGACACAGCAAGCACTGAAGAAGTAAAGAAGATTCTACCATGGGGAGTCTTGAGCGGCCTAACGACTAATCAAAAGATATTCCTTCAAGAGGGGGGAGTCGATTTCAAGCAGAGAGCACTCGAATTGATCTCTCTGGTCAATGGGCCCGTGAGTCTGGAGTTAACCAGCAACAGAGTCACTGACATGGTGCGCGAGGCGCGTGAATACTACAGTTGGGATCCTAAGCGCGTGGTCGTCAAGGTTGCCATGAAGGGTGACGGCATAGGATTGGAGGCAATCCATGAGTTGTCTTCGGAGGGTATACCAATTAACGCTACGGTCATGATGGCACCGATGCAGGCTGTTCTAGCCGCGAAGGCAGGCGCAAATTATGTCAGTCTATTCTTCAACCGGATCAGGGACGCAGGAGAAGATCCGGTTCTGGCAATCAGGCAGACGAGGACAATATTGGACATGGCTGATCTCAAAGCGAAGATAATCGCGGGCAGCATCCGGCGGCCGAATGACGTCGTAGAGGCGGCAGTTGCGGGAGCGCATGTTCTGACCATCCCCTACAAGATCATGGCGCAACTGCCATTCCATTCCAAGACCGAAGAGACGATACAGGAATTCGATAAGGCATGGCAAGACTTCCTTGCGCTTAGCAAGAAACGTGTCGCACCTCAAGTCGCCCGGGGATAGGATGCCACTTTCCAACTCTTAGAGTTGGATCTGGCCAGCACTGACTAGATCACGGAATTCCGCAAGCCCTTCAGGCGACCCTATGTCATAGATTCTCTGCTTTACCTCTAACGCAGCCATTTCGCGCTTCGAGATTATCAGGCTGTAGAGAGTCTCTAGGTCAACTGGGT
>Ga0326727_10007237_pt1 | contig 29540 bp, 18 predicted proteins | sample MB2enrmetagenome_FD_207643 | JGI IMG/M metagenome (GOLD analysis project Ga0326727, IMG submission 207643) | Lab enriched peat soil microbial communities from McLean, Ithaca, NY, United States - MB29MY | ecosystem: Environmental > Terrestrial > Soil > Wetlands > Peat | place: USA: New York... | reverse complement strand
CGCTGGACATGATCTCGCGGTAAATGGCGCGCAGGGACTCGGCGGTGATGGGGCCCTGGTTCAACTTGCAAACGCGCTGCAAGACCGTGCGTTCGCGGTGGGGGACATAAATCGCCTCGCCCGCCTTGATTTTGATTTCGCCAATTTGCAGCACGCGCCGGGTGCGCTCGTTCAGCAGCCTGACGATTTGGGCGTCGAGCTGATCAATGGCCTTGCGATGTTCCGGAATATTCATGGCCCTGCAAGCATACACAATCCGGCCCGTTTGGAAAGGGCGCAGAACTGGCACTTATGTATGATAGGAATTCTGTACCCCCCACCCCCCCCCGCTACAGTGCTACAAACGTTGATTATCAATGACTTAGGGTGCTACAAGGGTGCTACAATTGGGCTTATTTGTAGCACTTGTAGCACCCTGGCATCACACCCATCGCGTCCGCTCATGGCAACGGCGGCGTGGAGGCCGGAATCCAGACCGCACGCCGCGTTTCTATTCCACCGAAAACAGCGAGGAACCCCATGTGAGAAATATTTCGGGATTATATATTTCGCAAATGCAGAAAGTTTTACCGTCCCAAGTCGCTTATTTTGAAAGAATAATATGTGATTATGCGGGCTTGACCCGTTTACGCCACCAATTGAACTCAAAGCATCGGTGTTATGGCAGCGGCGGACCAACCACAATACGATAAAAGCCCGCTGCATTCGTTGCCGCCACGTTCTGCCAGATGAACGGCATCGCCGGCGAATTCGTCGTAAACACCATGCTCCATTGCGTCAGGTTCGTGGAGGTCTGAATCCCGTAATCCGGCCCGTTCTGACCGCCGACCTGCAGCACAAATTGCCCGTTGCTCCACCCAACCGACGACACCTGCGGCAACGTCAGCGGATTGACCGTGACCGTGAAACTTTCTGTCGCGCTCAACGGCGGATTCTCGCTGTCGGTCACTTCCAGGCTGATCCGATTGGTGGTATTCGCCTGACTGACCAATGGCCGGAACGAGAACGCGCCGCTGTTGGTGTTCAAAGTTGCGTTGGTCGGGGCGCTTAACAGGCTGAACGTCAGTGTCGGCGGCGGCTGGTTGCTGTCCGTGGCACTGGCCGTAAAGGCCACCGTCTGGCCCACATTCACGGTGTAATTGGAGATGGCTGCCAGGACCGGCGGGGTGTTGCTCAGAACCGGAATCACCAGCACGTCCATGGTGTAGGCGGGCAGGGTGGCACTGAAGGTATTGCCGACACTGGAAATGCTGTTGCTGCCAGGCCCCGACGACGGCACTTCACTGGTGTAATCGGTCCCGCTCCAATTGTTGGTTCCAAACTGATAGACCGTGCCGGTGGCGTTCAGGTTTGCATTTGAGATCGTCAGGTTCACCAGTTGGCTGATGTTCATACTTTCATTGATGAGCAGGATTCCCAGGTTGCCATCCTGCCGCGCCACAGCCTGCACCCGCAAGGTGGAGGTGCCCGATGTCGCTTTGACGAAGGCATCGCCGGGGTTGCACAAATGCCGAAGCATTTGCATGGCATAAACCACCGGGCCATCGGAACCGCTGCCGAGAAATGAATCCGAGTCGTAATCCAGCCAGTCGGCATTGGCAAAGGCAGGGTAGTTCAGCCAAGTGGACATGCAATCCGCCCAGAAGAGCGCCTCGACCGGCCCGAGAATCGGGATGGTCCCGATGTTATTGGCCAGGGGGGCGCTGCCGGCGCCAAACTCGGTGACTGCAATCTGGACGTTGCCGGGGTTGGGGCAGTAATTGGTGATCCAATCTTCCAAGCCGGAATTCGTACCCGTGTGCGGGTAAGGACCGGTGCCATTGATCATCACCGGGATGGTCGAGCCCACTTGCGCCAAAAGGTCAGTGCCAGTGTCATCTGAAGAGCTGGGATACCAGTGGACAATGACAAAATCTATGTTGCTGCCGCATTGCGCCAACACTTGCGGAGTCCAGTGCTGGCCGTTGTTGACACCGTTGATGTAATCCCAACTGTAGTCGCCCGGCGGCGTGCTGGAATAGGCCCCCACCTTGATGGTGGGATCGACCGCCTTCATGGCAATGGAAAATGCCTTAACCGCCTGACCATAGGCCGCCGGGGAGAGAAGCGCATTGGTGTAACGGGGATAGGTGGTGTAGGGATACGCAACGGCGTAATCATTCTCCCAATCGTTGCCGCCGCCATAATAGCCGTTGCCGTAGGGTTCATTGCCAATCTCCCAATATTTGATGCCGACAGGCGCGAGGTGATTCATGCGCAGAAAATTGGAGCCGTCGTCAGTGCCCAGCGGCGTGGACGCGCGCAGATGCGCCCAATAACCCGCGGTTTGCCAATTATTACCCTCGGCATCCACCCCAATGGTGACATCATTCGTGGTGCCGTAGATGTTCGTGCTGGCATTGCAATAGGCGACCCACGCCGCGGCTTCCTGCGGTGTGCCGTTCGTATCGGGGACAGCCATCGCCGTCTTACCCGCGTTCCACAAAAAACCGGAGCCCCAATCAACCGAGATCACCGCTTGCGCCTGCACGTCGGAACACAGGTTAATAAAATCCGGCATGGTCGTGCTCCCTGACAGGTAGCCTAAATTGGTGGTCTCGCCATCGATGGGGGAAGATAGATATGAGCTCCAATGGTAAATATCCGCATAGCTACCGCCCGGATAGCGCATGGCCGTGACGCCCGCCTGCTCAAGCTCGGTGGGCGTGCTGCTCCCCCAGGTGTCCCAGACGGCCATGAAGATTCCAAAAGCATCGGTCGGCACCGTGTTCATTACATTGGTCGCATTAATGGTAACGTTGACCGGCGGCGTGGCGACAAAGCCCAGGCTGAAGTTTGTGAACGTGGCGGTGTTCAGCGCCGAGTTGTTGTGAGCGGTCACATCAAGCCCGGCCATGACCGTGTTGTTCAATGCCACCGTCTGGCTGCTGACCTGCACCCAGTTGCTGCCATCCGTGCTGTAATAGCCGGTGAAATTCCCGCTGGAGCGGACTAATTTCAGCCAAACCGGCGCGGTAATGCCGCCATCCTGGCTGTAAGAACTGGATGCTCCGGCCGTGCTCCGCCATTGGAAACTGACCCCTTGGGTCGCTGTGGCGACGATGCTCACGTTGGCCGAACCCGCCGTGCTGTCATTGCGGAACATCAGTCCGGCCTTCGACCAGCCTGAACTTGGATCGCTGTTTTGCAAACTCAGCACGTGCGCAATCATCGTGCCGTCGCCGGTATAATTGGTGCTGCAAAAATTGAACTGGTCGGAGGTACCCCAAATGTCCGCGCCGCCGCCGGTCACGGTCCACAAGCCGTTGGTATAGGTGGCCGAACCGGCCAAACCCGGCGATCCAATGTCCGCGTCGCTCCATCCCGGCGGCAAAGCCGCCCAAGCCGTTCCGGCCATCGGCAGAAGCATCGAAACCAGGCAAAAAAATTTCGTGAGTTTATGGGGATTAATACTTGATACATTCATAAACTGGGATTCCTCATTTGATTTCTTGCCCACGACCGGCGTATGGGCCTTATCCTTATCTTTATTCCTTCTCCGCAGATTTGCAAGCCTTTTTTCCAGTCCGTTTTCAGTCAGGAATGATAAACCTTGAACTTTGCATTGTGTCCGGCCGATGATCCGGCGCGTGCTGGCTTCTTTTCTAACGACCATCTTGTTTTCGGCCTCGGTGGTTTGCGCGACGCAGTCGGCCAAACTGCTCGGCGGGACGGAGGCGAATTTTTGGCGGCTGGCCGCGGCCACGGTGCTTCTGGGGATTTGGGCGCATGGCTTTGGCCAGGGACTTTCGGGCGATTCCTTTCCGCTTTTTCTGCTCAGCGGGGTGATCGGCGTTGGCGCGGATGTGTTTCTTTTTCAGGCGTTGCCGCGCATCGGCTCGCGATTGTCGCTGCTGATTATTCAGTGCTTTTCCGCGCTGTCGGCGGCGGCGGCGGAGTGGGTGTGGATGGGAACGAAATTGACCGCGTGGCAGATGGCGGCTTGCGCCACAATTCTGGCGGGTGTCGCCCTCGCGCTGGCGCCCGGAAAACATTTGAACGCAACGCGACAAGTGCTGGCGGCGGGAATCGGCTTTGGCTTGCTGGCCGCTTTTGGCAACGGCCTGGGGGCCGTGCTCAGCCGCAAGGCCTACGCGGTGGCGGCGGCGGCGCATCAAAATATTGATGCGCCCACCGGAGCTTATCAGCGCCTCATGGGCGGCTTGCTGGTGGCCGCGATTTGTTTGCTGGCCGTCCGCCGGCGCGAAGTCGCCGCGCAATTTACGGACGCGCAAGCGCCCAAACTGCCCAGCGCGGAGAAATGGCGGCGGGCCTGGCCGTGGGTTTTGGCCAATAGTTTTGCCGGGCAAACTCTGGGAGTGACCTGTTACCAGTGGGCGCTGAAGACGACCCCGACCGGTTTGGTGTTGGCCATCGTGGCGACAACCCCGCTGGTGGTGATTCCTTTCGCCTGCGTGGTGGAAGGGGAGAAAATCGAGCCGCGGTCCATTGCGGGAGGGGTGGTGGCGGTGGCGGGCGCCATTCTTTTGGTCTTCGTGCGCTGACGCGTCTCGGTTCACCTTGCAGGCTGATCGGCGCCAGCGCGCTTCTGATAAAGGTACCACCTCAAACCGGATAACGGCGCTGTCGGGCAAGTCTTCACCAACTCATACTGGCAGCCCGCGCTCTCGGCAAACCGGGCGTGGGGCGGCGCGGGATCCTCGAAGGATTCCTTCTGGCACACCAGCCACTCCGCCCCCCATGGCCCGGACTTCTTCAGCCGGTATTCCATCTTTTTGCCCCCCATCGCGCCGGCATAGTAATCCAGCATCAGCGGAACCTGGAAGTCGTTATCGCTGTCAATACTCACTTCAGCGCCGTGCGAGTGCCCGGCCATGTAATGGATGGCTTCACGATACTCCCCGCGCCCGTATTTGAACAGCTCCGCGACATGCCAGCCATTGGCCGCGAAATATACGCCCAGCAGCAGGCAGCAGACCCCTTTTCCCGCCGGCCCCTGATGATAGAGGGAGGCCAGCACGAAACTGGCCAGGATCAGCAGAAAAGCGATGCTGATGATGAAATACCTGATGTAAACGGTCTCCGCATGGCGAACCACGGCCAGCAGGATCGGAAACACCACAATGACGCCGGCGAAAAACACGAAGGAGTCTGTTCGCTCGCGCCAGAGCAGCCGCAGCCCCGCGCCAAGAATTACGACGGACACAAGACAGAAAAGAATTTTCATCGCATCCGGAGGCGGCGTCCCCAAAGCCCACGCCAGTGCGGTTCCATATGTTTCGAGGAGTGAGAGGCGGGCCTTTCCGCCTCCTTCCGCCATCCGGCGAACGTCCACAAAGTAAAGCCAGGCCAGAAAAAGCGCGGGCGCGGCCTGGCACGAAAAGAGGCAGCGGGCCATTTGCCCGCGCGAGGCGTGGATGGAATCCATCCGCCAGACGGACCAGGCGATCGACGAAAGCAAAACGCTGACAAAGATCAGGTGGGAGGCCAGACCCAGCAGCGCGCTGAGCGAATAGAGCGCGGCCATTTGCCACCGGGGCCGCTCCAAATACAGGTCCAGCGCATAAAACGCCAGGAACGAAAAGAAGACGGCGCTTGCATAACCCCGCGCTTCCGACGAATACAGCACCAGCGCGTAGGAGAATCCCGTCAGCAACATGGCAAAGAATGCGGCGGCTCCATTCCGGCGGCGTCCGATCAGTCCGGCCATAGCCACCGAACCCGCTCCCGCGACAATGGATGGGGCGCGATACCAAAACGCCTTGCCATGCGGCCCCGCGAAGTAAAGCCACAATCCATTTAAATAATGGTTGTTGTCCAGATGGAGACCGGTGAAAATCTGCCACGGAGACGAAATGCCGCTGACTAATTTCAACGACCAAACCTCGTCCAGCCACAGATCGTTCAGAGCGCCGCGAATGCGAAGCGCCGTTGCGAGGGCCAGAATAGCCGCGCAGGCCGGCACAAACTGGAAACAAGTGCGGTGGGCGGAACGGTTTGGGGCGGGGCGCTCTTCTTTCACTATTTTAATCCCAGCCAAAGATATTTGAAATTCATGGGGGCTTTCCTAAAGTTTGAGCGACAAAACACAAATTCCGAGAAAGGCCGTCCATGCAATTCTTTCTTAAGCTTTTTGAGCCTTGTCTGCAATGGTTTTATCATGGTTTGGGTCGTTTTTGAGCTGGAGCCATTGCTCGCCTCCTCTGAAGGCCGTTAAATCGGGCTCTTCGGCGTGGTCGCGTCGGGAGAATCCTCTTCGAGCGAGTTACTGCTCAGAGTACTCCTCAGTCATCTGTTCTCCGCCATGGGCGGGATTGGGCACCAGTTTTTGGCCGCGCGAGTCCACCACGAAATCAAGCACCTCCAGAGCCACTTGCCCCAGAAGATTGGGCACCTCCTCCGGCACTTCAACCACATCGAAGTTCTCGTGCCGCCCCATCAATTCCAGCCGCACTGGCTCGTATTTGTAGCGGATGACGTCGCCGTTGGTCGTCCGTGAGCGCACGGTATCGGTTCGTTCCAAGCCCAGCTTCTTGATGACTGTGGGCTTGAGATAGAGGCGGGTGGCGCCACTGTCCACCAGCGCCTCGACTTCAACTTCGCGGGGTTTGGCCTTGCGGGTGCCAGCCGCTTTGAAGAAGGTGTCCTTCAGATTCGTGAGCTTGATCTTGACGATGACTTTGCCCATGTCCCAAGCCTCTCATATATTTGGCGAAGGGTCAATGCGTCTCTCGTACCACGGCCTCAAATCAAATGTTACCCGGCTGCGTGAGAATCCAGGTCCCAGTCCCTCCCGCTTTTCCCACAGAGGTGTAAAAACCGCATTGCCCTTGCGCCCGCGTTCGCCCAACATCCATCCATGCTGGCCCGCGTTTTGTCCGCCGCTGTCAATGGCATCGAAGCCTTCCCCGTCGAGGTGGAGGTCAATTCCGGCTGGGGGGATACAGTCATCGCCATCGTCGGGTTGCCGGATGCGGCAGTGAAGGAATCGAAGGATCGGGTCAGCACGGCCTTGACCAACTCGGGCTTCAAATTTCCGATGGGCCGGACGACGATCAATCTCGCGCCGGCTGATGTGAAAAAGGAAGGGCCTGGTTTTGATCTGCCCATCGCCATCGGGATGCTGGCGGCCAGCGACCAACTCCAGGCCGATCAATTGGACAATTTTGTCATGGTGGGGGAGTTGGCCCTGACCGGCGTGGTGCGTCCGGTCAAAGGCGTTCTGCCCATCGCCTGGCGGGCGCGGGCCGAGGGCAGCGCGGGACTGTTGGTGCCGGTGGAAAACGCGGCCGAGGCGGCGGTGGTGGACGGCTTGCAGGTCATTCCCGTCCGCGATTTGCGCGAAGCGGCGGCTTTTCTGGAAGGGGAAATAAAAATCGACCCGGCCAAAGTCGATCTCAACAAAATCTTCGAGCAGTCGTTCACGGAGGAAATCGACATGGCGGAAGTCAAGGGGCAGGAATCGGTCAAGCGGGCGTTGGAAATCGCCGCCGCCGGCGGGCATAACGTCCTGTTGATCGGGCCGCCCGGCACGGGCAAATCCATGCTGGCCAAACGGCTGACCACCATTTTGCCGCCGCTGACTTTGGAGGAGGCATTGGAGACGACCAAAATCCACAGCATCGTCGGATTGCTCAAGCCCGGCCAGGCGCTGGTCACGCGCCGTCCGTTCCGCACGCCGCACCACACGGCGAGCGACGCCGGCCTGCTCGGCGGCAATGTGAATCCAACTCCCGGAGAAATCTCCCTGGCGCACCACGGGGTGTTGTTCCTGGACGAATTGCCCGAGTTCAAACGCGGCGTGCTCGAAACCATGCGCCAGCCGTTGGAAGAAGGCCATGTGACCATTTCCCGCGCGGCGGGCAGCATGACCTTCCCCGCGCAGTTCATGCTGGTGGCGGCGATGAACCCGACGCCCGATGGCAAGATGCCTGGCGAATCGCGCAGTTCGCCGCGCGAGATTCAGAATTATCTGGGCCGCATTTCCGGGCCGTTGCTGGACAGAATCGATTTGCACGTCGAAGTGCCGCAGGTCAAATTCCGCGACATCAGCGCCGAGCGGACGGGCGAGGATTCGGCCACCATTCGCGAGCGGGTGGTGGCGGCCAGAAAAAGGCAGCAGGAACGCTTTGCCCGCAAGCGGACGATCACTTGCAACGCGCGCATGGGCTCGCGCGAATTAAAAACTTATTGTCCGCTGGATGAGGCGACCAAGGAGCTGTTGAAATTCGCCATGGCCGATTTGAATTTGAGCGCGCGCGCTTATGACCGGGTGTTGAAAGTGGCGCGAACGATCGCCGATCTGGCCGGTTCGGAAAAAATCACCAGCGACCACATCTCGGAGGCCATTCAATACCGCTCGCTGGACCGGCAGATTTGGACGTGAAAACTGAAAGAGTTACCTTTCACAGTCTTTCGCGCCAATTGAAGAACTAATTTGCCGCGAAAGAGCAAGATATGTATGATAGGTCTGAAAATGGGTAACATCGGCTACATTGTTGATAGTCAACGACTTAGCCCGCAACATTTGGTTCCTCCACGTTTTCAGTGGAATGAGGGGTGGGCTTTGGCTATGCCTTGGGCATGACACCTGAGAAACTATTTCAAGAATTGCTGGGTTTGGGTTTGAACTGGGAAGTGATCGAGAGCCGCTTTGAGCGAGAAAGTGGCACGGTCTTTTTGGAAATCCGCGAAAGGCCATCGCTCTGGGAATCCGCCCGCTGTCCCAAAGACGGCGGGCGGGTCTATTGCTATGACCATACTGAAGTGCTGACCTGGCGGCATCTGAATATCTTTCAACATCGCTGTGAGATCACCTGCCGGCTGCCGCGCGGCAAGTGCCACCAGTGCGGCCATGTTTTTCGGGTGCGCCCGCCCTGGGAAGGGTTAAGCGTGCATTTCACCAAGGAGTTCGAAGCCTTCGCGCTGCTGCGGATGCGCGAGATGCCCATGGCCAAAGTGGCCGAAATCACCGGGGAGAGCGACATGCGCCTGTGGCGGATGCTCTTTAAGCACGTGGATGGCGCTTACGCCCAAGCCGACTTTTGCAACCTCTGCTGTGTCGGCGTCGATGAGATGGGCGTGCGGACAGGCCAGGAATACATCAGTGTGTTTGCCGATCTGGTGGCCAAGCGGGTCATTTTTGCCACCGAAGGCCACGGCCAGGAAACCTGGACCGCATTCGCGGAAGCGTTGGAAGCTCACAACGGACACCGGCACGCCATCACCCAAGTCAGCATGGACATGAGCGCCGGCTACAAGAGGGGGGTCCAGGACAACTGCCGCAACGCCCAAGTGGTGTTTGACAAGTTTCATGTCCTGGCCAATGCCAGCAAGAAGGTTGACCAAGTGCGCCGGGCGGAGGTGCGTTTGGGCGGCCCAGGGGTTCGGGAGTCGCTCCACCAAAGCCAGTGGCTCTGGCGGAAGAACCCGGAAAACCTCAATCCGGAAGAACAGGCCCGGCTGGCCAAAATCAAAGAAAAGAATCTCTGCACCGGCAAGGCTTATCAGATGCGTCTGGTCTTGCGGGACATCTATCGCACTCCCGACGTCGTCGTGGCCAAAAGGCGCTTTAAGGTGTGGTGCCGCTGGGTGCGATGGGTGGCCCGGTTTTACAAGTCCTTCGTCTTCGGCCCCATGGTCAAAATGGCCAAAATGGTGGAGGACCATTTGGAGGGCATTCTGGCCCACTGGAAATGGGGTCTGACCAACGCGTTTATGGAAGGACTCAAAAGCATGTTCAGCGCGGTCAAGCGAAAGGCTCGGGGCTTTCGTTCCACCGTTTACCTCATCACGATGCTCTACCTTGTAGCCGGCAAACTCCGCCTGCCCCATGTTTAATTCCACTGAAAACGTTGAGGAACCTCGTGTTGCGGGCTAAGTCCTTGACTATCAACACTTGTTGCGGTGTTGCGGGTTTTCCGGACCTGCATGCTGAAACAGGTCAGATCCGGCCCACCGCTGATCTACGTAAATACCTGACCGACAACTACTTAATTTGAAAATGCGGAATTTTTTACTGTTTGTTTCGGGTCATTATGCTTCAGCGCAAGTTGCTCTTGAGAAAATTAAAACCGCCTTTCAAACTGAAAGGCAAAATTGCTTGTGCATTACAATTTGCAAGGTTTTTAAAAATGACCTGCGCCCTTTTGTGAATAACTTTGTGGACAAGTTTCCCTTGCCTCTCTTGCGGCCTCAGGTGTAGAAAAACATCCGGCGAAGCATGAGCACGCAGTCCATTACCGGTTGAGAGGTCATTGTCCGGGGCGTCAGGACTTATTTCGCTAGACGAACTTTAATCCCGCTTGCGGGAGCGCCTATCTCATTGTGACTTGCTTCGCCATTTTCATGCGCAGCCCTGCGCCGGCTGGGTTTCCCGCCGCGATATTGGAACGAATCAATAGCTCGATTGCACGGAGAAGAACTGGGCTGGACCGCCGACTGTTTGCGCGATGTTCACTTGGGCCGGTCCGTTGGTGCCAATGACGGCAGGGCCCAATGGCACCCAGTTGAAAAGGTCCGTGGACCAATAGACCTGGTAATTCACCCCCGGAAGGCCCTGCCAATTGAGGAGCAGGTTTGTGGGATTGCCTTTGGCTGTCAAAAATGCCGCCAGGGTGGAAACCGCGACGTAATTCTGATTGGAGATGGAAGCGGAGACATTGGTATAAGACATCGACCCCGGCAGGAACAGGAGGGCGCCGAGCGACGGCGTCACGGTGAAACTGGACCCCGGCACGAAACCGAGGGCGTAATTTCCATTCGTGTCGGTGGTGGCGGAGGACCCGGCAGAGGGCTGGAGCAAGACGCCCGCAACGGGCTGGCTGTTGGTATCCGTGATGAAGCCCTGAATGACTGGCAGTGAAATGGCGAACAGCCCCATGTACACCTGCGACATCGGCTGGCCATACAGGTCATTGATATTCGGGCCGACGGTCAACACGTAGTTGCCGACCGCGGTCTGCAGCGGGAAGCTGACGACGTAGCATGTTGAACTCGACATGGAAATCGAGAACGAAGTGAACGGCAAAGGCCCGGTGGGAGCCGTCAGCGATATGGCGGTCGCGGGGAATGAATTCGGGTTCGGAGCGTCATTGAAGTACAGGGTCACAGAGCTGACGCCGTTGCTCACAATTCCGATGGGCGAGTTTGAGAGGACTTGCAGCGGAGGAACATTGTTCGAATAGATGGTGCCGTTGGCTCCCGGGAAATCACCCCCGGCGCCGGAGGCGGTGGCGAGGCCGAAGAAGGCGTTCGCGTGGGCATAGAGGGCGATGCGTCCGCCCGCTCCGCCGCCGCCGCCATAGAGTTCGCCCGCGCCGCCATCAGCGGTAAACTGGCCATTGCCGGCCAGCGTGCCGGCTGTAACCCAAATGCTGCCGCCGGAACCGCCGCCCGAATCATCCTGAAGACCCGGTTCGCCGTCGGCACTGATCTGGCCGTCCACGGTCAGGACTCCACCGACATTGAGCCGGAGGGCACCGCCTCCCTCGGAGCCACCGGAAAGCGGTCCTCCTCCAAAGCCGCCGCCACTGCCAAAGTCCACCGGCTGGTTGGAAGAACCGTAGCTGGCGCCGCCGGGACCTGCGGCGGAGGCTCCACCCATGCCGCCATAACCCGCGCCGCTTCCATCTTGATCAACTGATTGTCCGGCGCCCGGTCCGCCGCCCTGAGAGTATCCCTCCCCATCCACGGCAATAACACCGCCTGATGCGACATTGACGTTGTTGAAAACCAACAAATCCAGAGTCGATTGGGTGGACGAAATGGTCAACAGGCCGCCCGACGCGATGGTGAGGTTGTTCAACTGCGGGAAGCTCGTTTGCGGGCAGACAATCGCGCCATCTCCGATGGTAAGGTTGAAGGGTTGAGAGGGTGTGCCGAAGGCGCTGGACAAAGGCGTGTTGGTGCCGACCACTCCACCGTTGTCCAGAAGCAATTGTCCTGTTGACTGGGTGTTGGCCGTCGTATAAATGGTTCCCGCGCCGCCTTGCGCGTATCCACCGCCGCCATAAGCGGTCATCAGCCCCACAAAGTCATTTGCAGTGTATCCGATGGAAATCCGTCCGCCGCCGCCACCGCCTCCCACATCATCGGCCCCGCTGCCGCCGTTGGCGGTGATCGAGCCAACGCCAGCCAGCGTGCCGACGGTCAACCAGATGCTTCCGCCCGACCCGCCCCCGCCTCCGAGACCGGAACCATTGCCGCCGTTGGCGGAGATTCTTCCATCCGCATCCAACATGCCGTTCACCGTGAGACGAATCGAGCCTCCGCCCGCGCCGCCAATGGAGGCCGGAGTGTAATTGTAATTGCCGCCTCCACTGCCATTGTTTATAGGTAACGTGATGGAACCATACACCGATCCACCTGCGACCAAATTCCCGGCGCTGTTTGCGCCATAACCACCGTAGCCGGCGCCACCGCACTCAGAGGTGCCAGAATGTCCCGCGCCAATGCCCGAGCCGGCAGCGTAACCGGAATTGTCGGTCACAATCCCCCCGCCCGCTTCAACCGTCGCGTTTCCGCTGACCGTGAGATTCACGTTGCCGGGATTGTTGTTGCCTGAAATGGGATTTGCCATCAACCAAGCGTTGGAACCGACCAGGAGGCTGGCAAAAGTCTCCGGCGGGTTTAGCTGGTACCCAACCGCGCCGTTGCTCAAAATTATAGCGGTGGAGGAGGAGATGGATTGAATTGGTGTGGCTGCGCCGGAGTGCCCGCCGTTGTTCAGAATGAATTGGCCGTTTTGCCCCGTGATCTGGATGTAAACTGTTCCCGCCCCGCCCCAATTTGCGCCGCCGCCGCCATAGGCGGAAATTACTCCGGCAAACAGGTTCACTGTGGGATAGATGGCGATACAACCTCCTGCTCCCCCACCGCCAATCGAGCCGGCTCCGCTGCCGCCATTGGCTGTAATCGAGCCTGCGCCGGACAGCGTGCCGGCCGCGAGCCAAATACCCCCGCCTGAGCCGCCGCCGCCCCCGAAACCTCCACCATTACCGCCGTTGGCGGAAATGGCGCCATCGACTTGCAGCAGGCCGGTTACCGTGAGGTGGAACGCACCGCCGCCGCGTCCGCCCAACGAGTATCCAGAGTACGTTCCGCCTCCGCTGCCGAGGATTTCGGGTGTCGTCTGATAATCATAAGCGATGCCACCTGTGGCGGAATTTGTAATGCTGTTTCCGCCGTTGCCGCCATGACCCGCCCCGCTGCAAGGATAATTGGGCGAACTCACGAAGGCACGCCCCGGGCCATCGCCCTGGCCTGCGGCATAACCATAAGAATCGGCGATAATGCCGCCCCCCGCTTGAATGGTTGCGCTCGAGAATGTCATTGACGCCACATATCCGGGACTGTTGCTCACCAGCAACCAGCTATTGGAACTGATCAGCACATTGCCCAAGCTCAACGAGGTGCCGGGCCAGCCCGCCGCGCCATTGCGCAAGGTCAGGTCCGTCGTACTGGAGTATGGCAGGGGCGTGGCAGGTCCGGCATGTCCGCCGCCGTCCAAAATGAGCCGGGCATTTTGTCCCGGCACTTGAATGAGAACAGTTCCCTCCCCGCCCCAATTGGCGCCGCCGCCGCCATATGCGGTGACGGTTCCGGAAAATAAATTGTTGTTGCAGGAAATGTAGATCATGCCGCCGCCGCCGCCACCGCCCAAGGCATCGGCGCCGTTCCCGCCATTCGCAGCGATGGAACCGGCGCCAGCCAGCGTGCCGACTGCAAGCGAAACGCTCCCGCCTGAACCGCCACCGCCGCCAAGCCCTGAGCCGTTGCCGCCATTGGCGGAAATGATGCCGTCCATTTCCAGTGTGCCGGTCACTGAAAGCCGGATGACGCCGCCACCGGGTCCCCCCGGCGGCAGACTCCCATAGCTGCCTCCCCCACTGCCCGGCTCGACGGGCGACGTTATGTAATCATAGGTGGTTCCTCCTGCGGCGTAGTTTCCAAAGCTTCTGCCGCCATAGCCGCCGTGTCCCCCTCCACCGCCAAAATTGGTCACGCCCAATTCATAGGTGCTTCCCTCACCAGGACCTTGCCCCCCTGCATAACCCGCAAAGTCCGCAATGATCCCGCCGCCAGCCTCAACCGTGGCATTTCCAGAAAACGAAAAATTCAGGGAATCAGCCGGTGAATAAGAGTTGAAAACAGGAGTCAACCAGCCATTTGAATTCAAATACAGATTGGCAAAGCTGACGGAGGATAGCGCTGACCCGACCGCCCCGCCGCGCACGATTAAATCCGTGGCGCTGGCCGATTGCACCGGCGTGTTCGTGCCGGCGTGTCCATCGTTGTCCAGAATGAGTTGGTTTTGGCCGGTGGCTTGAATGAGAACAGTTCCCGCCCCGCCCCAATTGCCGCCGCCGCCGCCATAAGCGGAAATCGTTCCGTCAAACAGGTTCGCTGTGGGACTGATGGCAATGCGGCCGCCGCCGCCGCCGCCGCCAATTGAGTTCGCGCCATTCCCGCCGTTGGCCGTGATGGAGCCGGAGCCGAGCAATGTTCCCCCTGTCAACCAGATGCTTCCGCCCGAGCCGCCGCCGCCGCCGGAACCCAACCCGTTGACGCCGTTGGCCGCCATGGTTCCATCCACTTGCACGATGCCGCTCATACTGGTGATTTGAATGGCGCCACCGCCAGCGCCACCGATGGAATACGGCAGAAATGTTCCGCCGCTGCTGCCAAAAGCGGTGGGATCCGCCTGGGAACCATAGGTCTTTCCGCCGGCGCCATTCGTGGGAGAACTGGCAGCGCCGTTGCCGCCGTAGCCGCCACCGCCGCAAGGAAAGAGGCTGCCATAGTAACCACCGCCAGCGCCGGGGCCTTCCTCCTCAAAAAAGTAGCCTGCGCCGTTGGCCAGCAGGCCGCCGCCAGCCTCGATCATAAGGGCGCCTGACACGGTAAGGGTTAGCGTGGTCATCGAACTGGCTTGCATCAGACCGTTGGAAGCAATGGTCAGATTCCCGACGAACCATGCGCCTGTTGGCATGACGTCCGCATCCCTTTGAATGAGCACATCAATATTCGAGTCACCAATGGCAAGCGATGTGTTGCCTCCCGATTGTCCGCCGTTATCAACGACCAGAAGTCCGTTCCCCCCCGTCAACTGCGTATAAACGGTGCCCGCGCCTCCGATGTTCGCGCCGGCCCCGCCATAGGCGGTCATCGAACCTGTGAAGCTGGTCGCACCGCATTGAATCGCGATCCGGCCGCCGCCGCCGCCGCCGCCATGAATCGGGTCGCCGCTGCCGCCAGTTGCCGTGATCGCGCCCGACCCGGAGAACGTCAGCGCCGCAAGCCAGACACTGCCGCCCGACCCGCCGCCGGAACGGGCGTTGGTGCCGTTCGCCCCATTGGCTGAGATTGAGCCATTGGCGATCACACTGCCGCCGGCCACGATGTCTATCATCCCGCCTCCCGCGCCACCGGAGCCGGCATAGCTGGAGCCGCCGCCACTGCCCAGATTGGCCGGCTGGGTGAAGGAGCCGTAAGTGGAACCGCCCACCGCGTTGCTGGAACTGGTCCCGCCGATCCCTCCGTAGCCGGCGCCGCTGCCGTCTTGAATACCTCTGGAGCTGTTGTTGCCGGCGCCTGCTCCCAATCCGCCGCCGTAGCCGTTTCCGTTCGCACTGATCGATCCCCCGGCATCCACCTCGACATTATTGCTGACAGTCAGAGTCAGTCCCGCGGGCGCCGTTGAAAGCAGCACCTCGTAGCTCACCAGGACAGTCGCGCCGTCCGGAATGCTCGAGTTGGTCGTCCGCTGCAATTGGGTCAGAATGCCATCCGGGCTGGATAGCAAATAATCCACCTCGTTGGTGTAATTGGTCGTTCCGGTGGAATCGGTCACTGCAACGGTGGCCGTGATGACATTGGAATTGAGCAACGTCGCCGGGTTGGTGCCGCTCAGGACCTGGGATTCGTTGGTAATAAAGAGCAGATTTGAGATGGTGCCGCCTGGATAAAACGAGTGTGTGAGCACGCCGCCCGCGGCCACCAGCACGCTCGAAAAAGCATGCGGACCGTCCACCGTCAGTGTGCAGTTGGTCACGACAATGGCTGTTCCATCATAATTCGTGTTGCCCACGCCGATGCTCGTGTTGTTGGTAAAAGTTGTCGCGAAGGCCGGAACGCAGGCCAGGGCGATGAGGCCCGCAGTCAATGCGCGGCGAGTTTGGGGAAAGAAGGGGATAAATGGATTTGCTCTCATAAAATGATTCGGCCTTTCTGTGTTGGCAATCATCCTAGTAGTGATTCTTCTGGAAACGCGCTGAACAACAAGCATATCTTCTGCCATGAAGGCCTTCTGCGGGAATTTCACCCCGGTTTCTGCAATTCCGACGCCACAGCTTGCGTAAATTTCGCGCATTATGCGTGAAAAGGACGGACGGACTTTTCAGGCAAGAAAGGAGGTTCTTCCGTGGGAGACGATCCAGCAATTCAAGAGAGGCAAAAAATCGGTTGACAAAACTGGCTTCGATGTCTATTAGCAGCGTCATTGTTTTAATGATACACAAGCGGTGGGGTTGTTCCGAGGGCGCTTGTTGCATGGGTGGTTTGCCATGAAAGATCAACTTCAGGACCAGTTGCACTTGCCCGGGATGGACCCGTTGCAGGGCAAAAAGCTTTTCGTCCGCAAACGGGATGGGCGCATCGAGGAGTTCAACGAGGCGCGCATTTGCCTGGCTATCGAGAGCGCGTTCAAAGCGGTGGAGGGCATTGGCCGGGATGCCAGGCTGACCGGGCCTTTGCAGGCCGCGGTCAGAAAGTGCGCCGATGTGGTTGTGGAGCGGATGTTGAGCCGCGCGGTCCGGGGCGAGCAATTGGAAGTGGAACGGATTCAGGATGCCGTGGAGGAGCAGTTGATGTTGGATGGCCATTTGGCGGTGGCACGGCGTTATATCCTTTATCGGGAGAAGCGCCGCCAGGCCCGGGCTGAACGCGAGGGGCGCGCCGCGCCTCCGGCCAAAGAGACGCCGCCCATGGAAAGCCCGCCGGGGGCGGCGCGTTCGTTGCTGCAAGAGATTTACAGGCAAGCATTGCCGGGAGCGCCGTGCGACAAGGAATTGGAGGCGGTTCACCGCGGGCATTTCAGCGCTTACATCCAGGAGGGGCAGTATTTGAAAGTGCTTTCGCCGGAATTGCCGGGTTTTGATTTGGAACTGCTGGCGGGCACCCTGCGGTTGGAACGGGATGAATTGTTTGCCCCGGCCGGCTTGAAGGCGCTGGATGACGATTACCTGCTGCGCGACAACGGCCGGCGCATCGAGACCCCGCAGTATTTCTGGATGCGCGTGGCCATGGGGCTGGCTTTGAACGAGGGCGAAGAGCGCAACGCGCGCGCGGTGGAGTTTTACGAGGCGCTTTCCACTTTCCGTTTCGTGCCGTCGGAGCCGGTCCTTTGCCACGCGGGCACGGTTGAGCCGCGGTTGGTCACCTGCTTCGCCGCGACCAATCGGAGCGGTCTGGAACACGTCAGCGCGCAAGCCGGGGCCGGCATGGAGCAGCGCGCAAAAACAGGTTTGACCTGTTCCTGGCTGGAGCCGTGGCACATCGGCATTTGGGATTTTCTGCAACGCCCGCTTCCGGGCGGCCCGGAGTGGAACCATGATTTGAACAAGGCGTTGTGGGTGCCTGATTTGTTTATGAAACGGGTTCGCCAGCAAGGCCGCTGGACGCTGTTCGAACCAGGCGAAGTTCCCGATCTTCATCAGCAATTCGGCCGCGCTTTCGAGAAACGTTACCTCCAATATGAACAAAAGGCGGACCGCGGCGAAATGCGCGGTTTCCAGCGGATCAACGCCGCCGAGCTTTGGCAGGAAATGCTGGCGTCGCTGGCTCAAACCGGCCAGCCCTGGCTCGGGTTCAAGGACGCGGCCAACGTCCGTTCGACCCAGGACCACGCGGGCGTGGTGCATGGGGCCAGTGTTTGCACCGCCATTTTGCTCAACACCTCGCCGCTGGAAGCCCCGGCTTGCAGTCTCGGTTCGGTCAATCTGGCCGCGCATCTGGCCGGAGACTCTCCCGTTCCGCTGGACGTCCCGCTTTTGCGCCGCACCGTCGGCGCCGCCATGCGGATGCTTGACAACGCGATTGACATCAGTTCCTATCCGGACGAGGCGGCGCGGGCCGCGAGCCGGGAACATCGTCCGGCGGCCTTGGGGATTCTGGGTTTCCAGGATGCGCTGGATTGGCTCAAGGCCGGCTACGCCAGCGCGGCGGCGGCGGATTTCGCCGATCGGAGTATGGAAATCATTTCCCACTGCGCCATCCTCGCCTCCGCCGGCCTGGCCCGGGAACGCGGCGCTTATCCCAGTTACGCGGGATCAAAATGGAGCCACGGCCTTTTGCCGGTGGACACGCTGGCTCTGCTGGCCGCCGAGCGCGGCATGGCGGTCGATGTTGATTTATCCATGACACAGGATTGGGACATGGTTCGGGAGGTGGTCCGGCGCGACGGCCTGCGCCATTGCACCACCACGGCCATCTCGTCCACGGAGGCCGGCTCCAGGATCACCGGGGCCAGTCCCTCGATCGAACCCGCCGCACAAGGGAATGAGCGGACGGTTTTTGAAATTGGGCCGCAATGGCTGATCGAATGCGCGGCCCGCCGCCAAAAATGGGTGGATATGAGCCAGGCGCTGACCCTTTATGCCGCGGACCCCGATCTGGCGGCACTGGCGGACATTTGCATGCAAGCGTGGGAAAAAGGATTAAAGACCACGCGCCAGCTTGCTTCGCCGCCGCGCCTTCCGGACCGCACGCCGCAATTGGGGGTCCAATCCGAAGTGGACAGCCAGCGCCAATCCATCACGCCCCCGCGGGCCGTCCGGGCCGGGCCGGAAACCGTCGCGGCCAAATGACCCCGCGGCAGAGGTTAATTCTGGCTCGGGCCTGCCACCAGCATCATGCCGATCTGTTTGGAAATCTCGGCGGCCGTATCCACATCGCCGGCAAAGTTGCCGCGGGCTTGCACGGTCACTTCCGAGATTCTGCCGTCGACATCCGCGACCTTCACCCAGACGGTGTGCTGGTTGATTTTGGCCTCGAAGGTATTGTTGACGGCGTTATCCACCAGCAGTTTGCCGTTGCGATTGAGCACGACGCGGGTGGCGGCGGCCAATTGCGCGACAGGCCGCGCATAGCGGCTGACAATGCGGTCCTTGGTGATCGGCCATCCTGCCACGCTGTGGCCATCCTCGGTGCCGACGCAACCGGGCAGGAGAACCAGACAGGCGGCAAGGGCTGAAAATGACAAGAATTTAATCTTCATGGCGGTTACTATGCAGTTAACCCATCCCCTCCCGTCAAGCTTTTTGCGAACTTCTTCTGGTGCTCGTGGCTTTAATCAGGCCTTTGCCGAGTAATACGCCAGCGCCTTGCTTATCCCCTCCCTGAATCCAATCTTGTGTTCAAACCCAAGTTGCTTCTGTTTGGCTGTATCTCCACCGCGGGCGAACACCCCGGCGGGTTTATCGGAGAGACCCTTGACCTCCGGATCAAAACCCAGGAGGTTGGCCGCCAGGCGCGCGAATTCGATGAAACTGGTGTAAATGCCAGTGGACAAATTGATGGCGCCGCCGTCATCAATCTTGTCCATTGTGGCCAGGACGCCGTCGATGCAGTCTTCGATATGGATGAAGTCCCGCATTTGCGTGCCGGCGCCCCAAACGCTGAGCGTGCGCGCGCCCTGGTTGGCAAGCACGCGCTTGCAGATGCTCGGGAACGGATAAGCGTCGTCCTGGTCCTCGCCATAGCCGGAAAAGGGCCGGTAGCAAACAGACTTCAGGCCATGTTTCTCGCAGCCCAAACGGGCCAGGTATTCATTGGTAAGCTTGGCCCAGCCGTAAGTCATGTCAGGCATGCCAATGTCCCCTTCAAAGGAGATCATGTCCTCCTTCAGGAGCACGTAATAATCGGAACGCTGCAGTTTGACCGGATAGGCCGCGCTGGAACTGAAACAGACGCTCTTGCGCGGAGCCGCGACCCTGGCCCATTGCCAATAGGCCGCGTCGATGGCCAGGTCTTCCGCCACCGCCAGGGGATTATTCTCGATCATCAGCCGCCCGCCCACCATGGCCGCAAGGTGAAAGGCGCAATCAAAGTCTGAATCCTTCACACGCGCGAACCAGGTCCGGCAGTCCTCGTGGTGAAAATGGAAATTGGCGAAGTCTCGAGGGTCGAACAGCGGCCAGCCGGCGTCCGGCGCGATGCCGCCGGTGTAGGGCGCGATGCAGTCCACCGCATGCACTTCATCTCCGGCGGCAAGCAACCGCCGCACCAGATGCCGTCCGACAAACCCGGCGGCGCCCGTTACGAGAACCTTACGCATGATTGAAATGTCTGCGGTAAAGGTCAAAAGCCCAGGCCGACCGGCCCGGCAGATAGTTCAGAATCGACTCAGGCTCGCCGGGCAGGCCTTCGACGATCTGCAAGTTGTGTTCGTAGCCCAAATACTCCTGCCGCATGTCCACAACCAGGTCGTGGACGTTGCGCTTTTGGTAAACGGAGGCTTTGTTGTACACCACCTTTGCGCCCTTGGCCTGGAGATAGTAGGACGCCCAAATATCGTCCATGCGCCCGACATGCGGAAACATAAAGTAATCTTTCAGCAACGCGCCGCGCATGAAGGTGTTTTGGGAATTGAACGGCCCCATTTTGTTGGCCGCCAGCGGAAACCGGCCCGGATCGAAATCACATTCCGGCGCGTGTTCCATGCGGCAAACCGCGTCAATATCCGGGTCCCCGTTCCAAAAATCAGCCTGAACATCCACCCGGATTTTCCGGCGGCTTTTCCGATCATAGTTCCGTTTGGGGAGAAGCTGGAGCGGGTAACCGCGGTGCCACAGGCGGGGGTGATTGGTGGCGCCGACCGGGTCGAACGCCGGCAGGCCGGTTTCATAATAGTTGACTTCCGTCTCCGTGCCGACCAGGAGATTTGCGCCCCAGCCCGGCAGGGGAATATTGTCGTCGTCCACCAGCGCAACAAGGTCGGCCTTCATGTCGTAAGCCCAAAGCAGGCCGAAGTTGCGGCGCTGGACGGAGTTCCAACCGATGGCTTGGGAGAGTGCGGGGTCGTATTTCTCCTGCTCCTCGGGCGTGACGTAAGCGCCGCGGCTCAGATGATAATCCCGCGGGGTCTTCTTGTCTCCGATGACGACTAATTCCCAGTCTGGCATCGCCTGAAAGGCGTCGATGGCCTCGGTGGGAGGATTAATGGTGGTGGTGACGATGACTTTTTTCATAATTTGGATTTTAAAATGGAACGGCGCGAGGCGAACCGGGTGAGAAGGCCGGTTTTGAAGTATTCGAAATTGCGGAAGAACGGATTCTGCGATTCGCCTTCGATGCGGGCGTGCCAGGTGGTGGAAATCTCCGTCACGGGCACCCCCAATCGCAGGGGTTTGACGACAGCTTCCAAACTAAACGGATGGCGCAGTTCCTCCCATTGGATGGCTTGGACGAGTTTGGTCGGGAGAATACGGTACCCAAAGGTCATGTCGGTGAGGTGGGTGCCGTAGAGAATGGAGAAGAAGCGCTGGAACAACCAGTTGCAGATCAGTTTGATCTTCGAGTAACCGTGGAACTGGCCGGGAATCAGCCAGCGGGACGTGGCGACAATGCCGCCGGGATTCTTGCGCGCCGCCTCAATCAATTGCCCCACGTATTTTGGATCGGTTTCCAAGTCGCTGGCCATCATGATGACATGACTGCCGCGGGAAATGTCGAACGCATCGCGCATGGCCCCGCCGAGGAAAGGCAGTTTTTGATGAAGCACCACCACCAGTTCGCCATACTGTTTTTGGAGTTCGGCAATGACAGCCATCGATTCCGGGATGGTCTTTTTGCAGACCACAATCAGGATTTCCCGAATACATTCCCTTGGCACGTCGCGCAGGATGATATCCATGGTTTGCCGCAGCGATATGGTTTCATTGATCACCGGCAGAATAATGGTCACCGAGGTCAATTGCGCAGTCGGCGGATAATCACTCATCTTTCATCAGGGTTTCCATTTAAAGGGTGCGAGTATGACTGGAGCGCCTCCCGCCCGGCAAGAAAAAATTCTGCATCAGGCCCGGCCGCCCGGCCGCTCTGTCGTCAGCCATTATCCGGGATAGTGCATTTTGTTCCGCGCGGTATGGCGGTTGGCACGATACCATTCGACGGTTTTGGCCAGTCCATCGCGCAACGAAGTGCGCGGCTCCCAGTTAAGTTCCTGTTTCGCACGGGAGACATCAAACAGACGGCGACTTTGACCATCAGGACGAGAGGCATCCCATCGAAGCTTTCCTTTGAAGCCGGTGACATCAACCAGAGTGGCCACCAAATCGAGAATGCTGGTTTCCCGGCCGGAAGACATGTTGACAAGTGTCGGAGATTGCAATTTCTCGGCGGCGACGATCATGCCTTCAGCCACGTCGCCAGCGTAGACAAAGTCTCGTGTAGGACGGCCGCTGCCCCAAACTTCAACGACTGGTTGGTTGGTTTCCACCGCCTCAACAAATTTACGCACAAGAGCGGGCACCACATGAGCCCCTTCAAGATCAAAATTATCGTAAGGCCCGTAGATATTGCCAGGAATGACAACTATCGAGTTGAATTTGTGTTCGGACCAATAGGCAACCGACTGGATGTGCAACATCCGCTTGGCCAGCGAATAGGGCGCGCTTTCCTTTTGCGGAAGGCCGGACCACAAATCGGTTTCCTTGAGCGGCAGGGGCGCGTGCTCGGGGTAGCCGCATCCGGCGCCGGCGGAAACCGCCAATAACGCTCCTGCGCGTTGGGCGTAGTGAAGGGTGAGCACACCCATCATCAAATTATTGTAAAAGAATTGCGCCGGATGAGCTTTATTGGCGCCAATGCCGCCAACCAGGCCGGCGAGGTGGAAGACGGCCTGGGGTTTGGCAGTGTCAAACAACCGGCGAACCTGGTCTTCCTTGGTAAGATCCCAATCTTTGCTGCGCACAAGGAAAAGATTGGAGCATCCTTTTGCCCGCAGCTTTTCGACCAGATGGCTCCCCAGGAAGCCATATGCTCCAGTGACAAGAATTCGTTTGTCTGTAATATTCATAATGCAAATGTCCTTTTCCCGGTTTCTTCAAATCGCCTCTGACGGAAACTTTTCGCGATTGTTATAGATAATCTTGCTGCCGTCCACTTCAAATTCAAACGGAACCCGCAGCAAAGGCTTCAGGCTTTCATGGATGACCGGCTGCCGCTCCGGAGGCGCAAAAAGCAGCATGAATCCGCCGCCGCCCGCACCGAGAATCTTTCCACCCAGGGCGCCCGCCGAACAGGCCACATTATAGATATTGTCAATCGCGCCGGAGGTGATGGAAGGGGACAAGCTTCGCTTCAGGCACCAGCCTTCGTGAAGCAACCGGCCGAACCCGGCAAGGTCCTGCTGGCGAAGGCTTTCCAGCGCGGCATCCACCAGTTCGCCAAGCGACCGCACGTCCCGCCCCCTGTCAACAAATGCAGGCGTATAAGCTTTTGCGATTTCCGAGGCGATGCGTTCCGTGCCTGTGAAGTAGAGCATCAAGTGGCTGCTCAGGGCGGATAAAAAGTCGGGGGAAAGTTGGAGCGGTTTCACAATGAACGTGTCATTTGGATCAAACTGGATGTGGTTCAGCCCGCCATGCGCAACCGCGACCTGATCCTGGCTGCCGACGGTTTCTTTCATCATTTCGCGTTCCACGTAAATCGCCTCCAGCGCCAACTCCCGCGGTGTGATCGCCCTGCCTTTTAACGCGTGCAGCGCGTGCAACAAGCCCACGGCAAACGCTGAGCTTGATCCCATCCCGCTGCGCGCCGGCAGGTCGGCATCGTAGTGCAACTCCACGTCACCCTCAATATGATGGTAGCGCAGGATCTCGCGAAAGCCGGGGTGTTGAATTTCGTCAACCGTCTTGCAATGCTCGACCTGCGAGTAAGCCAGGCGGATGCGATGGTTAAAGAACGGGGGCAGTTGCCGGGCTGATATGTAACAAAATTTATCAATGGTGGTTGAAATGACCGCTCCGCCATGATGGCGGTACCATGCGGGATAATCCGTCCCCCCGCCGAAAAAGCTGATCCGCAATGGAACTCGAATAATAATCATAACTTGGGTTAAAACCGGGCGGTGTTCTGCCGGACAAAGTTTTCCGCCTGCGCCAACGTTTCCGGGGTTCCAATGTCAAGAAAAGAAGCATTGCATTTTACAACACACAGACGTTTGCCTGCACTCAATAACGCCGGGAACAGCTCCGTTTCAAAACTTAAAGGACGTTTCCCGGCCGCCTGTTTCACGATCGGCGATTTTAGAAGGTACACGCCTGCGTTGACCAATCCCCCGCCTGATTGTTTTTCGAGAAACCGCCGCAGCCAGCCCTGGCTGTCTGTTTCCAGCGTTCCGAATCGCGAAGCGTCGGCCAGTTCAACTGCCAGCATTCCGCCATCCGTGTCCGGGTCCTCCGCAAGTCTAAGTAATGGTTTCAACGCGGTAACAACAAGCGAGTCTCCATTTAATACAAGCCAGGCTGAAACCGGCCGGTCGAAATGCGCATGAGAGCACGCATTGAGAAAACCACCCGCCGTTCCAAGGGGGACATTCTCGCGCACATATTGCACTTTGAGGCCCACAGGAGGATTACTTGCATAATAGGTTTCGATAACTTCTGATAAATATCCAGTGGACAACACCACCTCAGATAATCCCTGCCGGCGCAGATAAGCCAGCACCCAATCCAAAAAAGGCCGGCCCGCGACAGGCGCCATGGGTTTTGGAACATCAGGCAACAGATGTTTGATCCGGGTTCCATAGCCACCCGCAAGGACAACCGCCGCAATTTTTTCGTTTCCAGACATCCATCAATTGATCGGCAAACCTGGATCAAGAATCAAACGTTTGAATAAATGGAGTTTCTCAGAATGGTGTATCCTTTGATTAATTCCTCAATCCCCCGATCCAGGCTCCATTCCGTTGAATATCCCGTGGCCAGAATCCGTTGGTTCGAGACAATATAATCCCGCTTGTCCGGATCTTCGCCGATGGGTGCCTGAAGGAAAACAAACGCCGGAAGATGCTTTCGGATTAACTCGCACAGTTCCAACTTCGACAAGTTGGCTTCTTCCAGCCCGACATTGTAAGGCCGCCCTTGCATGGACTCAAAATGCTGAAAGGCATGCAGGAACACCCTGACCACGTCGCGGATGTGAATATAATTGCGCTTGAAATGCCCCTCGAAAACCACCACGGCGCGGTCCGTCACGGCGCGATGGACAAAGTCGTTCACCAACAAATCCATCCGCATTCGCGGGGACATCCCGAAAACCGTGGCGAGTCGAAGACTGATGCTGTTGCCGCGATCCAACACCGCTTTCTCCGCGTTCATCTTTGTCAGACCATACAAGGAAATCGGTTTGAGAGGCGTTTCTTCCGTACACAACTTGCCCTTTTCCCCGATTCCATAACCGCTGTTGGTAACCGGAATGATGATGCGTTGGTCTTTGGAGGCGAGGCGGCAAAGCATCCGCACCGCATCTTCATTGGTCGTTTGCGCGCCAATCGCATCTTGCTTGCAAAGCGGCATGCCAACCAGGGCGGCCAGGGGAATGACAACGTCTGCCTTGGCTAACAGCGGCTTGATGACATCCACGTCACGGCAGTCCCCTCGTGTCACTCCAAACCCTTTATAATGGCAGCAATCCAACAGTGAATTCTGTTTGAAAAGGAAGTTATCCAGTATGTGGACCTTATGACCCAGTTCCAAAAGCGCCGGTGTCAAGACAGAACCGACATATCCAGCTCCACCAGTGATTAAAATATTCATCAGGGTCTGTGGCATAATCTCCGGCTGATTTTGGGCCAATTCAGGTTTTTTGCAAGCTTTTTCCCTGACGAGTTTTCGGACGTCACCGGCGCGCCCTTGGGCGGGGGCGGGGCGAGTCCGTTGCGCATGGCAGGCAGTTTGATCTTCGAGTATCCATGGTTTGCCGCAGCGATGCGCTCTCGTTCATCACCGGCGGAAAATTTCACCAGCCAAATTTCCTTGCCTTCAGGTTGGGGCTGCCCACAATAAAGCCATGAATAAGGAAATTGTCCCGGCCGTTTGGTTCAACTCAAAGGAGGAGCGGCACCCATGAGGACCCAAATCGCATCCCGATGCATTCCATTGTTGGCCATTGGGATCGTGCTCGTGGCTTGCCTGAGACATGGCGCCGGGTTGACACCCGATACGTTGGGCTACCTGGGAGTGGCAGGGAACATCAGGACATCGGGTGCTGTTTTGGATTTTCTCGGGCAACCGTTTACCATCTCGCCTCCTCTCTACCCGTTGATGCTCGCTGCGGTCGACAAGATCACGGGCGGCAACGTCATTCCCGCGCTGCCCTGGCTCGACAGCGGCCTGTTTTGCGTGGCCATCTTCCTTTTTGGGTGTTTGGCGCGGCGAATTCTGGGCCAATCCCCCCTTGTGCCTGTTCTATCCCTTCTGGCCGTGGTTTCCACTCCTTTGGTTGATTGCGCTGTTTTTGCCACTACAGAGATGCCTTATATCATTGTCACTCTGGGCTTCATGATCCTGCTGATTCAATACTGCGCCGACCCCAAGACTTCCACGCTCACGGCCCTGATCGCCGTCACGTCACTGGCGCCTCTTATTCGCTACCCAGGCGTGACGTTGATTGCGGCCGGCGCGATTATCCTATTCGTGGCGCCTCCACAACCGCTGAAAAAACGGCTGTGCGCCGTCCTCTTATTTGGGGCCTTCTCCAGCGTGCCGCTGCTGCTCTGGTTGACGCGCAACTATCATGTGGCACACAACCTCACGGGCGAGCGCGCCACCTCGATGTTTTCATTGCCGCAGACCATCGGATTTGCCGTATGCACGGTCGTCGGCTGGTTCCTGCCCAAACGGTGCCAACTTCTGCCGCATTACACAGAGGCCGCCACGACGGTCATGGCGTTGGGTATCCTCGTCCTGTGCATTCCAGGCTTGCGCCGCCGTCTGTTGGAACAGAGGCTCCCTCAAACCGCGGGTGCCAACAAAGTCGGCATTGCTGTCGTCGCCGTTGTTTTCGCCGCCCTTTCGGCTTTCTTAATCATCACATCCACCACGACGGCTATTGATATCATCGGGGACCGGCTGATGGCCCCGGTTTATCCATGCTTCTTGTTGTTGCTGGGCGGGGCGGGGTTTCGGCGTCCGGTGAAATATGCTTTCCTGGTTCTGCTGCTGGCAGTGTCACTCCTTAAGAGCGGGAAAGTGGTCTGGGATTCCGCATTGTACGGGAAGGGTTACGCGGCGGTTCAGTGGAAGCAAAGCGCACTGCTTCGCTACGTTACAACCTGGCCGCACCGCAGCCAGATCTACAGCAATATCCCCGATGTGATCTATTTTAGGACCGGCGAGAGAGCTCAATGGATCCCGCACAAATACGTCAACCACATGACACGCCAAAGATGCGGCCCGCCTTCCCATTCCCTCGTTGAGCAGATGAAATCGGACTTCATCGTTTATTATCAATCGGGGACCAACGTTGTTTACCCTTTTCTCTACTCGCCCGATGAATTGAAACAATGGCTGACGCTCAAAGAGATCGCTGTTTTTGACGATGGAAAGATTTATCAGATAGTGCAATGATAAAGATTGAGGTCAGGAGCGGCTGAGAAAAATGCGCTGCCTGTCCGGCGGGAATTCTATGGATCGATTGACAGTCCCATCCCGGCCCTTGTGTGTGGACATGGACGGAACGTTGCTGGAAACGGATACGATGAATGAATTAATCGCCTCCTTTCTGCGCACGGACTTCTGGCGGTGCTGGGCGCTGGTCCTTTGGCTTTTGCGCGGCAGGGCGCACTTCAAGCGCCGCCTGGCCGAGGAAGCGGTCTTGCGGGTGGAGCTTCTTCCGGCGCATCAGGATTTTGTCCGCTATCTTGAGGAGCAGCATGCAGGCGGGCGGACTTTGGTGCTGGCCAGCGCCTCCGATGAGAAGATCGTCCATTTGGTGGCGGAGCGTTTCAAGATTTTTTCCAACGCGCTTGGCAGCGACGGAAAAACCAATCTCAGAGGCGAGGCCAAGCTCAAGCGCCTGACCGAACTTTTCGGACCCAAAGGTTTCGATTACGCGGGCAATTCATCCTCCGATCTGCCCGTCTGGCGCGGGGCCGCCGAGGCGATTGTGGTCAATGCCAGCCGCGGCGTGGAGCGGCGCGTCCGGGAAGTGGCGACGGTGGCGCGAACATTTCCCAGGCGCACGGGACATCTTGCATCATTGAAGCGCTTGCTGCGGCGTCATCACTGACCGTTAATCCCGGAAATTCAGAAAACTGACATCTGAGACAACATCAAATGATGGCATGGCAAAATTGCAGACCGATGCTCCGCAAATTCACCCGCAAATTCAAATGGCCTTGACAATGACGAGCGCCCCAGTCCATCGTGTTGGGATGAGTATGGATGAACCAAAGAATCCGCCGGGGATAACTGCCTCGAACAGGCTTCAGCAGGTCAAAGATCGAATTGGCTGTTCCACGTTGACATTCAAAGAGTTGCCGCTGATCGAGGCGCTTGATAAGATAGCTTCACGAGGTTTTCATGCTGTCGATATCGGGATAGTTCCCGGCTATTGCTGTCATCTCGAACCAACTACTTGGACGAGCGACAACAGCGCGCGGTTGTTGGATGATCTGGCCATGCGGCAATTGAGGGTTTCCACCCTGAATGTCTCAACTGATCAATTGCCTGCTCGAGATGAGAATGAGCGGTGGGATTTTATAGCCAAGTGTTTGAAAATCGCGGCCCAATTGCGAGCCTATACAGTGACCATTTCGACCGGGGCTCCCGCCAAAGAAAGCAATTGGCTGGGAATGGCCAACGGGTTGGCCGGGAGAATCCGGCTCCTAGCCGGTCAGGCGGAGGACGCCGGCATCCGTTTGTCTGTCGAGGCTCCCCATGCTGGGGCGCTGGCCGAAAACTACGCCGGAGCGGAGCGCCTTTTTCAAGTCATCGCCGACCCGAGGGTTGGATGCACATTTGACACCAGCCACGGCCAAAGGGAGGATTCCTGTCCGCTGAAGGAAGGCATCCACCGCGTCGGCGCGGAAATCGTGCATGTCCACCTGCGGGATGCGCTTTACAAGAGGATCGACGTGACACCGGGAAAAGGCGCCTGTGACTATCTGCCGTTTATCCAGGCGTTGCTTGAGCGCGGTTACAAAGGGGATTTCAATTTCGAACTGGAGTGTCATGGCCTCACGACAGAGCAGATGGCCGCTGAACTGGAATTTGCGCGGGATTATTTGCATGCTCTGGTGGATCAGAAGCCGTTGCCGGCCCGGTTTCTGGCTTGGAAAAACAAGCGGTTTCAATTCCGCCAAATGCTGGCCTGGGCCATTCGGGATCCGAGAACTTTCATCCTGCAAAGACCGCGTCTCAAAGCCATGCTCAAACCTGTGCTCAAACCTTTTGCAAAGGCATTCTACTACGCTTTGCCCGTTCCGTACACCCGGTATGAAGTCAGGTGGCGGAAACATTTAGGGGTGGGGCCCC
>Ga0326727_10007236_pt1 | contig 29545 bp, 29 predicted proteins | sample MB2enrmetagenome_FD_207643 | JGI IMG/M metagenome (GOLD analysis project Ga0326727, IMG submission 207643) | Lab enriched peat soil microbial communities from McLean, Ithaca, NY, United States - MB29MY | ecosystem: Environmental > Terrestrial > Soil > Wetlands > Peat | place: USA: New York... | reverse complement strand
GCGCTCGCCCGCAGGTCGCTCGCAATGACCCCTGCCCCGGTCAACTGCTTCGCCCCCGCCACCATCGCCTGGCGTCCGTTCAAACGGATATTCGCTCCCATGCGAATCAGTTCCTGCGCGTGCATAAACCGGTTTTCAAAGATGGTTTCGGTGATGATCGCGATCCCATCGGCTTGCGTCATCAGCGCCATATACTGCGCCTGTAAGTCGGTGGCGAAGCCGGGAAATTCCTCCGTCGTGATGTCGATGGAGCGCAGCTTATCCGGCGCCGTCACGCGTAGCGTCGATGCGTCTTCCCGGTCCACGCGCGCGCCCGCCTGCTGCATCTTTTCGATCAGCGCCTGCACGTGCTCCGGAACGCATCGCGTGATTCGCAGATCCCCGCCTGAAATGGCCCCCGCAATCAGATAGGTTCCGGCCTCAATGCGGTCGGCTATGATCTCATGCGGCGCCGGAGTCCCGTGCAATCGCTCCACGCCCTCGATGCGAATCGTCGACGTACCCGCGCCTTCAATCTTCGCGCCCATGGAAATCAGCAGGCTGCAAAGATCGCCCACCTCCGGCTCGCGCGCCGCGTTCTCCAGCACCGTCTCGCCCTGAGCCAGCGTCGCCGCCATCACCAGATCTTCGGTGCCCGTTACCGTGATGCGATCGAACTTGATCCGTGCGCCCCGCAAACCATCCGGGGCAACCGCTTCGATATACCCGTATTCCTGCTTGATGGTCGCGCCCAGTTGTTCGAGACCCATCAAATGCAGATCGATGGGCCGCGCGCCAATGGCGCAGCCGCCCGGCATGGAAACCCGGGCACGGCCGGCGCGTGCCACCAGCGGACCCAGAACCAGGCTCGACGCCCGCATGGTCTTCACCAGTTCATACGGCGCCTCCGGTGAAACAATCTGTTTCGTCTGCGCCCGCAGCACATCGCCGGAATCATCCACCACGCTGCCGATATCCACCAGCAGGCGCTGCATCGTCTTGATGTCGCGCACGCGCGGCACCCGCGTCAACTCAACCGTTTCTTCAGTCAGCAGAACGGCGGCCAGCGCCGGCAATGCGGAGTTCTTCGATCCATTCGTTTCGATGGATCCATGGAGCGGCTCCCCGCCCTCAATGACAAATTTGTCCATTTGTTGTCTTCAGTGCTTCCGATATGCGGCCGCGGCTTTGCGCGAGCAAATCTTCGGCCGCCTTCTTTTCAAGTCCCGTTCGGGCCATCAGGATGGCCGTCTTTACGACGTTGCCGGAACGTTCCAGCATAAGCGCGGCTTCCCCATCCGTTACGCCCGCGGCATCGCGCACAATGCGCCGCGCACGATCCAGCAGTTTCTCGTTCCGCGGCTGCACGTTCACCATAAGGTTGCCGTAAACATGGCCGCTGCGGATCATACTCCCGGTGGTCAACATATTCAATACCAGTTTCGTCGCAGTACCGGCCTTCATGCGCGTGGAGCCTGTGACAACCTCCGGCCCGCACAGCGGTGTGATGGCGATGTCCACCGCGGCCGCCAGTTCCGAACGCGGCGTACAGCTGATTCCTACCGTCACAGCGCCCAGTCGCCGTGCTTCCAGCACCGCCCCCAAAACATACGGCGTTCTTCCGCTGGCCGCGATTCCCACCAGTACATCGGAACCTGTAAATCCGCGCGCGGTCAAATCACGGACGCCCGCAGCCGGGTCATCTTCGCTCGCCTCGGCCGCGCGCGCCAGCGCGGCTTCCCCGCCGGCGATGATCCCCTGCACCTGCGAGGGCGGCACGTTGAAGGTCGGCGTGCATTCCGACGCATCCAGCACACCCAGCCTGCCGCTGGTGCCGGCGCCGATGTAAAAGAGACGTCCGCCGCGTTCGAAAGCTGCTGTGACCGCGTCCACCGCCTTCGCGATGTTTGGGATTTCCGCTCTCACCGCCCCAGCCACCTTGGCGTCTTCTTCGTTGATGATCGCCAGCATCTCCGCCACCGGCGCCTGGTCGATCGCTGCCGATGCCGGATTGCGCTGCTCGGTCAACAGCCGCTCCAATTCCATCCGCTCCACTTCAATCAATGCAGCGTCTCCACGTATTGCCCCGTGGTGGCGTCTACAACAATGGAAAATGAACTGGATCCCGCCGTCTCACCCCACAGGATGTGCCACGCCGTTCCGCGGTATTTTCCGTTCTGCTGCTCCAGTTGATAGGTGATGTTCATGTCCGGATGCTTGGCGATGAAGTCCGCGCCTTTCTGCGCCGCTACTTCATAGGCCTGAACGGAATCCGTCTTGGCGTCGCTGATCATGAAAGGAACCGTGTATCCATGGGGGCCCCAACTCTCCGGCCTGCCCTTTTCTACTCCCTTGGGAAGGCTTACCGATTCGTCCGCCACGGAAAACGTGCACGTAATGGATTGCTGCAGCGACGGCGACACCAGAATCGCCTGCCACGCGCCCACTTTTCCCGGCTGCGGCTTTACGTCGGAAACCGGTACGCTGGTCAATTGATAAATCTGCGCGTCAGGCGCCCAGGCTTTGGAAGCCGTGTACATCTGATACAGCGCATGCAGCCCGCTGACCGGCTCCACGGGAGCAGCTTCTTTCTTGGCTTCCGGTTTTGCATCCGGCGCGGGCGTTGACCCGCAGGCGCCCAACAAAATTGTCAAAGCGAATACACTGACGCGGAGTTTCACAATCCCTACATTGTAACGGGATGTGAAATAATACGAAAAGATTAGGAGTGATGCATGCGTTCGCTCTTTCTGATTATTTCCGTCTTCGTCCTCAGCATTTCTTCCCCGGCGCAGTCGAGCATGTCCGCGACATGGAGCAACACTTCGCCACCCTCTCCCGGAATCAACACAGGCCAGGCTAACCCCTCTTCCACCATTGGCCCGTCTTCCAACTCGATCTACCTTCATGGCCGCGTGGTGATGGATGACAACTCTGAACTGCCCATGAATGTCGTGATCGAAAAGACATGCAACGGACACACCAGCGCCCTCACCTACGCCGATCGGAAAGGCCGCTTCACCGTCAGCCTTTCGGGCGATGCCGCCGCCAAATACGCCGATGCCAGCTATGACGCGCGCTCCTCCGGAAATCCTAATCAGCCCGGCGCCGTCCAAACCGTCCGCAAACCCTCGTTGGTCAACTGCGACCTGCGTGCTTCCTATCCGGGGTTCCTCTCCGACCACGTCAGCATTTCTTCATCCCGGGCTTTAGACAATCCGGACCTGGGCACGTTCATTCTCCATAAGACCGGAAGCGCGCCACCTTCCACCATCAGCGCGACTTTTCTGAGCGCCCCAAAGGACGCCATGAAGAACTACCAGAAGGCTATGGACGATCTGCGGAAAGACAAGATCGCCAACGCCGAGCGCGAATTTCAAAAGGCGGTTGATCTTTATCCGCAATTCGCCAGCGCCTGGTACGAAATGGGCAAGCTGAAGATGACCCATCCTGCAAACGATGACGCGGCCGCCGCCCAGAAACTTCTGCAAAAAGCGATCTCCGCAGACCCCAAGTTCGTGCCGCCTTACGTGGAACTTTCGTTCCTCGCCATGCGGGCTCACGATTGGCAGGCCACCATTGACTTGACTAACCGCGCCCTGCTGCTCGATTCATCCAGCTTTCCGCAGCTCTTCTATTTCAGTGCGGTGGCCAACGCCAATCTCTCGAACTTTGACGAGGCCGAGAAGAAGGCTCGCGACGCCGTGCACATCGACCACGACCATCGCTTCCCCAGAGCCATTCAGTTGTTGGCGTTCCTGCTGGAGCGCAAGGGGGATTTTGCGGGCGCCGCGGAACAGATGCGCGGCTTCCTGGCTACATCGCCCACCGCCGATGACGCGCAGGTGATCAAGACGGAACTGGCAGCTTTACAAACCCGTCTGAGTGCTTCGAAGTAGAGCCGTTGAAGATATCAATCAGGATCTGGAGCGACTCCACCACGCGCGGCCCGGGCCGGTTGAAGTACTGGTTTCCATCCGCCGCGTAGACGCTTTCGTTGCGCACCGCGCTTAACTTGCTGTAGCCGGGGCGATCGGTCAGCCAGTGCATCTCCGGAAGCGTGCGTTCAATGGAAAACCCGCATGGCATGGCGATGATGATGTCCGGATCGGCCTTCACCAGTTCTTCCCACGTCATCCACGGGGAATGCTCGCCTGCCTTGCCGAAAAGGTTTTCTCCGCCGGCGAGTTCCACCAGTTCAGGCACCCAGTTTCCCGCGGCCATTAACGGTTCCAGCCATTCGATGCAGGCCACGCGGGGCCGCAAACCCTGCCTCGTGACGGCTGCGGTTCGCGAAACCAGACGGTTCAGCGCGGGCTCGGCGCTCACCCCCACGGCATCGGCCACGCGACGGAAATCGTCCCAGATGTCCGCTAGCGAATTCGGCGCAAGCGCCACAATTTTCGGACAGCTTTTCAACCTTGACGCGACCGAGCGTTCCACGTCGCGCAAACTGACGGCGCACACCTCGCACTGGGTTTGCGTGATGATGTGCGTCGGCTGCAGCTCTTGCAGCACGTCATCGAAGACCTCGTAAATGGAAAGAGCGTCTCGCAGGGACTGCTTTACCAATTCATCAATCTCCCGGCTATTGCCCGAACAATCGAACCGCGGGCGTGTGCAGCAGGGCAGATCCGAAACGGAAGTCGGGTAATCGCATTCATGCGAACGCCCCACCAGAAACTCGCCGAGTCCAAGTTCGAAAACAATCTCCGTAGCGCTGGCGATCAGCGAAACGATCCGTTTAGGCCGTGACGGGGACACGTTCCCTGGAAGCGACGGTGCGGGTCAGGAAGTAGTGCAGGCCGAACAGCGTGGCAGTCCAGAACAGATCGCCCGCCAGCGTCTTGCCCCAAAACGGGATCGCGTTGACATAAGTCATCGCAAGCGCGTGCAGGCTTCTGTCCGTGTATCCGAAAAAATAGCCCAGGTTCGAAACCAGGAAAAACTGGGAGCTGCAGGCAAATGCCGCGGCCCCGATGCGCACCGGATTATTCGTCTTGCACAGCGAACGGCCGATCAGCACGTTCAGCAGGATAGCGGCATAAACGAAAGGCGTCGAGGTGTCGAAACCGCCTACAAACGGGTCCGTCGCAGCCATAACCAGAAGAGGCAGCAGGTAAGCCAACCACCCATTCAGGCGCGCCCCGGCGAACAAACTTCCGCCGCCCACCGCGGTGAAGTTCGGCGGGTGCGGCATCAATCGGGTCAATCCAGCCACCACTGCCAACGCGATCGCGTAAGGCCGTAAATTCGATTTCTGCTCAGTCATTTCTTCTCCTGCTCACCTAAGCCCGATTTACTCACTCCGGATGCCGCTTCATTCGGCTCCCACAGCGTCTCCGGCGTCCCCGTCAACCGGCTGGCCCAGCGGCTCCACACGAAGAACGCGTCACTCAATCGGTTGAGATACTTCAGTGTATCGCCATCCACTTCCTGCTCGCGCGCCAGCGCCACCGCCAGCCGCTCCGCACGCCGGCAAACGGTCCGGCAAATGTGCAGTTCCGCATTCAGGCGCGAACCTCCCGGCAGCACGAAAGACCGCAGCGGAGGCAGTTCTTCAATAACGGCATCCATCTCCTGTTCCAGCCGTTCGATCTCCGCCTTGGTCACGCGCGGCTGCCTCGGATGGACGTCTTCCGGTAGCGTCGCCAGGATGGAACCTAAATTGAACAGTTCATGCTGCACGCGCTTCAACTGCGCAGCCAGGGCACCCAGTGCGGGAAACTGCGCCATCAGTTCCTCCGCGGTCTGCCGCGCGGCGCCGGTGAAGGCGTTCATCTCATCCACCACACCATAGCAATCGATACGCAGGTTGTCCTTCGGCGTTCTCTGGCCGCCCACCAGGCTGGTGTCGCCCGCATCTCCACGCCTGGTGTACACACGATTTATTGCCAGGCGCGGTTCGTCAAAATGCGCCTCAGAAATCTCTGCCACGGAAGCTCCATTTCAAGCCTGACACAAAATTGAGACGCGGAGACGGGAATCCAAAAATCTCCTCATAGTGCTGGTCCAATGCGTTTCGAAGGCTGCCATAAACGGTGAGATCCTTGCGGATGGCCACATTCAGATTCACTCCCAGGTTCACATAGCCGGGGTTCGTATAGAACCCTTCGCTGGCCCCGTAGTTCGGCTCTACATCCAGATCCTTACCCCGCATGTACCCAATCACATCTCCCGAAATACGTCCTCTCGAAAGCGCCAGCCGAAACGATCCGGATTGCGGCGGCCTTCTCGGAAGCTGCTGGCCCACCGTGTAATATTCCTGCGCCAGGCCGGTATGGTTCAACGCCAAAACAGCCGTGTCAAGGTAAGTGTAATTCCCCATGAAAGAAACCCAGCGCAGCGGATGCACGCGGATACTGGTCTCCACGCCGCGGCTTCGCGCATTAGCCAGATTGTCGGTTTGAAAGGCACTCAGGTCGGCCAGATTTCCGCCCAGCGAAACAATCAAATCCGAATAGCGGTTATTGAAGAACGTTCCTTCCAGAACCAATTTTCCGTCCAGCAGCTTCTGCGAAATCCCCGCGTCCACGCTGGTGGTCCGCTCGGGCTTCAGGTTGGGGTTATCCGTGAACGCAAGGTCTTCTCCACCGGGCGGCCGGATACCCGTTCCAAACGAAGCATGAATCCGCGTACCCGTGGCGAACCAATAACCCGCGGCGATTTTCGGGTCCACCCGCGAATCGGAATGCGCTGGAATCTCCGGAGTGCCCGCGCCCGGATCGCTGGGCAGCCTCGCGGTATTGAAGATATCTCCGCGCACCCCCGCCTGAACATAAAGGTTGTGGAACTGGAAGCGATTCTCCCAGTAAATGCCTTCCTCATCGCGCCGCAGCGGAAAAACGTTGTAGTTCACATCCGTCACGTAGGTGTTTTCCACCTCCTCGCGTCCCCACACGAAACCGCCCGACAAGGTCCACCAGGGAGTAACGCTCGCCACTACGCGCGCCTCGCCCTGGCCATGGATGTCTTTATTAAAGCTATTCCCATACGGGCTGGCGTAAAAGTCATTGCCCAGGAAAAAGCTGCCGAATAGCTCGGCGCGCAAACGCGGTCTTATATCATCCTGATAGTGGAAGTTATATTCCGAATCATTGACTTTGTCTCGACTAATCAAGTCAATCCCGCCGTATAACCCCGCTGGGTCGGAGCCATAAGGTCCGGGGTCTCCCACTTCGCTGTTACTGTAAACGCCTCCCGCGGAGAAGCTCTGGCTGCCCCAGTTCCGGTTCACATGTAACATCACGTTGTCGTCGCGCCAATCCGCATTGGGAACTTCACCGTTGCCCGAGATGCGCGAAAGCGATGCTGCGATTCCCAAGCCCGCCACCGTGCCCGACCCCGTCAGCGCCACGCGATTCTCCGCCAGGCTTCCACCTTCCGCGATCAAATCAAACGCCGGGCTGGTCTCCGCTTGCCGTGTCACAAAATTGATGACGCCGCCATTGGCGTAGGGACCATACAGGGCGGACTGCGCGCCGCGCACCACATCGATCTCCGCCAGGTCATCCGTCACCACCTGGGCAAAATCAAATAACCCGCCGTAGAAAAAACTATTCACGGGCGCGCCGTCGATTTCAACTAATGTGTAATCGGTGTTGCCGCCGCGAATCGACATCGTCGTCACACCGCCGCGCGGGCCTTGCTGCGCCATGAAAACGCCGGGCAGAATGCGAAGCAAATCCGCCGCCTGCGCCTCATTGCGTTCGCGAATTTCTTCCCCGGTGATTACGCTGACGCTCGACGCCTGTTCGCTCCCGGTGACGTCCATGGTGGAACCAATCACCCGCACCGCATCCGAAACCGGCGCAATTTGCAATTCAACGCTAACCGGTTCCGGCGTGGGTAGATTGACTTGTTTGGTTTCGAATCCCTCCGCCGTAATGACTAAGTGGTTCGCATCCGGCCCCGCGCCGGCAAACCGGAATGCGCCGGTTGCGTCGCTGGTGCTTTCCGCTTCCAGCCCCACCGGGCTATATAACCCAACCTTGGCGTGCGCAATGGCCGCGCCGGACCTGTCTTTGATAAAGCCGTTAATGGTTTCCGCATGCGCCCCATACGGCGCAAGCAGGCACACGAATCCTGCGATTGTTCGAATGTTCATAGCAGCCCTCCGCTGCCGCGCTTTCGCGCGTATTCAACATCCGGTCGGTCTCCTGACTTACGCTTCGATGGCCTCGGTCTGCCTTCCCATTTCCGAAGAAACAGTGACGTACTGCGACCGGGCCTCCACGCTTACAGTGGCGGGGCCGTGCTGGATTTTCACCAGCTTCCCAACTTCTACCGGACAGCGTTTAGATTAGCACCTCCTCCGCGCCAGGCCGGCGTCTCGGAACATGAGGAGCGGTTCCGCCCCGGGGAGTCTGAGAGTGCCCGACAGTAGAGACGTAGGCCCAGTGGCGGTTCCCTTAAGCTGGCTAGGAACGACAGCGTCCTTTATCATTCACTACATTGCCGAAGGCCTTGAAGTAAGCCGGCACACGTTATGGCGGGCGCTATCGCAGGACGCGGCAAAATAATCTTAAGGATCGCCATGGATGTCAGCGACAAACTCGCCGAATTGTCAGAACGTGGTTTCTGCGTCCTGAAGGGGCGTTTCCCTGCGCCTTTGATTGATGCTTGTCGTGAAGCGTTCTGGCCTATTCTCCTTGATTGTCTGAAGAATAAACAGCCAGTTTTTCTGTGATGAGCATGTGTCCGAAGTCGTGCGCGGCGCCATGGGCCAGAGATTTGTCACCGACCGACCCACGTACATTATCAACGCCCCCTGTTTTCGGAACTTCCTGACCTTTTCCTTCCCGCGTACATGCTGGTCGTCAGTTTCGGACTCGTGCCGATAACCCAAGCTCTCCGCCCTATCGAAATTGCGTCCCGCACCCATAGAATGCCAAGGGAAGAAGCGATCCGTGCCTCCAACCACGTGTCTCATTCGTCATCCATGGGCATTACATCGGGGCACACCCAATACAACAGAGGTACCCCGCGCGCTTGTGACAATTCGTTATGTGCGCCACTGGAATGCGGACAACAGCCGGGAAGTGAATGCCATCCCACAAGCGGTTTGGCAATCGCTGAAGGAACCCCGCCATTTATCGCTATTTTGGGACGGACGGGCTATAGTTATCCATGCCCAAAAATACATGTGAACACTGCGGCGGTTCACAACTCATCAGCGGTCTCACTGTTTCCGCTTCTGGTGGTGGTGGTGACGTACATCCCGGCCTGCTCTGCAAAGCGAAAGAGAAAGGCTTTTTCAAACGATCTGAAAGGCAGAAAAGGGAGAGCCTTTTTGCTGACCTGTGCACGTCTTGCGGCACGGTAAAACGTCTATACGTCAAAGACCCGAAACGTGATTGGGTCGTATAACTTTCACGGTTTCAACCGGGAGTAACGGAAAAGAGCTGCCCGGCCGGGTTCAAACTCGACGCGCGCTGCTGGAATGATCACCCCAAGCAATGATCGGCTCAAAATGATCAGCTTAAAATAATCAGCTCAAAATGATCTTACGCGCCTGTCCCTCCGGATCATTGACCATCCGGCAATCGTTATCCCAAAGCATGGTCTTATTCGTTTCGGGGTCGGACGGCGCCCACGGAAGACCGGGAATGCTGGGGTTGCCGTTCCCCGCGAATGCCGCCCAGGAAGAAGCCATCTTCTTCGCAAGTATCTGGGCTTCGCGTGTGTTGCCGGTCCCTTGTTCGCAGCGCTTGATGTTGTCGAAGCAGAATTGCAGTTCGGCCGTATGCCAGGCGCCGGGCAGGCCGTCCAGAATGGGCGTCTGCCATGTGAAATAGTACGTGTAAGCGGGCGCAGCATGCAGGTCGCACTTCAGCTTGGCCATCTTCACAACGTTGTTTCGCATCGACAGCCCATTTAATCCCGGTCTGCCGGAACAAATATAGGAGAGGGTCTGTATGCTTTTGTTCGGATAACCTTTCTTCAGCGAGGAGATAATGGCGCTGGCCTTCTCTTCTCCGTACGCTTTGGCCAGATTCGCGTGCCACTCCTGCTCGTTAGGACGAGAAGACATCTGATTGCCTTCTTCGCTGACCGAACCGATGAGCATCGGCACATGCTTCGACACTTCCGGAGCGGCATCGAAAAACGACCGCATGTCGATCACCTTGCCATCGACGCAGGGCGACCAGCCGACGCGAGGCTTTCCTGGACGTCCCGGTCCCATAGGCGCCCCTTGCGGGTTGATCTTGGCCGCGGCCGCGTTACCCGCGGCAAATAGCTTGGACCATTCCATTTTCTGCAGCGACTGAATGTCGTTGGAGGCCAGACCAAGGTCTTTCACGATCAAACGGGCGAGTTCCTTCTGCTGCTCGCGGGTAGGGATGTTGCCGCCGCCTCCTGATTGAGCCGAGGCTCGATGGAACAGACCCGACGCAGATGGCATGCCCATCAGAGTGGTGACCTTCGATCCGCCTCCGGACTGGCCGTAGATCATCACCCGGTCCGGGTCACCACCAAAGTTCTCGATATTGTCACGAACCCATCGCAGCGCTGCCACCAGGTCCGTCATACCCACATTGACGGAGTCCTCATACGCCGATCCGCCAATCTCCGCAACGTCCAGGAAGCCCAGGATGTTCAGACGGTGATTCACCGAGACCTGCACGATGTCGTGATGGCGCGCCATCTGGGCGCCATCGTGCGAGGGCAGCTCATACGAGGAGCCAAAGCTGAATCCGCCGCCATGCATGTAGAACATCACAGGACGCTTGCCCGTTAGGCTTGGCGTCCAGATATTCAGCTTCAGCATGTCCTCGCTTTGCCATCCGTCATCCCAGTCGAAAAGATAGGTCTGCTCGATACTGGTCCATGGATGCAAGGTTTGCGGGCAGTTGGCCCCATAGGCCAAAGCTGGATACTCGTCAGTCCAGGGCGCGGGTGGTTTCGCGGGAAGCCAGCGGTTTTCTCCAGCCGTGGTCTGTCCGTACGGCACGCCTTTGAAGGTGAATACGTTGTCCGCCAGAAAGCCGCGCACCTTGCCGTATTGCGTCTTCGCGACGGCGGAACGCGGGGTGGAGCAGGCTCCCGATTCCTGGTGAGATCCGGTTTTTGTGCCGTCGGAAGCGAACGCCAACGATTCGCCTGTCGCGCCCAGGCTGGTGGTTGCTGCCAGCAGCAGCGCGTTTCGCCGGCTGAGAATGGTTTGATCGAGTGAGCGAGCCACGGGGTTTCGGTCCTTTGTAAATTTGTAAAAGAAGCTGCTGCCGCGAAGTGAACAGTTCTTCGCGGGTTCTTCTAAACACGAAATGATGATACTGTATCGCAGTCCGGATCCACCCTCCCGCGGTGCTAGACTGACGATTCGATTCTCGCGGAGGACACATCAGTGATGCAGTTCGCCATCCGGCGCTCGCTCTATCCGGTCAGGACATCTCTCGTGCTTTGTGCCGCATGGACCGTGGCGTTCGGTCAACAGCCGAACCCGAACGACACCTTGCGATCACCCGAAGTGGACGCCCAGGGAAGAGTCACGTTCCGTCTGTTTGCGCCCCAGGCGCAGCAGGTGAAGTTGCAGGCCGAAGGAAGAGACGCGACACCCGGCATAACGCCGGAGCAGTTGAAGAGCGAGTCCGAACGATCCAGCATGACCAAAGGTCCGGATGGGGTCTGGTCTATCCAAATCGGTCCGATCCAGCCCGGGCTGTACCGATATACGTTCCTTGTGGATGGCGTTCAGGCCACCGATCCGCGGAATCCTTCCTCGAGTGAGTCGCTCAGCTTCGTCAGAAGCATGTACGAGGTTCCCGGTGCGCCGTTCCAGCAGTACCGGGCGGATGTTCCGCACGGAGCGATCGCGAGCGTTTGGTACCAGTCGGCAGCCGTGGGAGGCCTGCGCCGGATGCACGTCTACACGCCCCCTGGCTATGCGCGCGTAAGCCGGAACTATCCCGTTCTCTATCTGCTGCACGGAGGCGGCGACACGGACGATTCCTGGCCTACCGTCGGCCGCGCCGGCGCCATCCTCGACAACCTCATTGCAGAACGCAAGGCAGAGCCGATGATCGTCGTGATGCCCGCCGGCCATATTTCACGCGATTTTCAACTGCGGGCCGGTCTGAACACCATGGGTCACGATCAGTTCAACGAGGACCTTACCGGCAGTGTGATCTCCTATATCGACAAGAACTACCGAACTGTCGCCGACCGTGATCACAGAGCCCTCGCCGGCTTGTCGATGGGCGGCTTGCAAAGCCTCGACATTTCACTCTCACGCTCGGATCTGTTTGCGTATGTCGGAGTGTTTAGCTCCGGTTGGTTCCCGGAAATGAGAGAGCAGGAAGAGCAAACGGACCTGTCTCAGTACAAGAAATCCGGGCAGCCTTTCAAGCTGTATTGGGTGGGTGTTGGAAAGTTCGATATTGCGAACGCAAACAGCGCCGCGACAGTGAGTCTTCTCAGGAAGTACGGTCTCACTCCGACCACCAAAGAAACGGGAGGCTATCATGCGTGGACCAACTGGCGCGATTACCTGCATGAGTTTGCGGCTGAGATATTCCGGTAGCGGACTTCGAGCTGCAACGCCGGGCCGCAGCAGGCGCCTGCCCTAAACCGGCCCTTGTCGCAGATACAACCCACATTCCCTTTGAACAAGCTGCCGAAAACCTCCTTTTTAAGCCCTTGGAAATAAGCCGAAGTACCTTTGCAAACATGCTTCCCGCCAATGCCGATTCAGAGCTGGCTTACGGACATGGAAGCGATGGCGTGGAAGAGCCTGGGGGCTGGCGCATCGTAGGAACGGCTGGGGGTGGCTTACGGCTTTCTTTCCAACCAGCTTGCGCGGCAGATGCTCAGGCGCGCCGCTGTGCCTCCAAATATCATCTGAGGGCTAGCGCTTGACGGCGCGTCAGCCCTCCCGGGTATTCGCCGAAATGCTACACTCGTCTGGTTCCCAATGCACCTTTCGCTTCGCGACATGGTTAGCGGACAGGTCTCTGACCTTTTGGATACAGAGGGCATGCAGTGCTCTGCCACCCACAAAGGCCTGATTCTCCTGATTAACTCGCTCGCGTTATATCGCGATGAGGGTCGAGCGCTCTTCCCGGAGGTATTCGTATTCGACAAGCTGGACCAGATTCTTCAGATGCTCCCGTTCAGCGAGCACGTGCCAATCGGGTCTGGACCCAAAACTGAAGGAACGATGACCGATGCGCTGAAAAAGTGTGCCCCGTTGGCCCAAGATGGGTGGGCAATCTATATTTTGCGAGACTCGAACGCATTTCACTATGGCCTGTTTCGCTCTGGTAAACACATCTTGTCCGTCCGTCCGGACGATCTTCTGATTGAAAACGGCGAACCCGAAGTCCCCGCGCTGTTTGTACATCAGATCGCAGATGGTACCGTCGAACTGCGGGGTGTAAACGGCGGGACACTCGTCGTCACTTTTGGCGCATCTCGCGCCTCCGAAACGTCACCTGTGGACGCGCAAAGGGCATTAGTCGCTTCGATTGTGGCTGATGTTCAGGAAGATATACGAGAACAGACCGCTGCCTTCTATCGGTCTCTCGTGTCGCGGGTGGTGAAGGCTGGCCATGGGACCTTAGCGGTCGTTTTGCCGCGAGGAAAGCGATCACTCCCAAGGATATTCAAAGATGGCATCCCGCTTAAACCAGCAGTTTCGGTAGCAGAGGGCATTTCTGAGCTGATCCAGTATGACTCTTGCGCGGCCAATACCACTCTTCAGGCCAAAGGGGCGCTAATCACAGGAATGTTGCTTTCAGATGGGATCACAGCGTTCGCTTCGGATGGGTCGGTTAGGGGCTACAAGATTTTCGTCAAACATCCGAGTAAAAACACTAATCCCAATGCTGGCGGCGCACGGCGGCGCACGTTCGAATTACTCAAATCGAGAGTCGGCCAGGAGGTGGCCTGCGCATTCATGCAGTCTCAAGATGGTGCGACGGATTACAAGAGAAGAGAAAATGGCATCAACTGAATTAGTGCCGTGGTCAGGAAAAGAAGCTGTCAGCCTCGCCCCGAGTGTAACGGAACCACGTGAAATCGTGGGCGTAGCTAGGCAACTGACACTGAAGGAACGCCAACAGATCGTCGCTGCCTTTAACGGTGAACTGTACGAGATGGCGGCCACGTTTGTCTGGAACAAAGCGCTGACATCCCTGAAAGCCCAACTTGGAAAGCTTGGGGCCGCGTTCGTGGCTGAAATGTTGGATCGCCCCGATATCGACAGCGATTCACCTTTGGAGCAGAAGTTAACTGACTATGAGGCTCTGAAGTTAGCACAGGAGCTTGGTATCATTGGCGGCACTGGCGCATTTCGGCTGCGACAAGCATTCGAAAAGATCAGTCATTTCGGCTCTGCGCCGTCTGAAGATGCTGAGAATGAGGAGATGTCCGCGGACGAAGCGATCGGCGTTCTTAGGGCCTGCGTCACGAGTGTCCTCGGATTTGAGCGGATCGAAGCCGCTTTAGACTTCAAAGACTTCCGCGATTCGCTTGGGCAGGAGTTCCTCACGGAAGACGATGAAAGTGTTGCCAAGCTATCGGCTTCTCCCTATTTTTTCAAACGTGCTTGTATCCGAATGCTGCTAGCGCTAGTGAAATCGTCTCTTGGAGCTGAGCTAGAGAACGCGCTGGCGAACGCGAACTTAATTGTGCCGAATCTCTGGGACGACCTCTTAAAGCCAGATCGGTATCAGGTTGGACGCGTTTACGCAGAGTTGATGAGCGAAGGAAAAAGCGTTGCAGCGAGCGGGATGAAGCGGGTTCTTCTCAAGGTACGGGGCTTCGACTTCGTCCCCGAAGACTTGAGATCCAGATCGTTCATTTCCGCCGCACACGCCGTCATCGAGGCGCATGAAGGAATGAATAATTTCTACAATGAGCCCGCACCGACGCGAGCGCTGGAACGAATGGGGAGCGTCATTCCAATACCAGCCTTTCCGATTTGCATGTCGGCTCTATTAAGCATTCGGCTTGGCAATTCTTATGGAATCTGTTACGATGCTCAGTCGCCCGCCAACTCCGCGTTGAAGCGCATTTCACCAGAAAGATGGATGTACTACCTATCAGATTGCCTACCCGCAGACGAACGGATTCTCTACAAACTTATGCAGGAAAGCCCACAAACGAGATGGGGCGTGCTCGTGGAAGAATTCGGTTTGCCTCAACTAGCGCCGGATTTGAGTAACAAAGACGTACGAAACATCTTGACGATATCCCCTGCTTCATCGCGTTTTCAGCAGTCGGTTGCGCGCGTGATAGGAAGCCTTGGGTACGCCTCGAAGGGCTAGTCGCGATCAGTCGCGGGGCGTTTAACTTGGTGCCGATCAATTTGACGCATAACGCCCATACCGTGGAAACGGGCGCCTGCCAGTTCTGAGCGGATTGTCGCACTCGTACAGAGCTCGGCCGCAAAACACCTTTGCCCAAAACATCTTGGCCCCCGCGAACCCGACTAGTGACCGATAAAGCAAGTTGTCGAACCCATCTGAGGTTGCGGCCTGCCTTCGCTCAAACAGGCATTGGGAAGCCCCGGTATCCACGTGCGCAAGCAGCTTGACCCTTTTCCGTGCCGTCGTTCAGGAATACCGGCAACGAGATTCAACACCACCAGTGCGCCGTACAACCCACCACCAGCAACGTCCCGTCGGTGCGCAAAAAATCCGCTTGGCAACACGCTTGTCCGTTCCGCAACATTTCGCAGGACAGCGCCGGCTGCTGCGGTTAGGATTCAGGCATGCGAACACTACAGCGTAATTCTCCGTTGCTCGCGGTGGCATTTCTGGCGGCGGGCAGCCTATTTGCAGTCGACGATCCCTCCTTAGGCAAATGGAAGGTGAACCCGGCTAAAAGCGTGCTGACGGATGAGATGAAGATCACCAGCCTCGGAGCGAACAAGTATTCGTTCGACTTCGGCGGCGCACCCGAAACCATTGTCGCGGATGGAACCGACCAGCCCGCGAATTCCGGGACCACCATGTCCACCACCATCGTAAGTCCGAACGAGTGGAGAGGCGTGCGCAAGAAAGACGGCAAAGTGCAGATCAGGGGAATCTGGACGCTCTCGAAGGATGGCAGCACGCTGCACGACGATTTCACTTATTTCCCCGACAATGGCGCTCCGTCTCACCTCTCGTACGACTACCAGCGCAAAGGCGCCGGCTCGGGGTTTGCGGGCGATTGGGTCAGCACCAGCGGACATGTGGACTCCCAGATCGAGCTCGAGATCCAGCCGTACGGGAACGGCGGCCTTTCATTCAACAGTCCCGGTCTGGGCTTGTCTCAGAAGGTCACGTTCCAGGGAAACGATTCTCCAGCCGCCGGTCCGGACGCACCGCCCGCCTCTGCATTTTCGGGCCGCCGCGTGAACCAGCACTGCGTCGAACTCACCAACAAGTCTCAAACCATCCGGTTCCAGGTTTCTTCGGATCTACAAGCCTTGACGATGAGCGCACGCCAGGCGGGCGAAACCGAGCCCAGGAACATCCTGGTGTTTGACCGGCAATAATCCATTCGACCGCTTGGCGCGCAGGTTAGCGTCCAGGTTCGCGCGCTTGCGGGTGTCTGCAGCCTTCTCTAGAATCTTGAAATGAAGCACCGCTCGCTCCGCTGGATCGCCGCGATCCTCCTGTGGAGCACGCTCGGCCTCCTGTTCGCCCTCCCCAGTCTGTCATCCGGCAACTGGAGCAGCATTCTCGTTGCCTCCTTCGCCCAGTGGTGGTCCTGGGGCCTGGTCGCGCCTCTCATTTACTGGATCGATCGGCGTCTCACCTTCAAGCAGGACCAGCTCGGCAGGCGTATCCTCGCGCAAGTGCCCGTCAGCGTAGTTCTTACCATCGTTTATTACTACGTTCTGCTGGCCATGGCCGCCGCTCTTGGCTTAAGCGCGTGGAGTAGACTGGCTGGGTTTGTTCCGATGGGCTCGCTGCAGGGCCTTCTTTGGAACTGGCTGGTCTATTGGATGATCTTCGGGGTCATTGAAACGGCGCAATATTACCAGCATTACCTTCGCAGTGAACTGCGGTTGGAGCGCCTGGAGCGCAGCTTTTCCGAAGCACGCCTGAATGCGCTGCGCATGCAGCTGGACCCGCATTTCCTCTTCAATGCGCTCAACACCATCTCGTCCCAGGTGGAGCGCGATCCCCGGCTGGCGCGCACCATGATCGAACACTTGGGCGATCTGCTTCGCTTGTCCCTCGCTTCCCGCGACCGGCAGCAGATCCCCCTCGCCGAAGAGCTTGCTTTTCTCGACCATTACTTCGCCATTCAGAAGATTCGTTTCGCTGAAAATCTACGCGTTGAAATAAACATTGCACCGGAAGTGAAGTACGCGCTCGTCCCTTGCCTCATCCTGCAGCCCCTCGTGGAGAATGCCATCCGTCACGGCACATCCCAGCGCGCCTCGGGCGGCGCCGTCACCGTGACAGCCCAGCGCGACCGCGGCCATGCCAGGATTCGGGTCTTGGATGACGGCGTTGGATTGCCTCCGGGGTGGACGTTCGAACAATCCTCCGGGACCGGACTTTCCGTTACCCGCGAGCGCATCCTCGGTCTTCATCCGAACGGCAACGCTCGATTCTCGGTGAGCGCTCGTGAAGGAGGGGGAACAGAGGTAGAGATTTTGTTGCCGCTGCGATTCGCGGAAGAGGCAGGCAATGCCGCAACCCGCTGAACGATTGCGCGTCCTGGTGGTGGATGATGAGGCGCCTGCAAGGCAGCGCCTGGTCGACCTTCTCCGCAAAGATTCGCAGGTGGGAAGCATTCTGGAAGCGGCTAGCGGAAAAGCCGCTGTTGAGATCATCGGACGCGAGGACCTGGATCTCGTTTTCCTGGATGTACAGATGCCCGAACTCGACGGGCTTCAGGTAATTGAGAATGTGGGCCCCGCCGCGATGCCCCTCACCTTATTTGTCACCGCCTACGATCAGCACGCCATCCGCGCCTTCGAAGCCAACGCGCTCGATTATCTGCTGAAGCCCTTCAGCGACGAACGTTGGGAGGCCGCTCTCGCCCGCGCCAAGACTCGCCATGAGGAGCGCAGCCTCCGCCAGTTCGGCCGCGATGCGTTGCTCATGCTAGCCGCGCGATCCGAGGCCGGCCGCTATCTCGATCGCCTGGTCGTCAAGGGCGGCGGAACCACCCGCTTCGTTCGGGTCGCCGACATCGATTGGATTGAAGGCGCGGGAGTCTACGTGAATCTCCACGTCGCCGGCAAAGAGCTGCTCTACCGCTCCGCACTGAACGATCTGGCCGGCCACCTCGATCCCATCCGATTCATCCGCGTTCACCGGTCCGCCATCGTGAATATAGACAGCATCCTTGAGCTTCAGCCGATCTCTCACGGCGAGTTCGAGATCGTTCTGAAAGACGGCCACCGCTCACGCGTCAGCAGAACCTATCGCTCACTGCTCGAGAAGCGCCTGGGCCAATCCTTGTGACGACGCAGATCGGGCGACAGGGTATTTGAACTACATTGAATGCGTCTAGCGTCGAAATGCTGGACTTTAGAATCCGCAGAGCCATCTCCGACTCGATGAGGCCACCGAACGCCCTCGACCATACCACACCCCAAGCTCCCACTTGACTCGCCCCACCTCATCATCATAAGCTAAGAATTCTTGGTATGGGCCGCAAAGCACGCAAAAACGATTCCCTCCCCGGCTCGCTCGACATGCTGATTCTCCGCACGCTATCCCTCCGCGACCTCCACGGCTACGGCATTGTCCAGTTCATTCAACAATCATCCGCCAATGCGCTCCTCGTCGAGGAGGGCTCGCTCTACCCTGCCCTCCAGCGGCTGGAGCTGAACGGATGGATCGACGGCGTCTGGGGCATGACGTCCAACAATCGGCGGGCCAGAATTTACAAGATCACGGCGGCTGGCCGCAAACAACTCGCTGTGGAAACTCGGAAATACGCGAAGCTCACGCTGGCCATCGCCCGTGTCATGGGAGTTCAGTAACCCCATGTTCATGAGGCGGCTGAGGTATTGGATGGATAGCGCCAGGCGTAGCGCATCACTACGCGAGGAAATGGAACTCCACCTTGCCGAAACCGCCGCCGAGTTGCAAGCGGGCGATGTGTCGCCCGAACGCGCCCAGGCCGAAGCCCGCCGTCGATTCGGCAACGTCGCCCTGAAGCACGAAGAGTCACGCGAGATCTGGATGACGCGCTTTTTTTCAGAGCTTCGCCAGGATGTCCGCTATGGCGTCCGCACCATGCAAGCCAACAAAGCATTCACCGCCTTGGCGGTCCTGTCGGTGGCGCTTGGCATCGGAGCCAATTCCGCTATCTATAGCTTCATGGAATCCGTTCTCTTGCGCTCGCTTCCTGTGGCCGACCCTCAGTCCCTGGTGGTCTTGAACTGGCAGAGCCGGCCGCCCCAAAATGCCCGCCGGGAATGGGTTCACGTCATGCACGGGGTGCAGGGCATGGCGTGGCCAGGCGACCCAAGCACCATGGTCAGCGGCATGTTCCCGTATGGCGCGTTCCAGACCCTTCGCGACCGGAACCCCGTCTTTTCCACGCTCTTCGGATACTTCAACGGACTAACCCGTAACCTCACCGTGCACGGGCAGGCCACCACCGCCGGCCTTGAATACGTCACCGGCGAGTACTTTCGCGGACTCGCGGTTTCCCCCGCCGCGGGACGCCTCATCAATGCCGATGACGACCTTCCCGGCGCGCCACCCGCGGCCGTAATCAGTTTTACTGCCAGCCGAAACCGTTTTGGGGCGCCGGCGAATGCCGTCGGGCAATCGATTCTTGTCGATAACGTGCCCTTCACCATCGTCGGCGTGACGCCGCCCGGATTCTTCGGAGTCGATCCCGCGGTCGCGCCGGACCTCTACCTCCCATTGCACGCAAATCTGCTCGTGGACGGCGCCAAAGCGGCTCGCATGTATGGCGATGGAAACTTCTACTGGATCGAAATGATGGGCCGTCTGCGTCCCGGCGTCAGCATGGCCCAGGCCCAGGCAGCGCTCGCTCCACGCTTCCATCAGTGGGTTGTCACCACCGCGAACACCGACGGTGAGCGCGCCAACCTGCCCGCGCTGATTCTGAATCCCGGCTCAGAAGGCCTGGGCAGCCTGCGCCGCCAGTTTTCAAAGCCTCTTTACTTACTCCTCGCCATGGTGGGGTTGATCCTCGCCATCACGTGCGCCAACATCGCCAATCTGCTCCTCGCAAGGGCCGCCGCGCGACGCCGCGAAATGGCGGTCCGCCTCAGCCTGGGAGCAGGCCGCTTCCGCGTCGTCCGGCAGCTGCTTACCGAGAGCGTGATGCTCGCCTCGCTCGGCGGAGCCTTCGGGCTCTTGTTTGCCATCTGGGGCGTGCGGTCGCTGACGTTCCTGCTCTCCAATGGCCAGCAGAACTTTACGCTGCACGCGGAATTGAACTGGAACGTGCTCGGCGTCACGGCTGCGCTCTCCGTGCTTTGCGGCCTGTGTTTCGGCCTCGCTCCAGCGATTCAGTCCACGCGCCCCGACGTCATGCCCGCTTTGAAGAATGGGCCTGCGAACGGTCCCCACCGGCGCGCGCAATACGTTCTCGTGGTCGCCCAGATCGCCAGCTCTTTTCTTATCCTGGTCGCCGCGGGTCTGTTTGTCGAGACACTCAACAAGCTGCACTCTGTCCCGCTGGGATACGCCCGCGAGAATATTCTTCTGTTCTCGTTGAATGCACGCCAGGCCGGGCGCCGCGACCCCGGGATATCCGCGTTTTACGCAAACCTGCGCAACCGCTTCGAAGCGATCCCCGGAGTCGGCAGCGCCACCCTTTCGCAATCCTCGATCATCAACGCCGGCCGCGCCGGGCAGGTCATCAGCGGGCCCATGAAAATCGGCGCCGTTACCATAAACGCCGCGCGCGTCCTGGCCATCGGGCCGCGCTTCCTCACGACCATGCAGATTCCGATCCTCGCCGGGCGTGAGATTGACAATCGCGACCAACCGGGCTCCATGCCCGTCGCCGTCATCGGCGAACGGCTCGCAAGGACGTACTTCGGGACTCAGAATCCGGTGGGCAGGCACATCACCGTCCCGGATGAGAACCGCGATCTCGAAATCGTCGGCGTGTCGGCTAACGTGAGGTACGGTGGTCTCAAAAATGAAGAGGAGAGCGCCCTGACTGTGTTCGTAGCAATCAGCCAGTTTTCTTCGGACCGGGTGACCTACGCGCTGCGCACCGCCGGCGATCCGCTGAGCTATGTCACCAGTGTGCATCAGATCGTGCGGGAAGCGGATTCACGCATACCCGTCACAAACGTGGTCACGCAGGCCGCGGAAATCGATCGGACCATCAACCGCGAAATCATGTTCGCGAAACTATGCACGGGCTTCGCGCTCCTCGCTCTCCTGACCGCGTGCGTGGGGCTCTACGGGACGATGTCCTACACCGTCGCGCGCCAGGTCGGCGAGATTGGAATCCGTATGGCGGTGGGCGCGCAACCAGGCGCCGTAGTGTGGATGGTCCTGCGCCGCGTTCTGCTGCTCGCGACGGTCGGGCTCGCCATCAGCTTGCCTGCCGCGCTCCTCGGGACCCGGCTCGTCAAATCGTTTCTCTTCGAGACCCAGCCCAACGATCCCGGAACCCTGGCGCTCGCCGCTCTCGTCCTCCTGGCCGCCGCCGTTCTCGCAGGCTATCTGCCGGCAAGGCGAGCTTCCCGAATTGATCCGCTGGCGGCTCTGCGGCACGATTAGCCCGACAGGGCTAGTGACTCAATGATGATGCCCGGTGCCTTCATCCGCCGGGGTTCCGTCCGACCACCGCCGCACCGCCACCACGAACTGCGTCAGATGCTCCACGGGGTCGTTCACGCCAACCACCGGAGAACCCGGCAAATTCGCCCCCCAACTGGCGAGGTCCCCGTCCGTAAAGAAAAACATAAGGTGCGAAGGCCAGTGAGGGATGCTCTCGCCGCCATATCCTTCCTTCGACATCATGTAGCACATGGCCCCAGGTTCCATCGGCGGCAGTTCCCTCCTCGCAATGGCAGCGGAGACGGCCTCGTTCATCTGTGCCGGCGTGCGCCCCGCAAGGCCCATCTCCGTCAGTTTGCTCACGTGCAGCAGGTACGATCGCGCCGCCGCCGCGTTAACACACAGGGGAACCCGCACTTTCGGATCCCAAAAGTCGGCATCCGCGGCGGATGTCCATGAGCGCCCCACAATGCACACGAATCCGTTCTTGCCTTTGACCGCCGTTTCGAATCCCCGCCGCCCAAGAACCCGCACCTCTGCGTCGCGTGAAATGGATTCCGGCGCCGCACTGCGTGCCAGTGCGATCTCCGCGGCTCGGTCGGCCATGAGGTACTGATCGACCGGAGCCATCTCCGAAACCGCCTTCGGATCAGGTGTCCGGCCGTCCTGTGCCATCGCCTCGTACGCCGTACCCAGCACCACAAGCATGGCGAACGTTTCGATCGCGATCGCGCCAATTCTCCTAAACATTGTTTCTGCTCCTCCCGCTACAGAGCTGCGCCAGTGGCGAACGCCCTGCGCAGCGCAGTCTTCCAGCTCGCGCTGAACCGTCTGGAGGCTTCCGCCTCCGGCACAAGGAGGTCGAATCCGTGGAACGCCCCAGGCGCCACCAGAAGCTCGGTTGCAACTCCGGCGTGGACCAGCCTCCGCGCGTACTCCATGTCTTCTTCCACAAACAGGTCGATGGAACCCACCCCGATCCAGGCAGGCGGCAGGCCGGCGACGCTGGCTGTCCGGGCGGGGACCGCCGCTGCCGGCACGCTGGACGACCCTGCCGGAACACCCAGCAGCGAACTCCAGGCCAAACGATTGGCGCTCGCAGTCCAGATAAAGTGGCCAATACAGGCCGGAACGGCACGGCTGCTGCCCGTTCGATCGTCCAGTTGGGGGTAGATCAGCAGTTGAAACGCGATGGGCACTTCATTGCGGTCGCGCGCGCAAATCGCCAGGCTCGCTGCGTGGCCCCCGCCCGCGCTCTCACCGCCCACGGCAATCTTAGAACGGTCGATCCCCAGCTCCGCCGCATGTGCGTGAACCCATTTCAGCGCGGCGTAATTGTCCTCCAGCGAACCCGGATAACGCGTCTCCGGAGCCAGCCGGTAGTCCACCGAGACAACCACGCAGTGGCAATCCGTCGCGATCCCCTGCAGTTGGGGCATCAACAGGGGGTCGGTCATCATGAATCCGCCGCCATGCATGTGAAGCAACGCCGGCTTGCCCTTCTCTGACGGCGCGGGGTCCACCACCCAGACGCGAACGTCGGGCGCCCCATGCGGCCCCGGGATATACCGCTCCACCGGCTGCGGCGCGAAACCTGGCAACGCTGGCATCCCAGGCAACTGCCGGAACTTGGCAACCATTTCCAGTGTCAGGTCATAAGCGGGGAACTGCTTGAGCGTAGGAAGAAGTGCCGGATCGACCGCGGCATATGGATCTCCCGCCGCCTGTGCATCCGCCAGCAGCCCAAATTGAAGTTGCTCAGCCAGCCCCAGGGCCAGACCGAAGCCAGCCCCGCGCACCGCGAAATCCCGGCGAGTGAGTCGATTGTTCATCTGGATTGTCCTCTTTCAAAACAACCTCACGGCTGTCGCTAGTGTTGGCGCGAGGGGTGAGGCGTGCCGCTCGGCAAGCTGCTGTACGGGATCTCTCGCACCTCGTTCCTCGCCCGGCAAGCGATGGCGCCCTTGCGCGCCCACATCACCGCCTCGTCCATGTCGGCGGCCTCCAATATGCAAAAACCGCCTACGTGTTCCTTGGCCTCCAGAAACGGGCCGTCCGTGATCAGCACTTCGCCATTCGGCAGCGCCCGTAGCGACTTCGCGCTGCTGGCTGGAGCAAGGCCGCCCACTAAGAGCCTCACACCCGCCGCGATCATCTCCTCGTTGAGCTCGTCGATAGCGCGGACCATCGCTTCGTCCATCGTCGACGGGTCGAAGTCGTCGGGCAGGTAACTCGAAACCATATACTGTGGCATAACTTCTCCTTTATCTTGTGTCGCTCTTTCGCGCGGGCCGTTCTGGCCTGCCTTCATTATGTCGACGAATGGCCTGCCCCGAATTCTACAAGCAATCTACGTTTTTCTTTCGTCGAGCGGCGTCTGGTTTAGCCTCGCCGTCAGCAAATCCTGCTCGCGGCGGTTCTCCGTCATCGCCAAAGCGCGTTCCAGCTCTTCGCGCGCTTCGCCATTGCGCCCCAGCTTCCGAAGCAGATCTGCCCTCACGCTGGGTAGCAGATGATAATTTGCCAGCGCGGGCTCGGCCGCGATCGCATCCAGCGCCCGAAGTCCCGCGGCCGCCCCTTGCGCCATTCCCACGGCCACCGCGCGGTTCAGCGCCACAATAGGCGATGGCCTGGTCTGCAGCAGCGCGTCATAAAGAAGTACGATCCGCTCCCAGTCGGTCTCTGCTGCCGTGTTGGCTCGCGCGTGGCACGCCGCGATCGCCGCCTGCAGCGCGTAACTATGAGCGCCGCCGCCCAGCTGTTGCGCGCGCTGGAGCGCCGCCATTCCTCGCTCAATCTGTGCATGGTCCCACAAACCACGGTCCTGTTCCGGCAACAGAACGGCTTCTCCGCTGGGTCCACGACGCGCCGCCGTCCGCGACCCCTGCAGTTCCATCAGCGCCAGCAGGCCATGCACCTCTGATTCCTCCGGAAGAAGCTCCGCCAGCATGCGCCCCAGCCGGAGTGCGTCATCGCAGAGGGATGCCCGCATCCACTCCTCTCCCGACGTTGCCGTGTATCCCTCGTTGAAGATCAGATAGACCACCGACAGTACGGATTCAAGCCGCTTCCGTAACTCATCCCCGCGCGGAGTTTCAGAGGGCACATGCGCCTCGGCCAGCGTCTTCTTCGCTCGAAAGATGCGTTGCCCCAACGTTTTCTCGGGCACCAGAAATGACCGCGCAATCTCGGCGGTGGTCAGGCCGCAGGCCACCCGGAGCGTCAGCGCCACCCGCCCCTCCATCGCAAGCACCGGATGGCAGGCCGTAAAAATTAGGCGGAGCACGTCATCGTCAATCACCTGGTCCAGAGCTTGATCCATTGCTTCACCCAGCCGCTGCCGCTGGCTTTCCAGATCGCGCGCGATCTCCCCATGCTTCAGTTCCAGCATCCGGCCGCGGCGCAGTGAGTCGATGGCCCGCCGCTTCGCCGCTGTCATCAGCCACGCGGCGGGCTTTTCGGGGACACCGTCCTCCGGCCATTGCTCCAGTGCCGCCACCAGCGCGTCCTGAGCGAGTTCCTCGGCAATGCCGATATCGCGCGTCACGCGCGCGATCCCCGCGATCAGGCGTGTCGACTCGATCTTCCACACGGCCTCGATCGTTTTGTGAATCTCGCTCATCCCTTTGCAGCCGTGTTCGGATACTCCTCCATCTGCCGCACGTCAATGATCTCGTTGTTGGCCATCGGCGCCCGCCTGGCCCATTCAACGGCTTCCTCCCGCGAGCGCACCTGAATAATCCAATAGCCGGCAATGGTTTCCGTGGTCCCGTCAACCAGTCTCTCCGTAACGTTGGCTGTGCCGTCTGCATAAGAAACTCGCGCTCCCTTTGACGGCGGGGAGAGTTCATCCAGTCCCAGCAGGACCCCCGCTTTCTGCAGGCTCTTGTTGTACTCCATCTTCCTCGCGGCCGTCCCCGCCTCCGTTTCATGCCCTTTGCGGATCAACAACATCATGAAGCGCATCCCGTCCCCCTCCTCATCGCGCGTCGTCGGCCTATCCGGTCTTCAAAGGCCCCGCGCCCTTGTAAAAACTGAGGATGACGCCGGATGCCAACGCTTGCGAGTTGACAAGCTCGAATGCGCGTGGCGGGGTTCCCTCCGCAAACAAGCGCTTCCCCGTCCCCAGCAGGACCGGATACACCACCAGCAGCATTTCATCCGCTAGCCCATGTTCCAGCAGCGTCGAGGTCAGCGTCGAACTCCCCGAGACGATCAGGTCCCTGCCTTCCTCCGATTGAATCCGCCGAATATCCCCGATGAGGTCCGGCCCAAGGCTCTCGAACGGACCCCATTCAAGACTCTCCGGTCGGTGGGTGGCTACATATTTTTTCGCCGCATTCAGGCCGTCCGCCAACGGACTGCTCGGCGCCTTTGGCCAGAAGCCCGACCAGATATCGTACGTGCGGCGGCCCAGCAGCAGATCGAAGTTCCCGCCATACGCGGCAGCCATTGCCTCTCTTCCGGCGGGCGTCCGATACGGCGCGGTCCAGTCGCTGTACGCGAAATCGCCGCCATCGGCGGAGTGCTGGATCACGCCGTCCAGCGAGATGTGTTCCATCATTCTAAGCTTCCTCATTGATGCGTCTCCGTCTTCCCGTTTTGGAATTTCTAGTCTGTCGGCATCACGAGGAACTCGCGTACCTCCACCGATGCCCGGCAGGCAGCGGCGGCCTTGCGTCCCCACTCCACGGCCTCTTCCATGTTGGCCGCGTTCAGTATCCAAAAGCCGCCAACGTGTTCCTTGGCCTCAAGGTAGGGTCCATCCGTGATAACCACCTCTCCGCCGGGGTGCTTGCGCAGTGATTTCGCGTGTCTCGCCGCTTGCAGCCCGCCGGCGAAGAACCTCGCGCCGGCGGCCGCCATCTCTTCGTTCAGTACATCGATATCGCGGATCATCGCTTCGCCCTCAGTGGACGGGTCATAGTTGTCGGGGTGGTGAATCGCAACCAGATATTGCGGCATGTCGTCTCCTGGAATCGTCTTCGGCCGGGCTCGCTGCCCCGCCTCCACTATAACGACGAACCGCGAGATCGGATTTCGACAAACGATCCGGAAAATTCGGCTCCCCGCTTCGGCTGATGTTTGCGTTCGTAGATCAACGTAATTGGTATGCGACAGCAGCGGGCTCTGGCAGCGGCGTTGATGTTCTTCAGCCTGAGCTTGCCCCTTCCTGCACAGTGCCGGTTCGCCAAGTCGGATTCTGCGCAATCGCTCACTTATCGTTTTGATCCCGAACCGCAAGGCGACGCCCAGGTGTTGCATGTGATCCTGGAATTCACGGCGGGCCCCGATGGAAAAGCGGCGTTGGTTGTCCCCGCTCAGTGGGCTGGCCAGGCACTGCACGCGATGACTAACCTTCGCCCGGTTTCCTCTGGCGCAAGAATCGACGAGCGTGCAGTCGTCTATGCCGCACCCAAGTCGCACGTGGTGATCGCCTACGACCTTAAGAAAGATTGGTCAGGGCCGCTGGTGCACCCTTTGCAGTTCCACCCCGTTGTGACACCGGAGTACTTTGAGTTCACCCGCAGTAATGCCCTGGTCGTTCCTAAACTGGAGAGTTCTGCGCGTGAGACGGTCAACTTCGACTGGGAAAAACTCCCGCGCAACCGGACCCTCGCCACAAGCTTCGGCGCCGCTTGCTTCAGATGCCGCCAGGTGCCAGAGTCATACCGGACCGTGGGCCGATGTTGATCAAGGTTTATACGCCCGGGGAGATTTTCGGATTCGCAAGTTCCGGGTAGGCCGGCGTCCTGTGATCCTGGCCGTGCGCGGGAATAAGCTTCTACCCTCGCGGGGAGAAGAACGCGGTGTGGCAGTATCACTTGGACGCAAGTGGCGCATGCCGGTGAGACTCCCTGCCGGCAGTCTGACCCACACTAGCATGGCTTTGACTGTCGCGCTGACGCCAAATTCACGCTGACCGCTCAAATGCCGGGGTCAGTTTGAAACTGTGGATTTCAATGCTCGTTAGCTATTTTGGCCAGATCAGAAGCGATAGCTAAAGCTAATTCTGGGTTTTCATGACGGTGTGGCACATTGATGATATTGGCGTGGTCTATTCTGTCGGGGACAACATCCATGCCGTATGAAACCCCGCCCTCGCGAGTCTCTCCCGCGCGACGAATCTCGCCAGCAACCAGCTTGCAAAATCCCATCTTGATCGATAGGTATGCCTGGCAAGCTTCGGCGGTCGGACCGACCGATAGCCCGTCCGGATCTCTGTCTCTGCGTCGTAAGAAGGCTACAGGGGTGGCTTTCGTCTCGGTGCCGTGCACTTCAAACCAGTTTGGCCTAAGGAATGCCCGGAATACAAGTTGTTCGTTGCTGATGCCTTCTTGTACGTTAAAGCTCGGCAGTTCCATCTAAGATCCAACGCAGCGAATCGGCTAGCTGCGTTGCCGATGGGTTGTCTATGAGATTAGTTCGGGCAACGCGATTACCGCGCACGATCTCTCTGTATAGCTTCGGCGCAACGGTCTCTACGGCTGGACTCAGGAGCATCAAAGTCTTTGCTCCATGCTGCCAGCGAATAATAATATCTCCCTCGACTTGGTCGATTGAACTCGGCTTAAGGGATAGCGTGTCAGCCCTTGTCGCCCCCGAAATCAACTGGTGCGTCGTGTTCTTGGCGTGGTCCGTCGCCGCATCTTCGTCCGCGGCCCTGCCCAGGCAAGCCTCGAAGATACCTTTGGATTCCGGGCAGGCGCCGAACGAAAGAGACACAATTCCCGCAGAAGGCGTCGTGATGCGACCCATCTGGCGGAATACGGCGGTCGCGTTTATAGCGCCGTGATTATTGACTTCCGCCGCACCTGCGGGCACTGTAAGCAGCATAAAATTAAATGTGCTCCTTCTTTTTTTCTTCTACCGCGGGCACTGCGGCCCTACGGGCTTCATTTCGCGACACAATAAGGGCATTCAGCGCTTCGATCAATGGCTCGATGATGTCCGCACCGAGAACCACCCGCGTATGCATGACAGAGGTTATCCCGAGCGCCGGGTCATTCGGCGCTGGCAAGCCGAAACCAAACTCAAAAACCAAATCTGTGGCACTCACGAAGTAGTTGATAGAATTTGCAAAGACTGGCGTAGGCGGACCGGCGGACCTCGCTATTTTTCTATCGTCTTCCATCTCGCCTCTCCTGCCTTGACTGCAATCTCTAGCCGCCCGACGCGCTAGCCTTTTGATTCGTAACAACCTTCGGCCTGGAGTTCGCCACTGCCTGCTGTACGATACGAAACGGTGCGGTGTTGAGCTCAGTACGCCCCAAATCGTTCACCCTCTCGAAGGAAGTCTCAAAAGTAACTAAACCTGCTCGCAGGGTTCGACGATTCCGGGCAACATTTGGTCACACAGACCCCACTATCCGTTCTGTTGTTCCTGAGAGTTAGTGTAATCGAGTTCGCCGCGGTGTCAACTCAGGGGACCTGAATTCAATACCAGGGGAGACCTTGAAAGCAACCCATATGCTTGACACAGATTGATTTTTGTCAAGCATAACGGTGAGTCTGAGTCGCCTTGACGCTGCTTAGCCGTTCCCAAGTCATCCGATAACCTGCCGAAGGATCTTCGATCCGCGCTGCGGTTCGCATGACGCCCACGTAACCGCCATCCTCAACAGTCTGAATTGCAAATGTCTTCAGCCGACGAGACATGAGGGCGTTCGAACGACACCGGCGGCGGCTGGCGCTGCGGATCACGTTTGGTCCTGTAGACGAGCTCGTCGGAAAATCATGCTGACCGCAACCCAACCGACGGTGACCAAACTCCAACCGAAATCGCCCCCATCAAATCAACAACTTGCCACAAAACCAGGCCACCCAAGCCATTCCCCACCGCTACCCTGAGCTCAGGAGCACTTATGACTACGACCTCAGAAGCA